>ENA-OZHC01000318-OZHC01000318.1-human-gut-metagenome-genome-assembly--contig:-NODE-318-length-20901-cov-5.390962_pt1 | contig 20901 bp, 16 predicted proteins | sample MGYA00244043_ERZ653680 | MGnify/ENA primary metagenome ERZ653680 (study PRJEB26926, sample SAMN06165323) | human gut metagenome | biome: ENVO:00009003; feature: ENVO:2100002; material: ENVO:00002003...
CTGCGCATGTCTCGTGGGCTCGGAGATGTGTATAAGAGACAGGTATAGCACCGCACTGGTATTGTCGCAATGGCCAGATTTAATATAATTTTTAAGGTCAGATGGTTTTTTCACACCCCAAAAAGCCCGCCCCGGTTGCATTTTCGTCAAAAAAGCGGTATACTGGCGGTGCGAAAAGTGTCGTTCGCTTTTCGATTATCTATAATATGAAGAAGGGATATTCATGGCAAAAGTAAAAGCCGTTATTTTTGATATGGACGGAACCGTGGCCAATACGCTCACTTCCATCGCCGGATTCGGCAACGCCGCGCTTGAAGCGCACCGCTTAAAAACGTTCCCCGTAGACCGCTACCGCACATTCGTCGGCAACGGCGCAGATATTCTCATGCGCCGCATGCTCACTGCCGCTAAGGGCACATACACCGAAGAAGATGTAAAAGCCCTGCGCAAAACGTATGACGCTTTATATGAAAGTGATCCCACAAAAGACGTCATCCCCTACCCCGGCATCGTAGAGCTGCTCCAAAAAATGCGTGAAAACAACGTCAAAGCCGCCGTGCTCTCCAACAAACCCGATAACATGACGTGCTATATCGCCGAAAAGCTGTTCACCGGGCTTTTTGATGTCGTCCACGGACAAAGGGAAGGCGTACCGAAAAAGCCGGACCCCAGCGCCGCACTTTTATTGTGCGAAGAATTAGGCGTCACCCCCGCTGAATGCCTGTATGTCGGCGACAGCGGCGTTGATATGCAGACCGGGCAGAACGCCGGCCTCTTCACCGCCGGCGTCACCTGGGGCTTCAGGGACGAAAAAGAGCTCGAAGAAAACGGCGCCGATACCCTCGTCCATAACGCAGAGGAGCTGGAAAACCTTATCCTCTAAGCTAACGGCAATGGCGATTAAAAGTCTTTCGTCAAGTTTTCTTCAGAAAACTTTTTGCCTAAATATAATTTATCCTCTCCAGGCTGCGTCCGGAGAGGATTTCTTCTTTTATTGCGCTTTGCTGTTTAGCTCCCGATATGTCCCAAGAATTAGCACCACCGAAACCACAAACGTCAAAATGTCTGAAACCGGCATCGAGTATAAAACGCCGTCCAAGCCGAACCAAATCGGCAGCAGGATTGCAAAGCCCACGCCGAACACCACCTCGCGCAACATGGAAAGCACCGTCGAACTCAGCGCCTTGCCAAGTGCCTGCAAGAAAATAAAGCACGCCTTGTTCACGCACGCCGGAATCATCATACACAGGTAAATACGGAATGCCTTCACCGCAAACTCCGTGTAAAATGCGCTTTCATTTGCCGCGCCAAACAGCGAAATGAGCTGTTGCGGGAAAAACTCCACCAAAATCAGCGCCACGGCGCCCACCGCTGCTTCCGAGATCAGCAGCATCGTAAACAGCTTATTTACGCGCCTAAATTTCTCCGCACCCATGTTGAAGCCCACGATCGGTATGCACCCCGCCGCCATACCGACAACGATCGAGATCACAATCTGAAAGAACTTCATCACAATGCCGACCACTGCCATCGGGATCTGTGCGTACTGCGCCTGCCCGAAAATCGGGTCCAGTGCGCCGTATTTGCGCAGCATGTTGTTGATGGCCGCCATTGCCGCCACAAGGCTGATCTGTGAGAGGAAGCTTGTCATACCAAGCGACAAAATGCGCCTGCAAGGCCCGCCGCTCAGCTTAAAATCTCCCTTTCCCGGGCGAATCACACGCATATTGCACAAATACCAGATTGCAAGCACCGCCGTCACAATCTGCCCCAGCACCGTCGCAACCGCCGCGCCCATCATACCCCAGCGGCACACGAAAATGAACACCGGGTCTAAGATCGTGTTCAATATCGCGCCCGCCAGCGTCGATGCCATCGCAAATTTCGGGCTGCCGTCCGCGCGGATAATTGGGTTCAGCGCCTGTCCGAACATATAAAACGGCACGCCGAGCGCAATATAGAAGAAGTACTCCTTCGCATAACGAAACGTCTCCACGTTCACACGCCCGCCAAACATCGTTAAAATCGGTTCCGCCAAAAGCAAATACACAGCCGTCAAAGCCGCGCTTGCAAGCAAAACCAGCACCACGGCGTTGCCTACGCTCTTCTTCGCCGTTTTCACGTCCTTTTTACCGAGGTTGATACTCACATACGCGCAGCAGCCGTCGCCGACCATTACCGCGATTGCGAGCGCCGCCACGGTCAGAGGAAACACAACGGTGTTCGCCGCGTTGCCGTAAGAACCGAGGTAGTCCGCGTTTGCAATGAAGATCTGATCAACAATGTTATACAGCGCGCCGACCAGAAGCGAAATGATACACGGCACTGCATAACCGCGCATCAGCTTGCCCACACGTTCTGTGCCCAAAAATACGTTAGTGTTTTCTTCCATACCTTTACTCCCTGATATAAATCTAAATCACAAAGCAGCGGAATACGCCGCCCGAAAATCCGGACTTACGCATCTCGCTGCTCGATTTTGAAACCTATAAACTTGTATGCCGTCAGTTCAAATAGTCGCCCACCGGAGCGGAATTGTACTGCTTAATAATTTTGATTACAATTGAGCCGTCCGTTTCCTTATGCTCCTCTACGATTTTATACTTTGTGTGGCTGCGTTCCAGCCCGCTCTTGTAATTCGCAACTTCCTCCTGTACTGCGCGCATGGCGTAATCCTTTACCACACCCTCTTTAAGCTGGAAATGCAACGTTTGACAGATACACGCAGACTGAATTCGTTTCATAATTTCACCATTCCTTATCAAAATAAATGCGGCGCATATACGCAAACCGGATTTACGCACATACGCCACACGTTTTCTATTATTTTACTCTTTTGAAAATACTTTTTCAAAGGCAGTTTTCGCAAAATTTTCCGGCTCACAGATTGGACATTTTGCACAAGCGTCACACGTCTGCTTCTTCGCCCCGCACACGTGCCGCCGTCTGTATTCCGTTGGCAGCTCGCCGTAGGCCTCCTTAAACGCCGCCGTAAATCGGCTCTGGCTCTCATACCCCACGGCCTGCGCCACGGACGCAATGTCGTTCTGCGTTTTCAGCAGCAGCCCCGCCGCAAGCTCCATGCGGTGCTGCTTCATGTGCGCCGCAATCGTCGTGCCGTACACTTTTTTGAACACCGTTTTCAGCGTCGTGGTGTTCATAAGGAACTCTCTTGACAGCGTTTCTATCGTGATGCGCTCGCTGATGTGTTCAATCAGGTAATTGTGCACGTTCCGAATGATCTCCTCCTGCGAAGCCTGAAAGTCCACTTCCTTTTCCGGGCATGTGATCTCCATCACCTGCTCCACAATCTCGTGCAAAAGCCCGATCTGCTCGGTGTCCGACGCCTTATAGTAGACTTCCTTGCCATCGCGGCGGCTCATGATAAGCCCACTGTCTAAAAGCGACTTCAAATGGTGCGAAACCGCCGGACTCGACATATCCATCATCGCTGCAATGTTGATAACACATTCTTCCCGGTGACTTAAAAGCCAGAAAATGCGCACGCGCACCGGGTCGCTCAACTGCTTGAACACATCCGCCACGGCCGAAAAACGCTCCGTATTCATCAATTCTCTATGCAGCGCTTCGTCGTGCTTGTGCCTGCCGTGGTCGTGCGGCAATGCAAAATCCGCCATAAAAAGCCCTCCGTTTATCCGTTTCGGAAATCCCGTTCGCCCGTTTGGAAGCAGCACCCGAAAACCCCTTGATTTTTTATTCCGGCCCCAGTATACTACAACTGTAACGATTAAGCAAGTATTTAATCGTTAGCACCACATTTCAAAACAAAATGATTTTTTACGGAGGTTTTCCCCATGAAAAAAACGTACAGCATCGAAGTTGACTGCGCAAATTGTGCCAACCTGATGGAAGAGGCAACCAAGAAAACCGCAGGCGTTGCAAATGCGACCGTAAACTTCATGACCCAGAAGATGATCGTTGAGTTTGAAGACGGTCAGGACGCTAAAGCTGTCATGAAGAATGTCCTCAAGGCCTGCAAGAAGGTTGAGCCGGACTGCGAAATCGAGCTTTAATTTACTTCGGTCTACCCGTATAGTCAGAAAAAATGACCGGCTCCGCTTTCTCGGTACAGTCGGTCTTTTTCACACGGTAATGTGTCATCTAACTGCTATATAAAACCACAAGAGGTATCCTCATGAAAAAGAAACAAAAGATTACGCTGTACCGCATCATCATCACCGCCGTGATGCTGGTCGTGTTACAGTTCTTACCTATCACGGGCATTCCGCGCCTTATCGCGTACCTCGCCGCCTATCTCGTCATCGGCTACGATATTTTGAGAAAAGCCGGCAAGGGCATCCTAAACGGCCGCGCGTTCGACGAAAACTTTTTGATGGCGCTCGCCACCCTCGGTGCGTTCTTCCTCGCCATTTGGACAAAGAGCGGCGATTATCTTGAGGGCATCGCCGTGATGCTGTTCTATCAGATCGGCGAGCTGTTCCAAAGCTACGCCGTCGGCAAAAGCCGCAAAAACATCTCCGCGCTGATGGACATCCGCCCGGACTACGCCAACATTGAAAAAGACGGCAAGTTAGAACAGGTCGATCCCGACGAAGTCGCGGTCGGCAGCATCATCGTCGTGCAGCCGGGCGAAAAAGTCCCGCTCGACGGCGTGGTCGAAAGCGGCAACGCAAGCCTTAATACCAGCGCGCTCACCGGCGAAAGCCTCCCGCGCGATGTCAAAGAGGGCGATGAGATCATCAGCGGCTGCATCAATTTAAACGGTGTTCTGAAAATCCGCACCACAAAGGAATTCGGCGAGTCCACCGTTTCCAAAATCCTCGACCTCGTCGAAAACGCCAGTTCCCGCAAGTCCCGTTCGGAAGCGTTCATCTCCCGCTTCGCTAAAATTTACACCCCGGCGGTCTGCATTTCCGCTGTACTGCTCGGCATCGCCGTACCGCTCCTGCGCATGGCGTTCGGCATGGATGCCGCTTGGGTCGATTGGATCTACCGCGCGCTGACCTTCCTTGTCGTCAGCTGCCCGTGCGCACTTGTCATTTCCATCCCGCTCAGCTTCTTTGCGGGCATCGGCGGCGCAAGCCATGAGGGCGTGCTCATCAAGGGCTCCAACTATCTTGAAGCCCTCTCCGATGCAAAAATCGTCGTGTTCGATAAAACCGGCACGCTCACGCAGGGCGTGTTTGAGGTCACTGCCGTCCACCACAACACGATGGACGAAGCAAAGCTGCTCGAGTACGCCGCGCTCGCCGAGTGCGCCTCCTCCCACCCCATCAGCAAAAGTTTGCAGAAAGCCTACGGCAAAGAGATCGACCGCAGCCGCGTAACGGACATTGAAGAAGTCAGCGGCAAGGGCATCACCGCCAAGGTCGACGGGCACGAGGTCCTCGCCGGCAACGCAAAGCTCATGGCGCTGCACAATATTCCATATAACGACTGCCACAGCGTCGGCACCATCATCCACATGTCCATCGACGGCGAATATGCCGGTCACATCGTTATCTCCGATGTCATCAAGCCCCATTCCAAGGAAGCCATTCAGAAGCTGAAGCACGCCGGTGTTGAAAAAGCCGTCATGCTCACAGGCGATGCCAAGCGTGTGGCTGATCAGGTCGCCAAAGAGCTTGGCATTGACGAAGTTCGCAGCGAGCTGCTCCCGGGCGATAAGGTCAACGAAGTCGAAAAGCTCATTCAGAATAAGCCGAAGAAAGCAAACCTCGCATTCGTCGGCGACGGCATCAACGATGCGCCGGTGCTCACCCGTGCCGATATCGGCATCGCCATGGGCGCCATGGGCAGCGATGCCGCCATCGAAGCCGCAGACGTTGTCCTCATGGACGATGACCCGATGCAGATTGCAAAGGCCATCAAAATTTCCCGCAAGTGCATCGGCATCGTCAAGCAGAACATCGTGTTCTCGCTCATCATCAAGTTCGGCTGTCTCGCGCTCACCGCGTTCGGTCTTGCGAACATGTGGGCAGCCATCTTTGCGGATGTCGGTGTCATGATTATCGCGGTTCTCAACGCCATCCGCGCTTTGAAGTACAAAGAATAAAAGATAACATACCAAAACGCCCTCCCGCTGCGGTTTTTCCGTAAGCGGGAGGGCGTTTTTCGTTTTCTGTTTCAGCTTTTAATCTTTGTACAGATTGCCCGTGTACCAATCCACCATGCCGTTTTGCACAGCGTCCTCAAAGTAGTCGGGCCAGTAGTCCGGCGCTTTGCCGGAGGGATACCAAATGTCCGGGTACAACGCGTTTTCGTTCTCCGTGATTTTTGAGGTGTCCACGGTCGCATCTTCGCCGTCACGCACCTTGCGCGCCACGATCACCGTGCGGAAACCCTCATATTCATACGAGCATGTTGAAAGCATCACCGTTTTGTCGTTTTCGTTCAGGTCAACGCCGGTGTTCACCATGCTGCGTTTCATCACGTCGTAGTAAAACTGCATCTTGTCTTCCGCAGAGTCAAAATCGCCGCGCAGATAGTTGAACAGCTCCCCTTGGTTATCGTATGTATTCGTCTTGAATACCGAAACAATCTTCCATTCCGCCGCTTCCTTTTCGGTGTCATAGCGAAATACCGGACAGCTTTTCACGGTCTTGGCACTGCCAAAACCGATCACCTGCCAGAACATTCTGCCGTCCTGCATGCTGTGCCCGTGCAAAACCTGATTATCGGAGTCCACCGTGCACATACCGTCCAAAAAGATGCTGCCGTACTTCGTGCTTTCCTTTTTGTAGTTGCGGTAAAGGTAATACTGCGGGTCGTCTGCAGGCGGCGTCAGCACCGGAAAATTGATATCTGTGCCGTCCAGCTGCACCCAGCCCGTAATGTCGCTGTTCACACTTTGCAGCTTCAAAACAGCCTCGCGACGGCGCTCCAGCTCTGCCATGCGTTCGCTGTCCGCCGTATCGTCTTCGGAAGAAACCGGGGCCACGCTTTCCGTGTCGCCCGCTTCGGAGTAGATTTTCTGAATCTCACCTACGTTTTTATCCGTCACATACGGGTTCACAATGAGCTCAATTACAAGCACCGCCGCCGAAACGACAAAAATCACCGAAAACAGCGTGATGAGCACCGGGAACAGAATTCTCCGCTTTCTCGGCTGCATACTTTCTTCGTCTTCATAGACCGCCACGCGCCGCATATTCTCCGGCTCGCGGTATTTGCGCCGCACGCGTTACGCCTCGTCCACCGGCAAACCGGCAAGGTAGCGGCGCACCATATCGAGTGCTTTGGAAGCCGCGCAGTGGCGGTGCCATTCGCGGGATTTCAGTCTGCCCATCGGCTGGCGCTTTGCCACCCACGTGTTCTTGCCGTCACTCAACGCAATGTACACAAGGCCCACCGGCTTTTCTTCTGTACCACCGTCCGGGCCCGCAATGCCCGTAATGCCCACGCCGATGTCTGCACCGCTCTCACGCACAATGCCTTCCGCCATCGCGCGCGCCGTCTGTTCGCTCACTGCGCCGTATGTCACAAGCGTCTCGTGCGGTACGCCGAGCAAACGCTCCTTCACGCAGTTTGCATACGTCACGCAGCCCGTCTCAAACACGGCGGAGGAACCCGGAATATCCGTAATGCGCTTTGCAAGCATACCGCCCGTGCAGGATTCCGCCGTCGCAAGCTTCTTGCCCGCCTTTTTAAGTTCACTGACCACAAGCTCCTCCAGCGTCTCCACGTCCACACCGTACACGAAGTTGCCGATGCGCTTCTTCAATTCTTCCACCACCGGCACGCACATCGCGTCCGCTTCTTCTTTCGTTGCGGCCTTCGCCGTCACGCGCACGAACATCTCGCCTTCCTTGGCATACGGCGCCACGGTCGGGTTGCTCTGCTCCATTAGGTCTTCGATCATCTGTGCCACCGGCGCTTCGCCTCTGCCGTACACATGCACGCTGTGCGAAGCGATGACCGCGCTCTGGAATTCCTCAAGGTACGGCACGGCATAGTTGTGCAGCATCGGGGTCAATTCCGAAGGCGGGCCGGGCAGCATGATGACAATCTTGTCCTTGTCCGTCCGGAACGCGCAGCCGGGCGCAGTGCCGTTGTCGTTTTTCAGCGCGGTGCAGCCCTCCGGCAGCATCGCTTGCTTCATCTGGTTTTCGGTCATGCCGCCGTTTGCAAAGTAATCGAGCAAATGCTGGTAGCTCTGCTCGTGCAAAACGAGCTTCTTGCCCGCAGCCGCCGCCACGGTCTCTTTCGTCAGGTCGTCGCCCGTCGGCCCAAGGCCGCCCGTCGTGATGAGAATATCGCTTCTGTCGAGCGCGTCGTAAACAGCCTTTTCCAGTCTGCCCACGTTGTCGCCGACTACGGCGGCGTAGAGCAGGTCAATGCCGAGCGCCGAAAGCGCCTTTGCAACGATTGTTGTGTCCGTGTTCACGGTCTGGCCGAGCAAAAGCTCTGTACCTACCGATAATACTTCTGCCTGCATGGTAAAATTCCCCTTTCTTACAGATGACGGATCTCCGTCTTTTCAAGGCAATTTTTCAAAAGCTGTTCCACATCAAGCTTCTGTTCCGCAGCCTCCACCACATTTAAAGTGGGGCGGGTGCGCGGGTGCTTCGGCGTAAACACCGTGCAGCAGTCCTCATACGGCTCAATGGAAATATCATACGTGTCAATGCGGTGCGCAAACGTCACGATTTCCGACTTGTCGCTGCCGATAAGCGGACGGAAAACCGGCATATTCGCCGCGGCGTCCGTGCAGGCGATGGCCTGTATCGTCTGGCTTGCCACCTGCCCAAGGCTCTCACCCGTGATGAGTGCGCTGCATTCGCGCTCGCGTGCAATGCGCTCGGCGGCACGCATCATAAAGCGGCGCATAATCACGGTCGCAAGCTCCTCCGGGCAGTTGTCTCGAATTTGCTCCTGAATTTCGGTGAACGGCACGGTAATCATGTCCATTCTGCCCGCGTATTCGCCGACCTTCTTCAGCAGCGCCACCACCTTTTCATGTGCGCGCTCGCTCGTGTACGGCGGGCTCGCAAAGTGAATGGCCGTCAGCTCCACGCCGCGCTTTGCCATCATCCACGCCGCCACCGGGCTGTCGAGGCCGCCGCTGATGAGAATGGCCGCCTTGCCGCCCGTACCCACCGGAATGCCGCCCGCGCCGGGCTTCGTCTCGCCGTGGATATACGCCGCTTTCTCGCGGATTTCCACGCGCACCGTGATCTCCGGGTTATGCACGTCTACGGAAATTTGCGGGTTCGCGCGCAGCAGCGCCGCGCCCACCTCGCGGGAGATTTCCATGGAGCCGAGCGGGAACTTCTTGTCCGCACGCTTCGATTCCACCTTGAACGTCTTAAAGCCCGCGAGTGTGTCATTGAGGTATTCCGGCGCCATTTTTGTAATGGCGTCCATGTCCTTTTCACACACGCAGGCGCGCGCATAGCCAATGACGCCGAAAATCTTCGAGATGCGCTCCTCGGCTTCGTCAATGTCCGCGTCCTCGTCCTTCGGTTCAATATAAATGGTGGACTGCATGGAGTACACCTCAAAGTTGCCCGCGCGCGCAATGCGGCGGCGAATGTTCTTTAACAGCCGGTCTTCAAACGTGCGGCGATTCAATCCCTTTAAGACGATCTCGCCGAGCTTGACCAGAATCACTTCCTGCATGACAAAATTCCTTTCCATCTATAAACTCACGCTTACGCGTGCGAAAGCGTTTGGAGGCCCTCTTTCAAGGCGTCCGCAAACGCGTCCATTTCTTCTGCTGTGTTTTCCGCCGAAAGGCTTACGCGCAGCGATGTTTCAACGCGCTCCTTCGGCAGCTGCATCGCGCTCAGAACGTGGCTCGGTTTTGCCTTGCCGCACGCGGAACCGCTTGAAACAAAAATGTTTCGCTCCGCCAAAAAGTGCAGCATCGTCTCCGCACGCACGCGCCCTGCCGAAAGATTCACAATATACGGCAGCGCGTTTTCGGGCGAGTTCAAAACGACCTCCGGCATCGCTTTCAGCCGTTCAATCAAATGCGCCTGCACCGCTTTTACGTGTGTGAGCGCCTCTTTTTCCGTCATCATGTGCTTCACCGCTTCGCCGAACGCACAAATTTGCGGCACGCCCTCGGTGCCGGGGCGCAGATTTTTCTCTTGCCCGCCGCCGAAGCTGTGCGGCAAAATGCGTACGCCGCCTTTCACGTACAGCGCACCCACGCCCTTCGGCGCATGCACTTTGTGGCCCGAAACACTGATGAGGTCAACACCGAGCTTTTTCGGCTGGAGCGGAATTTTGCAGAAGCCCTGCACCGCGTCCGTGTGAAACAGCGCCGGGGCCTTTTTTCTCTTGATCATGCCTGCAATGTCTTTCAGCGGCAGCAAAACGCCTGTTTCGTTATTCACCGCCATCACGCTGACCAAAATCGTCTTCGCATCAATGGCCGCGTCAAATTTCTCTTTCGGAATATTTCCGTCCGCCTCTGGCTGCACATACACAACCTCAAAGCCCTCTTTTTCAAGCTGTGCCATCGTATTGAGCACCGCCGGATGCTCGATCGCCGTCGTCACAATCTTGTTGCCCGCGCGCTTTTTCGCGTGCGCCGCACCCAAAATCGCAATGTTGTCGCTCTCTGTGCCGCCGGACGTGAAATAAATCTCCCCCGGCTGCGCCGAAAGTCTCTCGGCGATGATCTCCCGCGCCGCAGTCATCTCCTTTTCCGCCGCAAAGCCCTTGCTGTGCAGCGAAGAGGGGTTGCCGTAGCATTCCGTCATCATGTAAAGCGCCTTTTCCGCCGCCTCTTTTGAAACGCGCGTCGTCGCGCTGTTGTCCAAATAAATTTCCTGTGTCGTATCCATCATTATCCCTTACAGTTTTCGGTAGCCGGTCGAAAAATCGACCACATTTCTAAGCGACTCACCCGCCAGAAAACGCTTTAAATTCTCCGCCATAATACGCACAATGCGGTCGTGCGTCTCCTGCAAATGGTATCCGCCGGAGATATGCGGTGTGATGACCGCGTTTTCCATCTTCCACAGCGGGTGATCTGCGGGCAGCGGTTCCGGGTCGGTCACGTCCACGCCCGCGCCCGCAAGCTTTCCGTTTTCCAGCGCCGCGCACAGCGCATCTGTGTCGACGATCATCCCGCGGCCGACGTTTAATAAAATCGCGCCGTCCTTCATCTTCGCCATGCGCTCTGCGTCAAACATCCCCTTCGTTGCCGTCGTGCCCGGCAGCGTGATGGCCACGCAGTCCGCCTGTGGCAAATATTCGTCAAGCTTATCGGTGTGGATGAGCTCGTCCACAAAATCGGGCTTATCCGTACCCGTGCGGCGCACACCGATCACCCTTGCGCCCAGCGCTTTCGCACGCTTCGCAAATTCCCCACCGATGTCGCCGAGGCCGAGCACCAGCACCGTCGAGTTCCACGCCGAGCGCACCTGCCCGAGGTCGCACCACTTGCCCGTGCGCTGCACATCGCGGTACAAATGCAGCTTTTTTAAAAGTTCAAGCCACACCGCGACCATGTATTCCGAAATCGCAAGGCCATACGCGCCCGTTGCATTCGTCAAAACAGTCTCCTCCGGCAGACAGCCGTGGATATACCCGTCCACGCCCGCGCTGTTCGTCTGCAACCATTTAAGCTTATCGCCGGTCGAGATGAGCTTCGGGCTCACGTTGCCGAGGATTATATCCGCGTTCTGCACGTCCTCGCGCTCTGCCTTGCCCTCTTTATAAATAAACGTCTCCCCCGGCGCGACTTCTTCGAGCCACACGCGCTGATAGGGCTTCGTCTCCATCGCAACTAAAATGTTCACAGTGTCTCGATCTCCTCTCTCCACACCGTATTGCACGCATCGCTCGGCATACGGAAATCGCCGCGCGGCGAAAGCGTCACAGAGCCCACCTTCGGGCCGTCCGGCAGGCAGGAGCGCTTAAACTGCTGTTGGAAGAAGCGGCGGTAGAACGTTTTCAGCCACTTTTTAATGGTCACGGCGTCATACTGCCCCGCAAATGAGCGCAGCGCCATCGCATAAATTTTACGCGGAGTAAACCCAAAGCGCAGCATATAATACAAATAGTAATCATGCAGTTCATACGGCCCCACAAGATCTTCCGTCTTCTGTGAAATTTCGCCGTCCTTCGGCGGCAATAATTCCGGACTGACCGGCGTGTCCAAAATATCAAGTAAAACACGGCGCAGCTCGTCGTTGCCGTGCATCGCCTCATAACGCACGAGGTGGCGCACCAGTGTCTTCGGGATAGACGCGTTCACCGCATACATCGACATGTGGTCGCCGTTGTACGTCGCCCAGCCGAGCGCAAGCTCGGAAAGGTCGCCCGTGCCGATGACAATGCCGCCGTGCTGATTCGCAATGTCCATCAAAAGCTGTGTGCGCTCGCGCGCCTGCGAATTTTCATACGTCACGTCCAGCACCTCGGGATCGTGCTGAATGTCCTTAAAGTGCTGCTCCACCGCCTTCGCAATCGGAATTTCATCAAAATGCACCTTGAGCTCTTCCGCAAGGCACTGCGCGTTGCTCTTCGTGCGCGCCGTCGTGCCGAAGCATGGCATCGATACCGTGCGGATGCCCGTGCGCGGCAGGCCGAGCATATCAAACGCGTTCGCCGTCACAAGCAATGCCAACGTGGAATCGAGACCGCCCGAAAGCCCAATGACCGCCGTTTTGCAGCCGATGTGCTTCAGTCTCGTCGCGAGACCCGTCGCCTGCATTTTGAGGATCGTCTCGCAGCGTGCGGAAAGGTCGGCGTCGTCCTTCGGCACAAACGGGTACGGGTACGCCGTGCGCGTCGTCTCAAACTCGGGCAGGTCCATCGAAGCGTCGATGATGTCGCACACAGGCTCGTCCTGCCACGTATTCATGCGGCGGCGCTCCTGCACAAGGCGCTCCACGTCGATGTCGCCGTAGGTGATACCGTTCGTAAACAAATCGCTCTCGTTCAGTAACGAGCCGTTTTCGCAAATCAAATTGTGTCCCGCAAAGATCATGTCCGTCGTGCTTTCGCCAAAGCCGCTGTCCGCGTACACATACGCTGCAAGCAGACGACCGGAGTGCATGCGCAGCATGTCGCGGCGGTACTGCGCCTTACCGATAATTTCATCGCTGCACGAAAGATTTAATAAAACGGTCGCGCCGCCCTTTGCAAGCGTCACGCTCGGCGGGTCTGCCACCCAAACATCCTCGCAGATCTCCACGCCCACGGTCACGTCCGGCGCAAGCTCAAACACCACGTCACGGCAGCCGTACCAGTCGCCCGCATAGCGCAGCATGCCGCTTTCCGGCGCGGGGGAAAAATGGCGCAGCTCGTAAAATTCGGAGTAATTCGGAATATGCTGCTTTGCCGGCAGGCCCAGCAAAACGCCGCGACTGAACACCGCCGCGCAGTTATACAGCGCCCCGCCGGACGGGATCGGCATACCCACCGCGCACAGAATATCGAGGTCTTCCGTCTCTTCGATGAGGTCAAACAGGCACGCCTTCGCGCTTTCCATCAGCTTTCTGTCCTTAAACAGGTCGCCGCAGGTGTAGCCCGTCATCGCAAGCTCCGGGAACGCGATGACCGAAGCGCCGTTTGCGGCCGCCTCGCGGATCATCTTCGCCATCTCGTTTTTGTTGTACAGGCAGTCCGCCACCTTCACGTGCGGTGTAGCCGCCGCCACGCGCACCATTCCGTCTATTTTTATGCTCACAAATAAGCTCCTCTCAAGTGTCACCGGAGGTGACACAATTATATTCACTTGCACAAATTCCCCCTGCCGAAAAAAGAGCAGGGGGAAACTGTTTTTATTCTCATTCGCCGGTTTCGGCCGCCGTCACAGGCTCCGGTGTGGGCTCCTCTGTGGGGGCCGCCGTCGGTTCTGCGGGCGGCGCAGGGGTCGGCTCCGGCGTAGGCGCCGCAGTCGGCGCAGGGGTCGCAGTGGGCGCAGGGGTCGCGGTGGGCGCTGCCGTTGGGGTTGCCGTAGGTGTCGGGCTCGGGGAAGACGTCTCCGTGCCCGGGCCGATGCGGTAAATGGTGCCGCTTGGGCCGTAGTAGGAGGAAGGCAGCGTCTCGGTGCGGATGACCTCTCCGTCCTTCACAAAATCGCGCCAAGCGCTCGCCTCATAACCCCAGTTGCCGCTTGTGGAAAGCACCTTTTCGCCCTTTTTAAGGTTCTGGTCCACCACGTATTTCACAGTGTCCAGCGGCGGGATCTCGCTCGTCGTCTGGGAATACACATTGATCGTGTCCCACTCTTTCGGGTGCTTGCCGTAGAACTGCACATGCAGCGTCACACCGTCCATCCAACTCATAATGTACACCGGGGTGTCAAGATCATTGCGGAACTGGAAGTCGATCTCGCCGTAACTCACCGTCGCGTCCAGACCGATCGGCACGTACGTAGACGGTGAAGAATGGCAGTCGCGCAGCGTGATTGTCATGCCCGCACGCAGCGCAGCGCCGTAGATCGTTGAAGAAGCCTGACAAATGCCGCCGCCGTACATCTGCACCAGCGCGCCGCCGGAAAGGCCGCCCGCCGGCAAAAAGCCCGTGGAAGCGTTTGTGGAATCGCCCACGATGTTTTCATAAGAGAATGTGTCGCCCGGGTTCAAAACCGTGCCGTTCACGCGGGAAAGCGCCAGACCCATGTTGTGGTTGCCGTTTTCCGTATTCGTCGAGACCGTCTCAAACGAGGAGATCATGCCGAAATCTTTTCTCAGGTCGTCCACGGTCACTTTCGCCGCGGTCTCCTGCAAAGCAGCCTCTACTTCGCCGCTCGTCTTCTTAAGGAACTGCGCCTTCACGGCGGCAAGCGTTCCGTAAACGTCCAGCTTTTTGCCGTTCACGGCGTCCTCAAACATAAAGTCGCCCGCGTCAAAGTCATAAGAGCCCACGGTCGCGTCCTTAGCCTGCACGACGAAATCGCCGAGTCTTTGCTTTAATTCATTTTCAAAATTCTTGAGCGTCAGGCAGTACGTCATTTCGTAGTCGCCCGCTTTTCTCGATTTCAAAAGCCGCGTCAGCGTAATATCCAGCGTATCCACAACGGTCAGCTCGCTGCCCTTTGCGGTCATTTCGGTGTCGCCGCTTTTCACCGTGACGTTAATATTCGCATACGGCTTTAACGCCGCTGCTCTGCACACCTTTTCGGCTTCCGCGAGCTTCATGCCGGAAATGTCGATGCCGTCCATCGTGGTACCTTCCGCAAACACGGTCAGGTCTTCCGGCTCCGGGGTAGGCGTCGGCGCCGCCGTCGCCGCAGAGTCGGAAGACGTCGGCAGCTTATCGCAGCCCGCAAAGCCCAGCATCAAGACAGCCGCCAAAACTGCGCCGACCGCCGCCGCGCGATATTTTTTCGTTTTATGTCTATACATGAGATCGCCTTTCTGAAAATCCCGGCAGCTTCTCACAGCCGCTTTTCTGTATCGTACCGACTTACGTTTTGCAGATATTCTCTCCTTTTCGCCGGCAAAATACCGGCTGAGAATATTATACCTGCCGCATCTTTTCTTGTAAAGACATACGTTTAAATATGTCTTAAAAGTTTTTGAACGCATGTAGGTTCTCCGCTTATTTTAAGTATACCGCAAAGCCGCAAAAAAGTCTCCAGAAAAATGCAAATTTTCCGCAAATTTCACTCTTTTTTCGGATTTGATTTCTTAATTTCCGCACAATATATGGAAATTCACAAAAAAATGTGATAAACTGGAGCAAAGGACAGGGGGTATCTGAAAATAAGTTTTGATTTTTCAGACACACCCGATGAAAAGGCTATTGAAAAGGAGCGGTATCATGCGCATTTTGATTCTCACCTGTGCCACCGGCGGCGGCCACCTGCGCGCGGCTGCGGCACTTGAAAAATACATACGCGAAACCACCACCCACGAAGTCATTCAAATGGACTTCTTAAAAAGCATCGGCAAGCTGCTCGACAAAACCATTTGCGACAGCTACCTCTTTATGGCAAAGAAGACCCCGTCTCTCTTCGGCCGCCTCTACAAAACGACAAATAAAGATAATCCCCTTGCGGATTTCGTCCCCCGCACAACGGAGCTTCTGGCGCTCCAGCTCTATCCGCGTTTAGCGGAGGTCGCGCCGGACGTCATCATCAGCGTGCACCCGTTCGCAACAGAGATGATCTCCGGTTTAAAGGAGCGCCGCCGCATCACCTGCCCGCTTATCTGCCTCATGACAGACTACGGCGTGCACAAGGCGTGGATTGCCCCGAATGTCGATGCCTACGTCGTCGCCTGCGACGACATGGTGAACGACCTGCGCCGTCTCGGCATTCCGAAAGAGCATATCTACCCCTACGGCATCCCGGTGCACGACGTCTTCTTCGACAAGGAAGACCAGGCGAAGCTCCTCACCGAAATGGACCTCGAGCCGGAAGTGCCCACCGTGCTCTTCATGGCCGGCAGCATGGGCGTCTCCAACATCGTAGACCTCTACCGCGGCCTGTGCTCCTCCCCGCTCGATTTACAGATCATCATCATCACGGGCAATAACAAAAAGCTCTATAAGCTCTTTGAAAGCGAAATTCCGAACTCGTCGAAAAAGACAAAGCTTATCCAGTTCACAACGGAAGTAGAGCGCTTTATGCACGCGTCCGACCTCATCATCACAAAGCCGGGCGGCCTCACCGTCTCGGAAGCGCTCGCATGCAACCTGCCGCTCGCCGTGTTCGACGCCATTCCCGGTCAGGAGGAAGATAACGCCAACTTCCTGCAAACGCACGATATGGGCGTGCGCGTCACAAAGGAGAATTTCTCCGCTGTCGTGTCCTCACTCATCGAGCATAAAGAGCGTCTGCGCCGCATGCGCGAAAGCTGCCGCACATTTGATAAATCCCGCGCGAACGAGAACATCGTCGCGCTCGCCGTAAGGCTCGCAAAGGAATTTGCCTCGTATAACCCGAACATCTCATTCTCCACGGATAAAGGCGTGTTCAACTTCCGCACCGCCGCCATCATCGTGCAGAACGGCAAGCTGCTCGTCACAAAAGACGACAGCACAGAGCACTACTACCTCCCCGGCGGCCGCGTCACCATGCGTGAAAAGGCCGAGGACGCCCTCACGCGCGAGTTAAAAGAAGAGCTGGGTGTCACCGTCGCGCCGGAGCGCGCCGTGTGGATTGCCCAAAGCTTCTTCACCCCGACAGGCAAAAAGCAGCGTTACCACGAGCTTTGCACCTACTTCACCGTAGACGCTTCCGGCACCGATCTCATCACCCGCGGCGACCGTTTCGACAGCCCGAATGAACCGAGCGTCCACTTCGCGTGGTTCCCGTTTGAAGAGCTGCCGTATATCGATTTAAGACCGGCGTTTTTGAAAACCGAAGTTCAAAACCTGCCGGAGCATACGCAGTTTATTACGCTTGGGGATTGACGCACGTTCACCGCAGCCCGTCATTTCACCCAACAAACGCCCCTCGTTTTTATCTTCTTTGACGATTGATTTTTCTCCGCGCTTTTCCTATATTCAAGATAAAAAACATCGTTCTGAACAGGAGGTCCTACCATGAAAAAACGCTCGCTTTCTCCTTTTGCGTACTATGCCGCAAACCGCGCATTCCCCGTTTTTCTGTTGCTCCTGCTTCTGCTCGGATTCACCGCCTGCTCGGCGGGAAAAGGCGCAAAATCACTCGATTATCCCGCCATGTTCGGCGAAACGAAGGATGAAGTGCTCGCAGCACTCGATGCGGAAAAACTCACCTACAAGGAAGACGACCTTTATGCCAACGCCTACGTTTTAGACCGGACCGAAACGCTCGAAAACCGTGATTTTTCGGTCTACCTGCTTTTCGATCTCAACACCGATACGCTTTACGGCTACCGCAGGGTCCTATTCGTCGAAAACCCGACCGATGCGGACTGCAAGCTGCCCGAAAAGCTCCTCAACACCCTCACCGCGCAGTACGGCGAGCCGACCACCTACCCCGGTCTTGAAAACCGCGTCTCCACGCACCTCGACCGCCTGAGCACCGACGCCGTCGGCTCCGGCGAGGTCTACAACGAATACTGGTCGGTGTCCGAAAATTGCGACGCGTCACTCGGCGTCAGCTTTCTCCCCGACGGCCGCCTTTTTGTAGACATCGTCTGCCAAACCCCGCGAACGTAATTTTAGTAAAACTTCAAAAGGACAGCTTCCCCGGAAGCCGTCCTTTTTCATTCTCATTTTATCTCAAACCTTATCCCGCATCTCCGTCATACGGTTCCAGTAGCGCTTTGGCATGTGGGTGCGGCGGCACAGGTCGTTCCGTCTGCCCTCAATGCCCACGGTGTCGTAGAACGTGCGCCACATGGCGCGGAATTTCTCCTCCTCCGGCGATTCCGGCGGCAGCTCGATGTGCTCTGCCTGCAAAAATTCCGTCGCGCCGTCTTTATATAATAAAGCAAGCTTATGCGTGCGGTCGAAGATCATGAAATCTTCACCGGAAAAACGGTTGATAAAATGCGGCGCGATAACGGGTAAAACGCTGTTTTTCGGCTCAATCTGCGCGATAAGAACGTCGCCGTACTCCGCAAAGCGCAGAAAACCGAGATACAAGTGCGCTTCCCGCTCAAGGAACTGCACCGCTTTCGTGATCTTATCGACGGCAGGCTCGGTCAGTCGCCCGCACACGCCGCGCCCGACCTTGTACCCCAACCGCATGAATTCCAGCATACGCAGTTCCTTTTCGGGCATACAGGTAAAAAACGCGCGCTCCAAAAGATCCTGCGCCTCCATGCCCATTTTCTTCGGAATCGACACGCGCACACGCTCGGCACGGCGCAGGTCGGTCTCGATATACTTCGCGCCGAATAAACACGTTTGGTCGGCTTCATCAACGGGCAAAATCGCGGCAGGCGTTTCTTTTTCCGCAAAGCTCTCGAACACACAGGAAAGAAAGCCGTTATATGTGCCGTCGTAGTAATACATTACAGTTGTCCGGTCAGACATTTTACCGCGTCCTCCTTTGTGGGGTTGAATAATGAAAGCTGCTCGGGAATTTCGGGCTGTATGCCGCCTTGCGGCAGCCCGCGGTCGCGCAGAATGCCCGCCAAAACCGCCGGTTCGTCTGTGCGCAAACGGCACTGCATTTTGCCGTTGCAGGTGATAAAATACGAAGCACGCTTTAAGGCGACACCGAGCTTTTTCAGCCCCTCGTGGTCGAGCTTTGCTTGCCGTCTGGCGCGGATGATGCGCTTTGCACTCACCACGCCGATGCCCGGCACGCGCAATAATTTCTCATACGGCGCGCGGTTCACCTCCACGGGGAATTCCTCCGGGTGGCGCACCGCCCAACTGCACTTCGGGTCTAACATAGGGTCGAGGTCGGGCGTTTTTTCGCTCAATAATTCGTCCGCCGTGAAGCCGTAAAACCGCAAAAGCCAATCAGCTTGATATAATCTATGCTCGCGCAGAAGCGGCGGCGCGGTGTCGAGCGCGGGCAGATTTCTGTCCTGCACAACCGGTATATACGCAGAGTAAAACACACGTTTTAAAGAATACTTGTGGTAAAGTCCTTCGCTCAGCTGCAAAATACGTCGGTCGTTTTCCGGCGTTGCGCCGATGATCATTTGCGTTGACTGCCCACCCGGTACGAAGCGCGGCGCATTTTTATACCGTATGAGATCGTGCGCGTTTTCCTTGATGCCGTCGCGAATGCGCGACATGGGCAGCAGGATGTTCTCCTTCGATTTCTGCGGCGCAAGGCGCTTTAGACTGTCGTTTGACGGCAGCTCGATATTGACGCTCATGCGGTCGGCAAGCAGGCCAAGCTGCTGCAAAAGTGTCTCGTCCGCGCCGGGAATGGCTTTGACGTGAATGTAACCGTTGAAGTGATACTCATTACGCAGAATATGCAATGTTTCGAGCATTCTTTCGCAGGTGATGTCCGGCGAGCCGAACACGGCGGAGCTTAAAAACAGCCCTTCAATATAATTGCGACGGTAAAAGCTGATGGTCAGATCCGCCAGCTCCTGCGGGCGAAACGTCGCGCGGGGCGTGTCGTTTGAGCGGCGGTTGAGGCAATACGTGCAGTCATAAGCACATATGTTCGTCATTAGCACCTTTAAAAGGGAGATGCACCGGCCGTCACTTGCAAAGCTGTGGCAGATGCCGCACGCGGCGGCAGAGCCGAGCTGCCCCTTTACGCCTGCGCGGTTTACGCCGCTTGAGGTGCACGCCGCGTCATATTTTGCGGCATCCGATAAAATGCGCAGCTTTTCCATGGTGTCCATTTGTGTGTTCATGCTGTTCTCCCTATCTTAAAGCGCGACGCCCTTGAACGGGTTTTCGACGTGTGTGCGGCGGTTTTCCGCGGCGGACTGAAAGAGGTCTTTGTGCATCACCTTGATGCCGCGATCAATGATGTCGCCGCCGTATTTGCAGCGCAGAAAATCGACCGTCGTTTCGAGCTTTTGGGCCTTTTGTCCGCGCGCGGCATCTTCAAACAGCGAGCACTGCGACATGCCGAGCGGCACGAGCGACGACACGCGCACGCCGATGCTGCGGATGGATTCGCCCGTGTGGTGGGTGCGGAAAAGGCCGTAGGCGGCGTCGAAAATGCTTTTGGAATCCGCCACGGCGGTGTCCAGCATCTTTTGGCGCTGGTAGGTCTCGAGGTTATATTTGCGCACGGAAAGCTGCACGTTGTAGCCGCAAAGGCCCTTTTCGCGCAATCTTTGTGCGACGCTTTCGGAGAGCATGTAGAGCTCTGCGCGAATCTCGCCGTCGTCTTTTAGGTCGTGCACGGCGGTGGTGCTGTTGCCGATGCTTTTGACCTCCTCGTGCTCGTTCACACGGCGCACGGGCGACCTGTCTTCGCCGTTTGCGTACATACTTAATTGCTCGCCCGCCTTGCCGAATAGCCTTTTTAACAGCTTTCGGTCGGCTTTTGCAGCGTCGCCGATAGTGTAGATGCCGTATTTTCTGAGCGCTTCCTGCGTCGATTTGCCTGTCTCTTATACACATCTCCGAGCCCACGAGACATGC
>ENA-OZHC01000365-OZHC01000365.1-human-gut-metagenome-genome-assembly--contig:-NODE-365-length-19391-cov-7.087091_pt1 | contig 19391 bp, 17 predicted proteins | sample MGYA00244043_ERZ653680 | MGnify/ENA primary metagenome ERZ653680 (study PRJEB26926, sample SAMN06165323) | human gut metagenome | biome: ENVO:00009003; feature: ENVO:2100002; material: ENVO:00002003...
GAGATCTGCGCATGTCTCGTGGGCTCGGAGATGTGTATAAGAGACAGTTTTAAGATAGTGCCCAATACATAAAACACACATCAAAGTCAATAAATCCAACCACCTTTATAATAAATACATTATGATTCTTTTCAAACTACTAAAGTCCATCCGTTTTTGGACAATCTTAGGTACCTTGACAGCTTTTATTTCACTGTACTTCACTTACATCGATACAGCAGGCAAAAAGTCTTTAACGTACACAGTCGTCAATGTGACTCCCCAACATTTCAAGAATCATTCAAAGGTTGGTGTCATATGTCTAATCATGACAGGATACCCGCCACAAGAAAAAAATCACGCATCTGCCTATATGATGCCATCTCCCATCAGTATTGGCAATAATACAGGAAAAACCGTTAATGATATAGCAGAGAAAGTAACGACATCAACATCTCCCAATTTTATCAAAAACCATCCGTCAATGATATATCTCAATGAAGATGGAACCTCTAGCAACATCTATAATCAGAGTCAACCGCTTGAAATTCTTTTCGAAAAAATCAATCCTAAAACAGCCACCTCTTCAATTGAAAAGACCAAAGGATTCTATTATTACATTACCATCAATAAAGATAGAAATGATTTTGACCGGATAATCAGATCACACTACACCGTTGTATATGATGAAATGGCTGAACCTTTAGAAACCGATGTGACTATGATTGTGGAAATAATTGAAACCGAATTTGATAAGGAAATAATTCCCAAGCTAGTTGATAAATACGGAAATGATTTTGACGAGATGTATACAGTATTCTATGGTCCAAACAACTTAATGCGCAAGGGAGAAAAAATAAACTATTATGGATTAAAAATTATTCCTAACAAAGTATCTCAAATCAAATAAAGATGAATGCCATAATTCGCCTTTTACGCTCCATCAACTTTTGGAGCATTGTGGGAGTCATTGCTTCCATCATTAGTGTATACCTTATATGGTCAAGCAGGAGACCGCAATTATTAGAATTTGTAACAACATTCAATGAAGAACATGTCGAACGTGAAGACACTCTATTAGTGGAATACATTATGGTGAACTATGACAAAACAGATACTCTTATAGCTGTATCACAACCATTTTCATTACTTAATATGGAAAACAAATCTGCAAAAGATTTTATGTACAACATAGATATTGATGTTATAAACAACGACTCCGTTCACTATAGAATGAAAGAACTGCCTACAGACAAATACTCTGATAATCGTTCTTCTTTAACACAAGGAAGTTATATAATAGAAGGGAAAATTCCACCTCGACATAAATGGACTAATCCCCACTTATTGTATATCCGCCCACAAATAACAGGACAGCTCTTTATGTTAGACAATTTCAGAATGATACATCAATATACCTATTTTAATATAGATGATGATACATCATTAAAATATACAGTTCATGTAATGTGCTATCCCTTGGAATATGGTTCTATCATAACCCAATGGGAAAAAGATCAAACACATTTGAAAAAAGTGTATCGGTTTGCTGTAGAAAGAGAAAAGGAACTTGAAGATGGCAGCATTTACTACAAAATGGTTGATACACTTGTAGAAGATATAATCAAGTAAAGCAATTATAAGACTAAGTATCCAGCATTAATAAATCACTGACTATGTTTTATTCCAAGTTTAGTATTTTATGAAGTATACCTCATTTACTAAAAAACAAACTCCCAAAAACTTGACTTTCGCTTCCGAATGTCGTATCTTTACAAAGTTAATGATTAAGTAGTTTCAATTAAATTACACGCAAAGGAGGGAACCGCAATTCCCTCCTTTCTTTTTATCCATCCGGAGAAAACCTCTCCCCGCCCAGGCTTTTCACTCCGCTTTCCCGGTGACTAACGGTTCTTCACCCGGAGGTTCAGCCATGTTCACCTTACTTCTTACTAGAATTGAAGTGTATGCCGACATCAAACAGAGCCTCTGTTCGGGTAAAACAGAGCTTCTATTGAAACAAAACATAATGTCTGTTTTACAACTGTCCCCGCTAAGTTAATAATCAATAAAGTTGCTCTTGACAAAAAATAGCTTTATCTTTGGGGTTTGTTAGAACAGACACAATAGGTATATTATATTATGAGTGAAAAGATTATCAAATGGGGTTTCATTGGTTGCGGAGAAGTAACCAAGACAAAAAGCGGTCCCGCTTTCCAGAAAGTAGAACATTCGGAAGTCGTAGCCGTGATGAGTCGTGACGGTGCGAAAGCGAAAGCGTATGCCAAAGAGAGAGGAATCAAAAAATGGTATGACGATGCACAAGAACTGATCGATGATCCGGAAGTAAATGCCATCTACATTGCCACTCCTCCTTCCTCACATGCTACGTATGCCATTATGTCCATGAAAGCAGGCAAACCTGCCTATATTGAGAAACCAATGGCTGTGACGTACGAAGAATGTACGCGCATCAACCGCATATCCAATGAAACGGGAGTTCCCTGTTTCGTTGCTTACTATCGCCGTTATCTCCCCTATTTCCAGAAAGTAAAGGAACTGGTAGAGAACGGTACTATCGGTAATATTATCAATGTGCAGATTCGTTTTGCCCAGCCGCCACGCGATCTGGATTACAATCGTGACAACCTTCCCTGGCGTGTGCAGGCTGACATTGCCGGAGGTGGCTACTTCTACGACCTTGCTCCGCATCAAATTGATTTGTTGCAGGATATGTTCGGTTGTATCCTCGAAGCAAGCGGTTATAAGAGCAATCGAGGTGGACTTTATCCTGCTGAAGATACATTAAGCGCCTGTTTCCAATTTGATAGCGGATTGGTTGGTAGCGGTTCCTGGTGTTTCGTAGCCCATGACTCTGCCCGCGAAGACCGTATTGAAATTATCGGTGACAAGGGAATGATTTGTTTCTCTGTCTTTACTTATGAGCCTATCGGCTTACATACCGAAAAAGGACGGGAAGAAATCTGTATCGGTAACCCGGAACATGTGCAACAACCTCTTATTCAGGCAGTGGTCGATCACTTGTTAGATAAGTCCGTTTGCTCCTGCGACGGAGAAAGTGCAACGCTCACTAACTGGGTAATGGACAAGATATTAGGTAAACTATAACCCGAAAAAAAGCAAAAAAAAGTATCATTTTCTTGCGAAGTTTACTGATACTGTTAAAAAATTAATAGGAATATTCCATTGTATATTGTTAGTTTTTTCTATCTTTGTAAAAAGAAGCAAAGGGAAAATGAAACTAACAATATATTTTTTGTGCCATGACTAGAGAAGACTTAATGCGGAAAGCAATCGAGCTCTCCAAAGAAAATGTTGAAAATGGTGGAGGTCCTTTCGGTGCTGTGATTGCCACGAAAGAGGGGGAAATAGTTGCAACAGGAGTAAATCGTGTTACGGCATCTTGTGACCCAACTGCTCATGCCGAAGTGAGTGCGATACGTGCCGCAGCTGCCAAACTCGGTACTTTTAATCTTAGCGGATACGAAATCTATACTTCCTGCGAACCTTGTCCCATGTGTCTCGGTGCGATTTACTGGGCGCGATTGGATAAAATGTACTATGGAAACAATAAGACCGATGCCAAGAATATTGGCTTCGACGACTCTTTTATCTATGACGAACTGGAACTGAAGCCTGAAGACAGAAAGCTTCCTTCCGAAATCTTATTGCATAATGAAGCCCTTACTGCCTTCAAAGCCTGGGCGGCCAAAGAAGACAGAGTAGAATATTAAAAACCTCTCACTATTATTAACCTATTAATTACCCCTCAAATGAAAAGAAAAAGCCTTTTATTTGTCATGGCATCAGTATGCCTGTTCAGTTGTCAACAGCAAGAAGAACTGCAAGATCCCAGTAAAGAAGGTATCAACTTTCTTACTACTGTCGACAATGAAAGTATCACTGACGCTGTTACTCGTAGCAGCAGTAACCTGTCACTCCCTTTAAAAAGTAGTTTTTCAGCCGGAGACGTCATTTCAATGTCCGTTTCCGAGCAGGAATATCAGCCTTTTACTTTGGGAGTAGATAACCAAAATTGGAGCGAGACAGCTACAGATGCGGAAGCTGTAACTTTCTATGCTCATTATCCCGAATTGTCCGGTGATGTAACGACTAGATCCCTCTTTAGTCGCTACCGTGACATCAAAGGCGGTTTAGAATATTTGTTCGGCACAGCCCAAGCCCGCAAAGGTTCTAGCAATGTAGCCCTTACATTCAAGCGAATGACTGCGCCCGTTATTCTACTTGATGAAAAAGGCAACCCGTACGAAGGTAAAGCAATCGTTAAACTTTTCTTGAAGAACAAAGGTGTGCAGGATCTTTTCAACGGTAAAATCGAAGCTGACAAGAATGCAACCCCGGAATATATCAGTATCCGGAAAATTTCCGAAGGTATCCTGACTAACTTGATTCCACAGATAATCAAGGCTGGTGAGAAGATTGGTTCTGTAATTGTAGACGATAAGGAAGAACCTATCATCGCAGATCAGGATATTACCATAGAAGCCGGAAGTCCTGTTACAATGAGACTTTACGGAGGCCGTGGAATTATTGATGAACGGACTCCGTTACGCAGATAAAACAAAAGAATAACAGTGATACTAATAAAAATCCCCGGAACCGCTGTAGACACTCAGCATTCCAGGGATTTTTTACACACAAAAGTTATTATTGAAATTGAAAACTGTCTCTTTATTAGATTAGAAGCGCATACCTACGGTAAGAACCACCTTATGATTATTATTGGTTACCTTTGTTCCTGGTAAATCTAAACTATCAAAAGCATAGAATGTTTCTTTATAAGTGTTATACAAATATGCCATATCCACATAGAAACTTTCACCACGATAACCACAACCGAATGTATAATTATTAGTAGCACCCGGATTAGAGAACTCCGTATCAGTACGCATTGAGTTTACAGGAAGATACTTAAAAGCGTCTGATTTCAAAGGAGCAGTTATATGATTATATCCCAAACGGAATGAAAATTCCGGTGCTAGCTTAAATTCAGCTCCAACACGAAGTGTATGAACAGGCTTCATCATCGCTTTAATGTCTTCCGTCTGACCTAATTCATATCCGTCCGGATCTTTCATTTTAGCTTTAGTACGGTCTGAATATTCATACTCAACTCCCAATGCGACGGAAGAACCGATAGTATATCCCATACTTGCATTGAATTTCCACGGAGTAACTAATTTATATTCATATTCTCCTTCAGTATCATTTCCACGAGCATCATAAGGTCTAGTAATATCATTTAACTCTTCACTCAAGTCGAAACGAAGATAAGCAGTATTCCGCTCCTTCAAACTAAAAAAAGTCGGAGTATGTACAGCTGCACCAATACGGAATGAGGATGACTCAAAAGGACGAAGAATAAAACCTAGTTTAAAATCAACCCCACTACCATCTACCCAAAAGTCATTTCCTAAGGTATATCCTCCATGGCCATTTCCATCCTTATCTGTAAAGTCTTCATTATATTCGCTGGTTCTATCATAGTTCACACTATAAAGTCCTAACGTAGCTCCAACATAAAAACGATCATAAAAATTCAATGCACCATTCAAATCAAAAGAATGAATACCTCCACTTTCTTTCGAACGATAAGACTGACTCACAGCATCTCCTGCTCGAAAATAGGGTTCATATCCCTCAAAAGGAGGTTCTGCATCTGGATTATCAGGATCAACTTCCCCGTAAACAGGATTCACTAAATGAGCATTATATCCCATAATACCCAACCAAGGCAATTCCGGATTTTGGAAAGCATCATCGCTCCTCAAAGCTGCTTCTGTAAATGGATCAAAACCTCCGTATGAATCAAAGTTTACCATGTTGGCCATTTGAACAGTTTGAGAAGTGTTGAATACTCCACTCATCAGCATACTTCTATTGAATGACTTCATTTTGCGATAATTGAAACCAAAGTTGGCAAATCTCAACGCTGTTGTATTTCCTATTTTTGTAGAGAACACAAATCCGGCATTATCGAATGAGCCATGAAACTTGTCAAGACTCGCTCCATTAGCTTTTGTTCCTGTATTATCAAAACCAAATGACACCATAAAATCATTGCTGCGATAAATTCCGATACCGGCAGGATTGGTTCCCATAGTGGTAATATCTCCCCCCAAGGCTCCCATAGCACCACCCATACCTACAAAACGAGCAGTTCCATTTAAATCACTTCCCATCCATCGGTTTGCATCATAGATAGTTGTTTGAGCATTTAGAAATCCTACACCTATCAAAAGAATACAAATCGCTAATATTCTATTACTTTTCATAATCAATCTCTTTTGAAATTATAAATTATCTTCTATAGCTACCGCCAGAACTACGTGAAGAGCCACCACCGCCACTACTACGTGAAGAACTGCCACTGCTACCAGAACTGCGAGAATAACTACCACTGCTACCTGATGAGTAGCTACTTCCACTACTTCTTGAATAGCTACCTGAATTGGAAGAGCGGGATGATGATCTATCAGGTGTATAGCTTCGTGATGTAGAAGTTGAACTTCCGCGTGAGTAGCTACTACCGCTACTGCGACTAGTACTTGTTCTGGAATTTCCCGTTGAACTGTTACTTCTAGTATAGGAAGAACCAGAATTACGTGTGCTAGTACCGGAACTACGTGTACTGCTTGGGCGTGTGTATGTTTCCGTATTCCTACGAGAATATGAACTTCCCGAACGAACAGAACCATTACTACTGCTACGAGTATAATCACGTGTTCCTACTACTCTGCTATTTGCACCTGTAGTGGTACCGGAACGACGAACACTTTGTCCAACTGAAGAATTAGTAGGCCGTGTAGTTGATGAACCTGTTCCTCTTCTATAAGAAGTAGAATTATAATTTCTCGAACCTGAATAATAGGAACGGTTATTTCCATTTATCACACTACGTCCGGCATAATAAGGTCTTCCACCTCCGCCCCAGCCCCAGCTAGGACCACCGTGCCAGTGGTGATGATGTCCCCAATAGCCACCGCCGCCATACCAGCCACCCCAGTAGCCGCCATACCAGCCGCCCCAATAACCCGGAGAATATCCCCAAGCGTAGTAAGGACGATTCCATCCCCAGCCATAGTTCCATCCCCAGCCGTAAGAGCCATAACGCCAATCCCACCAGAGTGGATTACTGAATGTCGGGAACGCATAAGCATACATACCGTCGGTATATACATTCCAGTCCCATGAATTCGGACCGTAAACTACATCCCAATACAACGGGCTGCTGATGCTGATAGCAAAACGCGGATTGCGGAAACGGATGATACGTTCAGCGTATTCATAGTCGTCTTCCGTACCATTGAATTCGCCTGTCACCCATTCTCCGTCCAAATCCGGATTAGATTTTTCTTTTATATATAAGGTATCATTATCCATTACGAATTCATTATCACGTGCATCGTAACGGCGGTTATATTCATCCACATCCCGTGTTCTTCCCTTACGGTCCTGAACCACTACTGTAGTACCCGGTGAAGTATAGATGTTGGTCACCTGTTTCTTCGTTTCCTTCTTAACCGGAGTTTCTTTCTTCTCCTGTTTGTCTTTTGAAGGAATGAAGTAAAGGTCGTCATCAACGCTTTGTGCCATCAAGCCTATCGGGAGGCACAAGGCAAATAGCAAGAAATAAACAATCTTTTTCATATCATCTCGGTTTATGTAATTACTTAAACTTATTCATGTTACAAAGATAAGGAAGAGATTTTTCGTCCGAGGGAGATTTTCCCCAAAGGATAATAGGGAAATCCCTATTTCTAACTATCTTTGTCCATTATTCACCAGAATTAAAAACAACTATGAAGTATTTTGAGTTCACATTCCGCACCCACCCTTGCACAGAAATCGTCACTGACGTACTGGCTGCCGTACTGGGTGAAGTCGGGTTTGAAAGTTTTGTTGAGTGTGAAGGCGGACTGACCGCATATATCCAACAGACAATCTGTGATGAAAACGCCATCAAGATTGCCATCACCGAGTTCCCCCTACCCGATACGGATATTACTTATACATACACCGAAGCGGAAGATAAGGACTGGAATGAAGAATGGGAAAAGAATTTCTTTCAACCCATCATTATCGGAAACCGATGTGTGATTCACAGCACTTTCCACCAAGATGTTCCCAAAGCGGAATATGACATTGTCATCAATCCTCAAATGGCCTTCGGAACAGGACATCACGAGACTACCAGCCTCATTATTGAAGAATTGTTGGACAGCGAATTGAAAGATAAATCTCTACTCGATATGGGCTGCGGAACTTCAATTCTTGCCATCCTCGCACGTATGCGGGGCGCACGCCCCTGTACAGCCATCGACATTGATGAATGGTGTGTACGAAACTCCATCGAAAATATCGAATTGAACCACGTAGACGATATTACCGTTTCACAAGGAGATGCCTCGTCGCTTACAGGAAAAGGACCTTTCGACGTTATCATCGCCAACATCAACCGGAATATATTACTGAATGATATGAAGCAATATGTTACCTGCATGCATACGGATTCCGAACTCTACATGAGTGGATTTTATGTAGACGACATTGCCGCCATCCGCGAAGAAGCGGAAAAGAACGGACTGACTTTCGTTCATTATAAAGAGAAGAATCGTTGGGCAGAGGTAAAGTTTGTTTATAAAGGATAAGAGTCCTGATGGATGTAGAAAAAATAGTGACGGTATATGCTTGGGATAGTGACGCTATCCATAGCATATACCGTCACTATTTGTATCGGATAGCGTCACTATCTTATAAGGAGAAACAAAGTTGTTACGCGAACTCTTTCTTTACCTGTTGACACCATGCTTTTATTTTCTTTTCCGCCTGCTCGGACTGATTATCCAAATCGACAACTAAACCGCACCACTGCTCACCACGCAAAGCTTTGGAACGTTCGAAAGTATAACCTTCGGAAGAAGTAAAACCAACTAAAGTAGCCTCATCTTCTTCAAATACCTCCGCCAACAGACCGATTCCATCTGCAAAATTCTCCGGATAGCGTATCTGATCTCCCAGACCGAAAATAGCAACCTTCTTACCTTTTAATTTCATTGTCCGGAGTTCCGGCAACAGTTCGTCCCAATAAGTAGGAAGTTCTCCATCAAACCAAGTGGAAGCACCCACAATGAAGCAGTCATAAGCAGCAAAGTCATTTTGCCAAGCCTGTTCAATAGGCACTGTCTCTATCTTTTCCTTACCGAATTCTTTCTGTATTTTCTCTGCCACCCAACTCGTTCTTTCGGCTTTGGTAGCATAAAATAAACCTATCTTTTTCATAATCCACACTATTTAATATTCCAATAATCTCCGGGCAGCCTCGTATATCTTGGCCTCATCCGGCAAAATTTCCTTTTCCAAAATCGGATTAAAACCGACAGGAGTAAAAGTAGAACCGACACGCTGCACCGGTCCATCGAGATAGCGGAACATCTCTCCACTAATCATAGCAGCAAGCTCCGCACCAAAACCGGAGAATACTTTATCTTCATGAACCACCAATGCCTTGCTCGTTTTCTTGACCGATTCGAATATCGCCTCTTTATCCAACGGAATCAAGGAGCGAATATCAATGACTTCCACTTTCCAGCCACCTTCTTTTTCCAATCGTTCTGCTGCGTGCAGACAGAAATGGGTAGTATTGCCATAGGTAATAATGCTCAAATCTGATCCCTCACGACGAATACGTGCTTTTCCGAAAGGTACTTCAAAATCTTCCGGCACTACTGCCGCTGCTTCTACCGAATTATACAATGCTTTCGGTTCGAGGAACAGCGTGAAGCCTTTGGATCGCATACTGGTACGAAGTAATCCGGCAGCATCATCCGCAAAAGATGGGCAGACAATACGTGCCCCCGGTAAAGTGGTCAAAGCTCCCTCCAGGTTTTGAGAATGATACAAGCCTCCACCGATATAGCCACCGGAAGCCAGACGCAGAGTTATATTCGGAGCGAATTTCCCATTGCTACGCCAGTACTCATGTGTACACTCCACATATTGTTCTACGGCAGGCCAGAAATAATCGGCAAACTCCGCTCCCTCAATCACCACATGAATTTTAGGATCAAAGCGACTCATTCCATTGGCGGTGCCTACAATATAATCTTCCGCAATCGGTGCACTGAATACACGGGCTTCGCCGAATTCCTGCTGCATACCTTTGGTTACATTAAACACGCCTCCTTTTTCCCTGTTTGCCACATCCTGTCCCCAAATAAAGGTATCGGGATTATGGCGGAATTCAGCTTTCAATGTTTCATTAATGGCATTGACCAGAAAAGTCTTCTCCCCTTCCGCCTCATGTGTACCGTCTTTATATTTCTGTGGCTGATAAGGTTCGGGCATTACAAAATCATAAATGCTTTTAGGATCGGGATCGGGAGCAGCCAAAGCCTTCCGGTTGGCAGCAGACAATTCTTTCTTTGCATCAGTTTCTATTTGTTGCAGTTCTTCCTCGGTCAGACGTTTATAACGCAGCAGCATCCGGCGGAACTTCATCAAGGGATCAGCATCTTTCACATATTCCAATTCATTCTCATCCCGATACAAGGTGTGCTTATCTGAATTGGAGTGCGAACCGATCCGGACACAATTCGCCTGCACAATAACCGGATTACGGGTACTGATAGCATATTCCCGCGCTTCGGTCATAGCATTCATCGAATCGAATACATCCTTTCCGTTACAATAGATAATTTTCAGGTTCTTGAAGCCCGAGAAGTTCTCGGCTACTTTACGGTTGGCAGTCTGTTCCGATTTGGGTACGGAAATACCATACCCATTATCTTGTATTACAAAAATCACCGGAAGACGTTCGAGGCTGGCACCATTGATAGCTTCGTAAACGAATCCTTCGGAAGTAGCCGACTCTCCGTGAGAAGTGATGGCTACGCCTTTATGTCCATAATATACCATTGCTCTGGCCACACCTGCTGCGTGAAGGTCGTGTGTGCCAGTAGCAGAGGAGATGTTTTCAATATGCCATTCCGGTTTGGCGAAATGGTTCGACATGTGACGTCCTCCGCTACCTGGGTCCGTTGCTTTGGAAATACCGTTCAGGATAACTTCTTCAGCGGTCATTCCGGCGGAAAGCACGGTTAACATATCCCGGTAGTATGGAAACAGGAAATCTTCACCGAGAGTGAATACCTGACCGACAGCAAGTTGAATACCATCATGCCCTGCATAGGGAGCATGATAAGACCAACCCAAAGATTGCAACAGGTAAGACGGTGCCTTTTCGTCCAAGGCACGCCCCAATGTCATCAGATGATACCACTTTTTCAGGGTTTCTACATCTGTAGTCTTTATATCATATTTCTTTTTCATGAGTAATGAAGTTCTTAATGAATGAAACAATCAGTTATCAGCCTTTCCAATTTTCGAGATAGTCGGCTATAAAATGCAGGAAGTTACCTCCCAACATTCCGTCTACTACCCGATGATCGTAAGACAAAGACAAGTACATTTTATGCCGGATTGCAATCGTATCACCCTCCGGAGTTTCTACAACAGCAGGTTTCTTCTCAATATACCCTACTCCCAGGATAGCTACTTGCGGCTGATTAATAATTGGCGTACCAAACAGGCTCTTGAATGTACCAAAATTGGTTATCGTAAATGTCCCCCCATCAATATCTTCCGGCATTAATTTGTTATCCCTTGCTTTCAAGGCCAGAGAATCGATAGCAACAGCCAACCCGTTCAGATTCAGATGATCGGCATCATGCACCACAGGAACAATCAGATTTCCATCATTCAAAGAGACGGCAATACCGACATTAATATGCTTTTTGAAAAGAATATTGTATCCATCTACCGATACATTCACCTGTGGATAGGCAGCCAATGCTTTTGCCACGGCTTCCGTTATCACAGGCATATAAGTCAGTTTCACTCCTTCGCGACGGAAGAAAGCGTCTTTATTCTTTTCACGCCAACGCACCAATTTGGTAACATCTACTTCTACTACATTGGTCACGTGAGGAGATACTTTTTTAGACATAACCATGTGGTCGGCAATAATCCGGCGGACACGATCCATCTCTTTTACTTCGACTCCAGGCATTGCAACAGGAGCAGACGATTTAGATAAGGTGGCAGCCGGCTGGATAGCAGCGGCAGATGTAGCCGGAGCAACCTTCGGACTTGCCTGTTCAGAAGAAACAGCAACTGATGGTTTGCTTGCGGCCGGAGCAGCAACAGCAGATGCCGGCTTCGGTGCAACACTACCTCCTCTTTTCTTCTTTTCAATATAATCTTTTATATCTTTCTTACTCAATCGCCCTTCATAACCGGTTCCTTGTATAGCATCCAACTCTTCTTTCGGAATTTTAGCTTCCCGCGCCAACTGAATCACAACAGGAGAGTACCAACGTTCTTCCTCTGCAACAACAGGTTTCGATGCAGTATTCGCTGATTCATTTTTAGCAGTTTCCGCTGATGATGGTGATGTTTCAGAAACATTTGCAGCAACCTGACCAGCATCGGCTTCCTCTCTTACAACTCCTTCGCTTACCGGCTCCGTTCCTGAAGATTCTTCGCCATCCAAATCAATTATAGCGACTACTGTTCCTACAGCAACCGTATCACCCTCCTTATATAAAATCTCCACCACTTTTCCCGCTACGGGAGAAGGGATCTCCGCACTTACTTTAGCAGTATTCACTTCAAAAAGCACATCGTCTTCCTGAATCATGTCACCCACCTTTACAGACCAAGAGACGATTGTCCCTTCAGTTATACTCTCGCCTAACTTAGGCATTTTTATTTCGAATTTTGACATAGACAGTAAATTTATTATTCAACCTTGATATATTACAACAACGGGCTGAAATAGAAAGTTTTAAGTTAAGTAAAATTTAACCGGATACTGACAAAGCCAGCCCGGACATCAACGATTATATATCCACTCTTTTTGAATATATTTCTCTTCCCGGAGCTGATTGACAGCCTCTATTTCTTTCCTAGTAAAAGCACTGACAGATTGGGACTTACTGAAATACAGAAAAGCCTTCTCTTTAAAATCAGTTACAGTTCCCTCCGGTAAATAACTCCGAATATTGGTTACCTCACTCCGAACGGAAGGAACGGCATATACTGACGATAAAGTCTCATCATCAACCATCGGTTCCGGATTCAAAGCTTTATGCAATGCTGTCAGATCCGTATCATACAATAAAGTGCAATGATACAACACCCGATTCTTATGTACGCATTGCGCACTCCCTGATATTTTCAATCCATTCAGATAAATCCCCAGTCGTTCGCCTCCTTTTGCCATCAGGCCTATAGAGTTCAGGAAATCCAATGTCCGTTGCAAGTACGTAACAAATTCCGGCAATCGGGGAGCCGTTTCTATAAAAGTCAGATTGACATTGCCCAAATCATGGTACACCGCTCCCCCACCCGAAAAACGACGGGCAATATGTACTCGTTCCTGTTCCGCCCATTTCTTATCGACTTCCGACCGCAATCGCTGATGCTTACCTATTACCACAGAAGGAGTGTCCTGCCAAAGCATGAAGATATCTCCATTTCCCTGCTTCAACAGATATTCTTCTGCTGCCAAGTGAAAGTAAATATCAGTAAACGGACTATAGATACATCGAATCATAGATCAAGCGGAATAAGAGTTAAAACATAATTTCGTGATAAATCTCTCCGACCGTAGGATGTGGAAACACAGTCTTCTGGAATTCCTCTACCGTGTATCCTCTCTGAATAGCAATACCTGCTATCACAATAAGTTCTGATGCCGGATTTCCCAACATGTGACAACCGATAATCTTCCCATCTTCATCCTGAATCAGCTTACAGAGTCCGTTTCCCTGTTCATTCTCCGCAACGAACCGTCCGGAATAAGCCATCGGTAATTTCGAAATACGGTAAGGAACTCCTGATTTTACCAGTTCTTCTTCCGTCTTTCCCACTCCCGCCACTTCAGGGTTGGTATAAACGACCCCCGGAACACAATCGTAATTCATCCGATCTTCCACTCCTAAAATATGATTGATAGCGACTTCCGCTTCACGGATAGCAGTATGCGCCAATAAAGAATAGCCTGTAATATCACCACACGCATATACACGAGGATGCGAAGTCAACAGATGTTCGTCTACTTTCACTCCATTCCGATGCAGTTCTATATTCAGCTTGTCCAGTCCCACCTTGGATAGATTTGCCTTACGTCCTACACTAAGCAAGATCTTCTCCGCTTCAATAGCAGACGTCTTGCCTTCTTTTTCTATCACAACTCCATGAGGATTTACTTCCACCACTTTCGTATTCAAATAGAAAGAGACTCCCCGTTTGGCATATTCGGCACGAAGCATACCACTGGTTTCCTTATCCATCGCTCCCAGAATCTCCGGCATCATTTCTACCACATGTACTTTCACGCCCATACTGTTGAAGAAAGAAGCAAACTCCATCCCGATCACTCCGCCACCAATAATGACCAGTGTCTTAGGGAGTTCCTTTATCTCCAAGGCCTCCTTGGAAGTCCAATAGCTGATTTCTGACAGCCCCGGTATGGGAGGAATCACTGTATCAGAGCCGGTACATACCAGCAAATATTTCACGGAATAGGTTTCTCCGTCACAAGTGATTTGTATTTTCCCCTCTTTCTCTCCTTCTATCAGAGCTTCCTTTTCTATAATAGTCACTCCGTAAGAACTCACAGTCATCTTCACACCGCCCGTCAACATTTTTACTGTTTTATCTTTACGGCTCATAATCTTGGATAAATCGAACGAAGGAGATTCGGCAGAAACGCCGTATTTGGAAGCACTCTTGATGCTATCCAGTATTTTAGCAGAATATAACAAAGTTTTAGTAGGAATACACCCCTCATTGAGACATACTCCACCCATTGCCTTTTTCTCAAAAAGAACGGCCTTTAATCCGTTGGCCCCTGCCCGTTCGGCAGCTGTGTACCCGGCCGGACCACCACCAATAATAGCTATATCAAAGTTCATAATCGTATCTTTTTTAATAATAATACGATTATAACAAATGAGAGAAGAGATAAGTTGTTGGGAAAAGAAATACCTGTTACTTAATTGTCAGCTTTTTAAGTTCCTCTAACGAGCCATTGAACACGTTCAGGTCTACGTCTTCTTTGATGCCGGGAACACTTCCTACATCAGTATGTTGCCAAAAGTCCCATTTTCCCTGATACTTTACAGAGTCAACATAATAATGGGCAATCCAGTAAGGGTATGTATTGAAGATGGAATCGTCCAGATAACGGGTTTTAAATTTATAAGAAGTATAAAGAATAGGTTTCACTCCATAATGAGATTCCACCCGGTCCAGCCAGCGTTTAATGCCTTGCTGCAATTCCTTTTTTTCCTTCCGCCCGGTCACTTCCACATCAAGTACGGGAGGTAAATCACCCGTATCCAGTTTCACCGTACGAATAAAGAAGTCCGCCTGTTTCAAAGCATCCGTACCAGGAATATAAAAATGATAAGCACCACGGATAAATCCATGGTTACGGGCATTGGCAAAATTTGCCTCAAATGTGGTATCGTTATGGTCTCCTCCTTCTGTGGCCTTCATAAAGACGAAATGTAAAGGAGTAGCCGTCTCCTTATTCTGCAACAGCTTCTTCCAGTCAATCTTTCCCTGATAGTGAGAAATGTCAATACCATGAATATCATATCCGTCAGGGATGCAGACACCATATTCCTTTAAGCCATGGCAAGGTTTCCATCGATAAGCATAAGGGCGAATAAAGAAATAATAGAAAGCGACGGAGAAACAACCGACAATCATCACTGCCAGAATATTACGAAGCCAGGTAGGCATCACAGTTCGATGCTTCACCTGTTCCTTTTTTGAAGTACGGGAAGTCTTGGAAGAAGAAGTCGTTCCCTTTCTTTTAGTGGTGGAAACAGTTCTTTTCTTCTGTACGGCAGACATCGGGTTGTTGCGTTGTGGCATTTACTTTAAACGATCAATGTTTTTAGAGATAGGCACGGATTACACGGAATACAGGGTTATAAGAAATAACTAAAAACCGTATTAATCCGTGTAATCCGTGCCTGAAAGAACCCTTCATTGCAACTGTTGTATCAACAACTGCTCTGAAGTGTATTTATTTAGCTTGTTCCAGTTGCAAAGTCTTAGTTGCCTGGTCGCAAACTTCTGTAGGACCGAAGTATTGGATCGGCCCCGGATATACATAATCCGTTTCGATAGCCCAACGTTCGCGCTGTGAAGCAAATGCTTTGAAAGGAGCACCATCCAGTTTTACCAATGCTTTCTGGATAACCGGCTTCATTTCACCGTGACGACGTTCCATGTTCATCATCATAGTAATAGGCACACCACCAGCAATCCATTCGGCAGCAGGAGCTGTTGTGTTACGTACAGAAGACATATAACCAGTCTTACCGTTAGCAATCAACATAGAAGCTGTGTAACCCAAAGAGTAGCAATAGTCAGCGTCAAAGTTTGACGGAGCAGCACAACGTCCTTCATAACCGAAGAAGTGGTGTTGAGCAGCAAATTTACCAACATACTTGCCTTCTTCTTTCCATGCAGCCAACTTAGTAGCTACCATTTCAGACAACAGTTTTTCTGTTTCGATCAATGATACCTGAACGTTTCCGTGCGGGTCACGATCCAAAGTCAACTGACGGGCAACACCTTCCGGCAGACTTGCATAGATAGCAGAGTTTTCCGGAGAAAGTTTGCGGATGATATAATCACGTTGGTGAGATTTCTTAATCTGACCGAATTCTTCAGCATTAGCAGCCAGGAAGTCATTCAATTCAGCAATCAGACGTTTCATGGCAGGAATGAACTCTACCAATCCTTCCGGAATCAAAACTGTACCGAAGTTGTGTCCTTGTGCTGCACGGTCTGCTACCACTTTAGCGATAGATGTTACTACATCGTCCAAAGACATATCTTTTGCTTCCACTTCTTCTGAAATGATACATACGTTAGGCTGTACTTGCAAAGCACATTCCAGTGCGATGTGAGAAGCCGAACGACCCATCAATTTGATGAAGTGCCAGTATTTACGTGCAGAGTTACAGTCACGTTGGATGTTACCGATTACTTCAGCATAAGTCTTACAAGCTGTATCGAAACCGAAAGACGTTTCAATCATATCGTTCTTCAAGTCACCGTCAATTGTTTTCGGGCAACCGATTACCTGTACACCATACTTCTTAGCAGCATAGTATTCAGCCAATACACAAGCATTTGTGTTAGAGTCGTCACCACCAATGATAACCAGTGCCTTGATGCCCAGTTGTTTGATGATTTCAAGTCCTTTTTCAAACTGGCTTTCAGCTTCCAGCTTCGTACGTCCGGAACCGATGATATCGAAACCACCTGTATTACGGTATTCGTCGATGATATCAGCAGTCAGTTCCATATAGTTGTGATCTACCAGACCACCAGGACCCAGAATAAAACCATATAATTTGTTTTCCGGGTTCAATTTCTTGATACCATCGAACAAACCGGAGATTACATTGTGTCCGCCCGGAGCCTGACCACCGGAAAGAATTACACCTACGTTCATAGCGGGAAGAGCAACAGCTTCACCAGCTTCGAATGTAATCAACGGCATTCCATACGTGTTCGGGAATAATGCTTTGATAGCTTCCTGATCGGCTACAGATTGAGTAGCAGCACCTGCTACAGCCTTAACAGCTCCTGATGCCAATGCTTTCGGAAGTTTGGGCTGGTAAGCAGCCCTTGCGATTTGCAATGCACTTTTAGTCATTTTCTTTACTTTTTTATTTAAAGGTGTTAGTAAGTTTCTTGTCAAACTTGAAAAGCGTTGCAAATTTCGCATTTTTTTCCGAATTATGAAAATTCTTCTTCTGTTGTTTTTAAGACAAAAGAAAGAAGAAAGAAAAATTAAGGCTATCTCCCAATGTGGGAGATAGCCTTTACGTTTTCTTCAGCGAGCTAATTTATAATATAATTCTAGGGATTCTGCTCCCAGCCTCCGCCAAGAGCCTTATAAAGTTGAACCACCGCAATCAACTCGTCACGAATGGCATTACTCAATCCGATTTGGGCATCAAAGTATCCACGTTGGGCATCCAACACATCCAGATAGTTGATGACTCCATTGATGTACTGTAATTGTGCCAGGTCCATGTAGCTCTTGGCTGAACGCTCCAGATTGGCACGAAGTTCGTACACTTCCTTAATCTTGTTGAAGTTGACAATCGCATTACGTGTTTCCTTGAAAGCTTCCAGTACGGATTTCTCATAACTATGTACTTCAGCCTCATAAGCAGCCTTTTTCGCTTTCAATGCCGCACGGTTCTTTCCCCAACCAAAGATAGGAGTTAATAAAGCTCCTTCCATAACTGCATAGGGAGATTTCAAGAGTTCCGACAAAGAAGTACTTTCACTACCGAAACCACCTGTCAGGGCAAGACGCGGGAACATATTCGTATAGGCCACTCCTACTTTTGCATTGGCAGCAATCAATTTCTGCTCTGCCTGACGAATGTCGGGACGGCGTTCCAACAAAGTAGACGGCAACCCTACAGGAAGTGTTTCCGGAGAGTTAAACTCCTGAAGCAAACGGGAACGGGCTATCTTATTAGGATATTCACCCGCAAGATAAGCAATATCGTTCTCTTTCAGGGAGATTTTACGTTCCAAGTCAGGAACCAGAGTGGCCGTACGTGCCAACTCCACTTGTGCCTGTCGATAAGAAGTCTCGGAAGTCAATCCACCGGCAAACCGGATACGCGCCAGGCGCACCCCTTCTTCACGGGCTTTCAATGTCTGTTTGACAATATCAAGCTCTGTATCCAAAGCTACCAGTTCATAGTAAGCCTGTGCCACTTCAGCCACAATCGTCATCTGCAATGCACGTTGTGCTTCAATAGATTGCAGATACTCGGCAATGCTGGCCGAACGCGCCCAACGCAGATTTCCCCAAAGATCGACTTCCCACGAAACGAGGAATTGTGCTTCAAAGGTATCCGATCTCTTGAAAGCATCTCCTCCATGATTCTCGAGTTCGCGTTCCCCTGTCACTTTTCCTTTAATATCCGGAAGCAATGCAGCCGTAGAAATTCGTTTCTGCGCAGCCATTTCTTTCACACGGGCAGCAGCAATCAGCATATCTTTATTATGATCCAATGCACGCTCTATCAGACTTCTCAATGTAGCATCTGTATAAATATCCCTCCAGTCCTGGTCACCGAAGCTGACCGAATCCTGTGATCTTTCCAAGCTGTCGGGTAAATGAAGATCAGGACGGACATAGCTTTTCCCTACCTTGCAGGAAGTCAGTACTCCGGCAAGTAACAGGATAGCAATATATAGTTTCTTTCGTTTCATTATTTCTTATGTTTTAAGATTTTCGACTTTGT
>ENA-OZHC01000366-OZHC01000366.1-human-gut-metagenome-genome-assembly--contig:-NODE-366-length-19373-cov-6.084636_pt1 | contig 19373 bp, 29 predicted proteins | sample MGYA00244043_ERZ653680 | MGnify/ENA primary metagenome ERZ653680 (study PRJEB26926, sample SAMN06165323) | human gut metagenome | biome: ENVO:00009003; feature: ENVO:2100002; material: ENVO:00002003...
GATCTGCGCATGTCTCGTGGGCTCGGAGATGTGTATAAGAGACAGGTTTATATGGGTATTAAACTCCGTTCGGGCTGCTGCTTTTATTCGGACAGTTGTAATTTAAACTCCTGGGTGGAACCGATGTGGATAGAACAATCGGACAAGTAAGGAGTGCCGTCCTTTTTCATTTTCTTTCCCCTGTCGGGAATGACCCGGTTATTTTCACCGAGGCGGTATGCGGTAATTATCCATGTTTCATCTGGTCTTGTAGGAGTATTGGGAAAGGATATAATATATTTTTCATCCAGCTTGTATCCCAAAGAAGCTATATAAGATTCTTCTTGCTGATATACCCGTTCCTTACTCTGATTGCGCAATACAGTGAGCCTTTTCCGAATAATATCTTCCGAGTCTGTTACCAGTGTGAGATATTCCGATTCTGTCATATTAGAGCGGTGTGGAGCATACTGTTCGTAGAGCTTATCCACGTCAGTGGCTTTTGAATGAACAAACAGGATTAATATTTCGCTACAAGCCATGATGGCTTCGAATGATTTTTCGCTGTATGAGATATCACGGCGCCTTGTCAGCCATTTCCGGATATTTTCATCTGTTGTCATTTCCAGAGAAATTGATATTTCATACTGTCTCCTTTTTGAGGCTAATTGTGCGTCGTTCATTTCTTTAATTGTGGTTTAGTGGATATTACATTGATAGTGTTATCGCTTTTGGGCATAACGAGTATGTTTCCCCGGTCGCCGTATACTTTTATACTTTCGTTACCGTCAGGAGTATAGGTGAGTAATACAGTAAGATCGCCGTGCAGGATCTTGATTTCTTCTTTTGGGTCTTCTTTGTCCATGATATTATTATTTGCAGTTATATAACTAAAAACTATTGTCACAAAATCCATAGTCCACTTTACCTTTTGTGCATCCCATGGCATCTATGTAGTAAAGGGAGGGAATAACATACGAATCATGTTCACCAGAATCAATCTTTGACTGACAATAATCTTCCGCAATTCGTTCATCTACATGTTCTTCTTTATCAATATGGTAAACTAAACAGCCTGTTTCAAGGAATACCATTATTCCGAAGACACATTGTACCTTATTTATTTTATTACCTTGTTCTGTCATTGTAGTGTCTTTAGGATTTCTTATTTAATTTATTCATTTACATAAATTAGCATAAGCAGTCGATGCAAACCCGCCGTTGGTGCGGGTTAACGTTCTTCGATGGCTAAGTTCTCGTTTATCAGAAACTTTCTGCCGCATTCACAACTTACATACGTATCGGTAACATCAGTGACTTTTCTTGTTACTTCTTCCGGACTGATATAAGGTTTTCCATCCTTATAACCATTGATGATATCCCCTTTTAAATGGTACTTATTGCCAATTACAATTTCTGTTACTTTCATTTTGATTTGCTTATTAGGATTATTATTATTTGTTTAATTTCTCGTCGACAAACCGACTTCCGTAGTGTTCGCGATGAAAATAAATGTATGATTTGTCGAGGGTGAAGTCTACATACAGTTCTCCCTCTTGTCCCCAATAGGCTCCGCCTTTGTCGTAACCATTGGTGAGCTGTACTTTACGACTGTAGATTTTCATTTTGCCATTTACATCTTCCAGTCTTCCGACATTTTCACGGCCTCGCTGTGCATCACCATTATCTTTAATGGGGTGAAGAATTTCGTTGCAAACATTCAAGCCCTTATCAATCAATTTCTTTGTAGGAGGTTTATCGAGTTCTAAAAACTCTACAAAGGTTTTATCAAGAGTAAATCTCATATATATGTTCTTACCCTTACCCCAGAATGCTCCACCCACATCGTAGCCTTCTTTATTGACTTTAATGTTGCGGCAATATATCTTCTGAGGTTTTATATTTTCTTCACTACCAATATTAGGGCGTCCCGGCTTACTTTTATTTATACCTTTTTCCCGTTTCAGTAACTGGAAGTAAATCTTTTGTGGAAGTGCATAATCTTTATTCATAGTGTATATTTATTGAAAGGTAAAACATCGTATTACGGTAATTTTTACTGTGGATGGAATGCAGAGTGCTTCGAGTTCGTCCATATCTCCACATACCCAGTAACATTCGTTATTGTTAAAATTGGGGTTAAGTGATCTTATCCCCATTTTTACTTTGGAAACATGGTTTCTATCTTTGTCTATAATATCGCAGACAGCAAATCGAGGATTGTCATTTCCGGTAAATTCTTCCAGCTTTTGCCGGATTTCTTTTTGTACTTCTTCAGGCTGGGTGAGTAGTACTGTATCGCTGCAATTCTCACAATACCCATCGTAAAAGGACATGCAAGTGAAATCCTTAATTTCTTCGGTGTTGGGGTTAACGATTGCCTGACAGGTAACGTTTTCCGAGCCGCAAAAACTGCATACTACTTTGGCTTTATTTTTCATATTGCTATATTGTTTCTTATTGGTTGGTATTAACGAATAGTGAGAGGAAAGAAAAAGGGTTTACCGCATTGCGCAAATAAACCCTTTAAGTAACATTATGGCGAATGTTAACCTGCTAACTCGAATTGAGCTACTTCCTTGTTTAATTTCTCTTTCATTTTGGCGAGAGTGGGTGTTTCGTATTCATACTCACCGTCGTCTGCTGTGAAGAGAACATTAACTCCCATCAGTGAATGGGCATATATCTTTATGTTGTTTACCGTTTCCATGAGTTTTACGTCGAGATACGGGTTGATTTGTTTTCCTTTCAGCCCTTTGCCCGGAACTGGTTTACTGAACAATGAATCATTATCGGCGATTATTTTTTCGAACCATGTCTTATGGAAAGTACTCACGGACTTACTGAAGACAATGGATGGTTTAATGGACATCGGCGAACGACGCGTCATAATTAACCGGTTGTAGGTGTAATTGCCGTCTTTATCTTCGAAGAAGCCGATATAACAGTCGCCGATTTCGCAGAACGTATAGTTCTTATGCGAATCACGCACCTCGTTGTACGTACTTCTACCGGAGAAGAAATCTTTTGGTAATCCGGTTTCCATGGTAAAGTCTTCAAAGTAATGTTTCGGGATGTACTTCTCGTACTGATGTTTTTTACTCCAACTTTCGTATTCTGCGTATGCTTTGACTGCAATATCGTAGGAAATGAGTTCAGGACGAACATACTGTATTTTCCCCATATCGCTATTAAGAATGGTATCGACCATTTGCTGTGTTTGCAGGTGTGACGGCATTGAAGTGATCCAGTTGTATCTCTGGCAACTCTCCATACAAAAGTCGATGAAATCCTGTGTCCAGATGGCCTCGTTGAATGTGGGGCAATCGCTAAACTGTTTTAAAACAATGGCCTTGCATATATCGGTATCAAACTGGTTGATATCGAATTTATGGTAGATGCGTTTATCCCGGTAGCTGTCGGTATCGTGCTGGATGGCAAGTATCAACCGTTTTTTCTTCCAGAACTTCTTTGGTATGATGGCAAAACTTGATGGATTGTTCTTGACTATGATGTCGGCCATTTCGTCGTCCATTACTTCGAATAGTTTATCCTGCAACTTGTTTTTCTCCTCGAAGAACAGGTGAATGTAGTTCTTGCCGGAGCTTAATCCGGCTTTTATAGTATCAAAATTCTGTTTATCGGTCGGAACAGCAAGAATGTTTTTCTTTGCGACTTCAATATAGTAGTCGTTCTTTTTGTGTTTCTCCGGCATCAGGAAGTCGATGTACTGCACATCCATACTTGTGGTAAACAGGTCGAAGTAAAAGTCTTTATCTTTAATGGCGTCAGGAACATAGGAAAGAAATATCTGGATAAGCAGCATTTCGTTTGTCTTATCGGTCATTTCTTTCTTATTGTAGAACCTTGAATTAACATTATAGGACCTGCCTTTGTCGCCGGAATGATAGAGTGAGCTAACTCCGTCTAATGCCAGCTTTCGAGTCCAGCAACTATCTGGAACGTGAGGCAGATAATGTATTTTGCGAGCCAAACCGCCCACGATCTCGGCAAGCATATCTTTGGAACGTTTTTCAACGGGAACCAGAAAGTAATTTTCGAGTTTCTTTTTAACGGCTATGTCGCACACTTTCTGAGTCTGGGCTTCAAGCGGTATTGAAGAAAGGCTGAATGTGTTGTAGCTCCAGTGATCTTTAGCGTTGTCGATGATGTGGTTTATATTATCATCGGTCATGTATTCTTTGGGAAGGATATTAAACAGGTTGATGTTTGCTTCCTCGATAGCTGCCTGATAGATTTCGGGTGTGATAAGTTCGTCAGGCAGCTTTGTGATTGCTTCGTATATGTTGGTATTCTTTTTGCTCATAATGATGTTTTTTATTTATGCTACGATAGTCTGTTCTCCCCATGCGATGTGGAACTTACCCTCTTCGTCTTTAGTACGTGTGAACAAGCTGTCTATAACGGTTGGCGATACGCCGAACTCGTCGAATACAGCCGACTCTTCGGTAACTTCTCCCGTCTGGATGAAGTCGTTCAGGCGTTCTTTGGTTAAGATTAGCGCCATGATGTTCTGCTCGATTGAGTCGGAGTAGTTTACGAAATGCACATTGGTGTTGCCCTCGGAGTCGAAGCGGATGAAGCGGAAGTAGAACTGCTCCATGCGTGGAATGTTCCATTGCAGGGATTCGAGTATTACTTCGTTGCACTCGGGTATGTTGACCGAGCTTTTCAGGCTTTGCTGCATGCAGACGAGGATACCTTCTTTAGTGTCCTGAAATTCCTGCAACAGCTTCTTTCTCCTTCCAAACGATATGTCGCCTTTAATAACAAACAGCTCCCGTTCCGGAAATACCTTCTTCATGTGGGCTTCGTAGTATTCGAGTGCTTCGATGGAAGTACAGCCGATGGCTACCTTATCGTGAATGTTCCGCACCATGTTCTCAATGTAGCGCACTTTCTGCGGCAGTGATGAACCGGTATAACCGGGCATGATGCTGGGCACGGAACAAGCCCGGATGAGTAGTTGTATCTGGCGGACGATGGCGAGGAAGCGGTCTTTCCGTTCGTCGCCTGTGGAATTGAAGTACATATCGACAATGGAGAAGAAATCCAGGATGATTTTCCTGTATACTCCCAGTTCGCCGACTCCCGGTTCTACTGTATGGGAATGGATGGTGTATTTCTCGCCTGCAAATTCCTTGAACTTACGGGTGATAATGGTTCGTCCGATAATTTCCCACAAGGCATCCTTGTTATAAACGTCCTGATTTTGTTTTTCGATACCGAATACCGTTGCTTTGCCGGGGTTGAAACACGACTTGAATAGTACGCCTCCCCGTCGGGGCGGGAAAGGTTTCCGGTAATAGCTGTTCATCTTTTCCTTTATTGAGCGGTACTCGTCCTCGAAGTACGTTGTGATGCAGTTGCACATGAAGTATACGGAACTGTTGTACAACAACTGGAATTGTGAAAATAACTCGCTGATGTAATTGCGTGTGGTGGTTCCTGTGCCGAGCATCTTGTACTTTACTCGTCGGAAACATTTCAGGGTGCGTTTGGTGCGCAGGCTCAAATCACTGGTAAGTTCGTCGGACTCGTCGAAGAGCAGACAAACTTTCTGTGATTTCATTTTGAGGTATTTGCGCAGCGCATCATCAATCTTGCCGAGCATGGAAACGGAGAGTATGACGAACTTACCCTCTTCGAGGTTATCGAAGTGTTCTGGTTTGGATACTACGGTAAATGGTACGCCGTTGTAGCGCAGGAAGTGGCTCCATGTCATGTGGATGGCGATGGACGGTGCAACGACAAATACATTTTTTACCCGTTTGTTGTCCATGTGGTATTTACCGAAGTGGTAAAGAACCGCAGTCTTTCCAGATCCTTGCTGCCAGTTGAGAAGTGAATACCGTTTCTGGTACAGCAAACCCATGTCGTGCTTTTGAGGTTCGTTGAACTGGCATTCCGTTTGTTTCATTCCTACGAAGCGCAGACTATTGATGTAGCTGTCGAGTGCAGGATCGTTCTGCATGTCTGCAAATTGTCTTGTTTCTTTAATGAATGCCCGCTCGTATTTTTTGATATTCTTTTGTGCGATGCGGTATTCCTGTTGCAACTGCGGTGTCCACTTGGATGGCTGGGGCAACTCGGCTTTATTGCCGATAATGTCGTACATGGCAACGTATCTGTCGGAAATCCTCTCGGCAAATGGGTTGACTAAGTTCTTTAGCTTGTAACCATAGGCGGTGCGGCGTAGTGTATATCTTTTCTCCGGCTTTACGTACTGACGTTGGAGGATGCGACGTAGCTTGTTGAGCACCTCGGTGGGTGTTATCTTTTCGTGTTTCTCCCACTTCTCGCGCCGTTCGGCTGTGCAGTTGGCCGGAGGCCGCTGGTTGCGGTACTTGGATACAAACGCCACTGCCTTTGGATACTGCTTGCGGAGGTGCTTGTGTATTTTAAGTTCGTACAGGTATTTGGTAAGTGTCTGTTCAAAGGAGCGAACGCCTTCGTGGCAGGACATGCTTTTGAATAGTACATTGAGTTGCACATCTTTCTGCTCTACTTTCAGGGCCTTGCCTTTCTGCTTGGGGTCGCGTGATTCCTTGTACTTTTTCAGGCGGGTTTCGATGCTGCCCTCCGCAAGCATGTTGCGCTCCCGTAAGAGTTTTAGGCGTAGTTGTTTCTTCCATTCGCGAACGGCAACCATTCTTTGTCCGAGTTCGTCCAGGCTAACGAAGTCGTCGGGGTTATAGGGTATCGGCTCCATGTGTTCGGACTTGGCGATGAATGCCATTATCTTTGTTTCGTAGTCCGTTACGCCCATGTGGCTGAATGTATTGGGGTCGAGACGTGTTTGCCCGATGAAGCTGAAGTCGCGGTTCATCATGTTGATGTACATGCGGTCGGCGGATGCGCTTTGCAGATAGGAAGACGGCATAACGAGCATCATCAGCCCTCCCGGATTGAGCAGCCAATAGGCTTTGTGGGTGAAGAAGTGTTGCGACTTTACATCTTCGATGGTCAGGTTGTAGGGTGGATTTCCGAAGATAACGTCGAACTTCATCTTGGGGTCGTAGAAGTGCATATCGTCAACGGTGATGTTGGCATCCGGATAGAGACGCTTTGCTACTTTTACGGCGTTCTCATCGATGTCGAAACCGTAGGCATTGTATTCGTTGGGCAGATGATTGAAGAAATTACCCATACCACAACACATATCGAGCACGGTGTCGGAGACGGCCGGAGCTGCCATTTCAACCATTCGACGACATACTTCGTGGGGTGTGAAAAACTGCCCTAACTCAATATCTCTTTTGGCTTCGGCATAATCGTGGTAGTTGTCGAAGTCGGCGCGGTTCAATCCATGAAGTCCACCGATACCGGTGTAGTTGTTATATATATCGGTATTGGTGAAGTCTCTTTTTCCGCGCAGTACCGACATCAATATCTTTTCGTTGAGTTCGGCACGCTGGCTATGCGGAATGGGGTTGTTGGCAATGGGGTATTTCATGTTCAAGATGCTTGTGCAGGTATGGGTTTGATTACAGTGAGTAGTCTATCGTTGCGGAAGATGTAGTGCGGGGTGTTATCCTTAGTGGCTGCGCACTTTACTTCTTCCCATGAATGGAAGTTTTTTTCTTGCAGACGGGTGTGCGGGTCATGTTCGTTGTACCTGTATACTTTTAACCCGTACATGAGGGTGCTTTTCTCCAGCACAGACTCGTCGGCGGTGGCAAGCCTTTCTTTGTGTGAGGCTACAAGTACGTACCATTGATTGTCGTCGTCGAAGAGGAAGCAACAGTTTATCTTTCCGCTTTTATCGTTTTTGCTGACGTACTTTTCTTCGGTGTCGGCGTATTGGGTGCCGTGCTTTCCCGGACTTAACTTGCGGTCGCGGATAAGTGATTCGCAGTTTACCACATCGTCGCCGTTTTTGTTCTTTTTATAGGGTGAACCACCCAGCCAATGCAGGTTGCCGAGGTCGATAAGGGCTTCTACCCTTTCGGGTGTGCGGTAGAAGTTTTTGAGTATGGCTGTGATTCGCCCGAATGTGTTTTTGTATTCGTTGGACAGGGATATGTAGAGTATACTCCCTGATTTGGATTTTCTTCCGATTAAGATGCTCATAAGTTTTTTTTGTTGGGATTAAACATGGTGACGGCAGATAGTGGGCAACAGCATGAATTAATGCCAACTACCTGCCGGTTGATAAAGAATAGTGTTGTGGGAAGTTGATGGGGCAAGGATTGCCGGGGTTTATGCCGAGAAATCTATCATTTGGTATACGGTTGCTATCTCATCTTGCTGTATGCCAATGTAGACCTCGGTTACGCGCATGTCGGAGTGGTTGAAGATTTTCCGCAGCCACAGTAGTGCTTCGTCCGTCTTGCCTGCTTTTTCCCATACCATGCGACCGAATGTTTTGCGGAATGTATGTGAAGAGAAGTTCTTAATCTGGAGTTTGTACCGGTACCTAAATTCTTTTAATTTCTGGTTTACCCGCTGACTGGTGTATGCGCATTTCTTTCTTTCATGATAGATGATAGGCTGGTTTAGGCTGGGCTTTTGCATGTGTTCGTACATTTCTTTAAACTTTGCCTGTACCGACTCGTTGAGGTCTATTTTGCGGGTCTTTCCGGTTTTTCGTTCTTTCCAGTAGAAGTGGTCCCGGTGCAGTACGTCTTTCCATGTGAGGCCGAGCACGTCGGAACATCGCAACTGACAGCAGTAGGCCAGTCGGCAGAACATTTCCCAGACGTACAGTCGTTCTTCGTGCAGGCATTCGAGCAGCCTGTCATATTCGCTTTGCGGCAGGTAGTCTGCCGTTGTTAGTATTCCTTTCTGTGCCATAATGTTTGGAAATAAAAAGGCAGGCGTTAGTGCCTGCCGTGTGGGTTATTAAAATTGTATGGGTTTCGATAAATTATCGTTGGGTATCTCCTTTCCGGTGTATGGGCTGTACGCCTCGATATCGGTAAGGGCTTCGTTTTCCATACCGAACAGTCCCCAGCCGTATTCATAGAAAAGCTCTATGGGTATGGGTTTGAGCAGATAGTTTTCTGCTTCTTCTTGGGTCATTCCTGAAACGTGCATCAATTCGTGCATCTTCCGTTTATAGGCATTCGGTGTTTTTTCGGGAGTGAGTAACACGTCAATCACATCGCCGTCTTCTTCTGTTATTTTTAGTTCTTCGATTTCGTTGCTCATAGCCCTTCAAATAAGTATAATGCTTTTGTAAAATCTTTGAAGTAGTCGGTTTGTACTTCGCCGCTGTCCACGGCAAAGCGGTCGCCGAAGTAGTTTTGCCAATCACGTATCTTGCACGTATTTTCTCCTTCTCCTTTTTTTATCCAGCGGTTCAGGCAGACGTAGTGTGAAATGGTTTTGTCGGTGTTTTCGGTTTGTCCGACGTCAATCATTTGGGGTGTCCAGAACTGAATGCCGATATTTAGTTTGTTGGGTTCGTACTCGGTGCTGACCACAACGGGTATCCTTTCGAGGTTGCCGTCGGGTATGCGCTTGTTGCATAGGCGGTAGGTATTGGCGGCCGACTGGATGATGAACTTTTTTACATCTTTGGACACTTCGGTATGGAAGGTCACTGTTACGCCGTGTTTGGCGATGGTGGCAACGGTTGTGGATTTACCGTCTGGTGTAAAGTCGGTAAACTTTTCGCAGTCGCCGTCGTACTTTGATTGAACTGTTATACTCATTGCTGTTCTTTTTTAATAATTGCATCCAGGTGTTTCTCGTTTACGTTGAGTGCTCTGGCAAAATCTCTTAATTGCACGTCGTACCTGTCGATGTAGAAACTGCGCTCCATGTCGCTCTTGGAGTCTTCGATGAGGATTAACTGGTCGCGCAGGTATCTTTTTACGACGTTCTTGTAGTAATATAGTTTTCGGGCTCTGTCCATAATGCTTGCTTTTGTTTTTTTATTCTTTGATAAGAAGTATTCCGCATTTGCTTCTTCCGTATTTACTGACCGGGAAAAAGCTGTGGTTTCTTATTTTACAATTCGACTCTCTTACGAAAGTTATTTTCTTTTCTCCTCCCGTTAACCAATATGTTCCGGATAGCTCGTTGGTGTAATTTTCCCATATTTCTTCATCATCGTTTACTGCACAAAGTTCACCTATAAGTGGGATATTGATTTCTGTTTGCTGATTACCGTAAAGGAAGATGATGGAATGATTATTGTGATAATAGGTAGAGGCTGCTAATTGATTGGCATCGTCTTGGTTCATCATACGGTAACCTTTAGGTATGTTCTTGAGGGCTTTTTCGTAGGTATAAAACCGTGAGTCAACAAGGATGGGTGCTTTTGTCTTTTTGCCGTTCTTTTCTTCTGCTGGTTGTATGCCGGGCAGGGAGTGTTTGGGTGGTTTGACTTTTGCGGATTTGAACCCCCATATAATACCGAGCCACCATTTCTTTATTCCCGTTGCTTTTTCCCATTTTTCGTAAGCATTCAACCCGGCGAGTATACCATACTTCCTACCGGATATGCTTTTATTTAAAGCTATTTCATAACTGACTTCTCCCTCGCGGTATGTTAACTCGATGGGACGATAGGCAAATTTGTATTTATTCATACCTCTATCTTTAATGTTATTTATTTATCAGTTTACTTTATCAATGATTTCCTGCATTTGGTTGGCGAGCTTTTCCAATGTGTCGGCGTTGGAGTAGTACGGCAGGTGCATATTTGCTTTGACCTCATCCCCCGCTTCTTTGGCCGCCCAGTATAGTTTTGACCTGCGCTTCTTTACATCTTTACTGAAGTGTTGGATGTAGCGGATACCGTCTAACACTGTCGAAATGCTCTTGCCCCGTTGCAGGTCGTCCTGATAGTAGAAATAGAGATCGGCAAGGAATGCTTTTAATTGGGGATGGTCTACTTCGACGGGTTCTTTGCCGAAGTACTTTTCGTAGAACTCTGCTATATTCATATCAGGTGGCTTGTTTGTCGTCGTAGTATTGTTGGATGGTTTCGTATTTGTCCCGGATGCTGGCGTTTTCGTTGAAGCCATTGAGGCAATGCAGGAGTGCTGCTTCTAATGTGGTGTACCGGCGGTCGAACGATTGGCAGTTGTCGAGACAATAGGCATTGAGGGTGTATTTGAACGGGTGGACGGTTTCTTTGGTTATTCTACAAAACCAGTTGAATGTAAATTTCAGGCTGAAAGATTCGGTTTCGCGGTTCTTCATGAGCCGTTCTTCATGCAGTATCCGTTTTGCAAGGGCTTTGTGCAGGAAGTCGGTGTTTTGTTTGTAGAGGGCGATACGGGCGTAGTAAAGACCTGCATACTCTTCGATGTCTTTGTCGGTGAGGGCGTGATGCTTTCCGTAGTAGGCACGCACTTCATCGGCGGTAACGGTTACCGCGTAGCCGTATATTTCGTACTGATAGGATTGAGTATTCATAATGGGTAATTTGTTTTTAAAGGGTGATGGCGGTTATCCTGTCCATTGGGATTTGTTCTTCGTTGCCGTCGGCATCGGCAATGGTGAGGATGCCTTGCGAAAAGCGGATGAAGGTGGCTTCACGCTTTACGTCGTCGATGGAGAGGGAAATGGCCTCTCCATTTACAAATGATTTTAGTATCTGGCGTTTACTGAACATGGTGCGGAATGTTGGGTTAGTCGATGAATTCTTCGTAGGGTTCTTCTTCTGCCGGAAGCAGGGCGTTGTATCCACTATACGGGTTTACCATATCTTCTACTTTCTTTAACAGGTAGGTTGTTTCACCAAAACGGTTCTCACTTGTTTTTTCTACGGTGGTGATGTAGGTTTTGCCGCGCTGATAAAACCGGACGTTGCTGCCTATTTCGTAAGTATAGACTTGCTCAATGGCATCGCCGTTGAGACGGTAGATGCGGTTTATCATCGTGTGGGTACTGACGGCTAAGGCTCTGCGTTGTGGAATAAGCTGTTCATAATAGGTGATTTCATCTTTAATGAATTTAGTTTGCTTTTCCTTCTTATGTTCGGCAAGTTTCCGACTTGCCTGCCCAATGTACATTTCGATGTATTGGTGGACGGTGTGGGTAAGAGCGATACGGATGCTGTTTTCTTTTTCCTGCTGATGTTCGATTCTTTCCTTTTCGTCTTGTGCCTGCCGGGCAAGGCGGTCGACTTCTCTATTGTGTTCTTCAACTGCGTTAACTTCGGCAAGGTAGTCGGAATATTTGCGTCCGCCTTTGGCAAGGTATAGGTAATAATCTACCTCGACTTTGTAATTGCAGATGTGGTTACCGATTACCCACTTGGTAACGTGTCCGCTTTCGGCTTTGGAGGAATAGATTTGCTCCTGCTGCGGGGTAAGTCCGGCGGAAAACGATTCAATCATTTCGTAGTAGTGGCATACGTTATCATTATACCGGATTCGCTTTTCGAGAGTATTGAGGGCGCGTGTCTGGGTTAGTCTTCCTTTGAGGAAATCGTAAACGGGTAGTTCTTTTTTCTGTGATACGTTGTTCATACTTATTTTTCGTTTTGATTTTCCATTATACAGCTGACAGTCACGGATGGTGCAAGGTTACTGTATGTTTGTGGCTGGAAGAGGTAAACGGTATCGTCCGGTTGCTTTTCGAGGTGGTATACGAGCTTGTCGATGAGGTCTGTTAGTTCATCGGCATCGTGGTAGAGTTCGACGAAGTTTTCGCCATACCTGCCGAAGAGGGTTACCACGCTGTCGAACAGTTTTATTACCTGTGCTCCCCAGTAATCGGAGCCGTCGGGATTGAGGCAAAAGTTTAGTTCGATTCCGGTTTCAAGACCGTCAATCATGGTGGCAAGTTCTTTCACGGAACAGCTTGAAATGGGTTGGAGGACGGGTTTTTCTCCCTCGGTTGGGGTAATTTTGGGTTTTTGTAACTTTTTCATTATCAATATCGTTTTTGGGGTGTTCGTTTACGCCTAAAACCGTTTTCGTTTTTGCCCAATTTCATTTTCGTTTTTGGGCAAAAACGTTTTCGGTTTTAGGCGCGAAGTTTTATGCAGGTAATAGAGGTATTATTTTTCTATGATTGGTCGACACAATATGTTTGGGTGATTACGATTTGTCCATACCTGTCGATGTAATAAAAGAGGGTCAATGTTGAATGATTGCCATCGCCCGATTTTATGTTGACTATTAGTGACGAATCAGGATACAGGATACCTCTTACGTCTATATCTTCTGCTTCATTTGCCTGAGCGATTGATATTACTTCCGAACCATTGCTTTGAATGTCTTCCTTTAACTTGTCGAGGTTTTCGTAACGGCGGAGCAATAGGTTGATGTACTGGTGTTCAGTATTGACCGCCCCAAGCTCTTCGATTTCGTCCTTATCTCTCATCCAGAAAAACCTGTCGCTATCGGAATATTGAAGGGCTTCAATAAACAGGTAAAATGCCTCTTCCACCGACAATCCTTCCGCCGGGGTGCTTGAAAGTAGTTCTGCCATGCAAATGGAATGTTCCTGATAGTCCTTTTTGATTTGTTCCAGTGTTATCTTTTTCTGCTTCATGGCTTACTTTCTGTGGTATGTTTTATTGATGCGGACACCGTCACGCGAGGGTGTATTGCGTATTTCGTAAGGGATGGATGTGGGTTCGATTACGGCGAACTTTACCCATGTTTTTACTCCGGCGTCCCATTGCACACGGGCACGGCCTTTTTCGCTGTCGATTTCAATTACTTTGCCGATGCGGCCCACTACGTAGTCTCCGATGGAGCGCACTACTTCCAATCCGATGGAACATTCTGTTGCTATCATACTTAATTTATTTGTTTGGTGAGTTGATTTGTTTCGGGTTTGAAGAAACCGGAGGGAATGATGCCAAACTCTTCTATCAGTACATCATCGCTCAGGTATTCTTCTGTTGAGGGGGTATGCTTGTTGATTACTGTGTAGGTTTGGGATGCATTCAGGGCTTCGCAGGTTGTTTCCTGTGTGTCGTCGTCGTGCCATGCGAGTGCTCCGTGGTAATAACAGTGAGGACATTTGTCGGCTCCGGTGGGAACAAGCATAATACGTGAACACCATGTGCAGGATACCCAGTCGCCGGACTCGGCATAAGCGAGAACTACGGTTTTGCCTTCGCACTGCTCCGGATCGTCGCGGTCTTCGGTGTTTTCGGGGTTTTCTTCGTCTTCCAACACATCGTTACCTTCCCATTGGTCGTACAGGGTATCGATGGATTCCCAAAGGGCTTGGTCGAATAGCATGACGGCGTGTTTGTGAACTCCCTTTGCTGTTCTGAGGATGTCCTGATAGGTGCTTCCGGGGTGGAAATCTTCTTCTTCGTACAGCGGTATTTCATCGGTATCGAGTTCAGAAATATAGCACGTCATGTTGTGGAAGAATGTAAAGGCGATCCGGTCTTTGAAGATGGAGCCTGTGCCGTTGTATTCGTGGCGGAAGTTGACTTGTTGGTCGTTCTCGTCGAACTCAAACGAACCGTAACCGAATGATTTATCGTTGTTACGTTCGTGGTTGGTAAAGTATTCTTTTATGAGTCGGTAGATGAGGGAACAGAGCAACAATCCTGCTTCGTTTTGAGGATTGTCCGGGTTTGTCCAGATGTCGATGTTCAGCCTATCAAAGCGGTATTCTGCAATGTACTCGTCGATTTGTGCAAAGCATTCGGCAAAGGTGTCTCCGCTGGCTACGGAATGTGTTCCCTCGTTTTCTTCGGCTACATATAGTTCGTACCATTTGTCGGGATTGGCATCGGCTTCGGCAATTTGGGCAGAGAAATGTGCAATGATTCCGTTGCAGATGTATTTTAATAGTTCATCCATTGTGTTGATTGTTTTTGAGTGCTATGATAAAGGCTTCGATGTCTGAATTGAAGCAAGTATCGCGGGTAATTTTGATGATGGTTGAAAAGTGTTTCTTTATCAACCGAATGAGTTTATCCTGCGGCTCTTCGAGCTCGTTTACGTTTGTCCATTCCTGTCGGAGTATGGCTTGATGTATGTCGATGACTTTAGAGGCATGGCGCTTGACGAGTTTTGCATCAAGGGTGGAGAGCGCCAGTGTGTACTTTTGTATGAGCTTGTTGCGTGTTTCCAGTCCTCTGATGGATGATTTGGTGTAAGCGGGAACCCGTGCGGTGAAATCGCCCTTCGGCTCGAAGTTGTTGTAGAGTTCTGCTGTTGCATCATCCCTTTCTTTGTATGAATAGGTGGTGTAATCGACAGGCATTTTCAGCAGGTCGAATATTTCTTTGCGCTCGGGCGAGTGTTCGTTGTCGAGTATCACGGAGGCTTTGAATGTGCCGTCCATGAATACGAGTATGCCGTTTTTGTACTTCCACGGTATTCCGGCAGCTATACATTTCTTTACACGGGTGAGGTTCATAAGGGGTGGGTTATTTTTTGTTTACGGTGAGTTTACCGTCAGCAATTTTATTCATCGTATATTCGGGATTGTCCACGTCTTCAATTATCAGTACCCGGTGACCGGCTCTGATTAATTTGGGGATGTTATCACCTAAATCCCTGAAAGGAAATCCGGCGGCGTCTATATTGTCGCCGTAATGGTTCTTGAAGTGAGAGAGTGGAAGTCCCAACAGTTGGGAAACGGTTGAGGCGTCTTGTTGCATCATTTCGTAATAATTGCCGCAACGGTATAGTATAACACCGTCGGGATATCGCTGCTTCGTTTCGTGAAAGTGGCGCAACAGCGGTGAGTATTGCTCGTTTGTCAGCTTATCAATCATGGGTTGTTTCTTTATGAGTCTGGTCATAAGTCAGCTGCCACTCAGGGTATCTGTTCCAAACATCGGGCTCGGTTTCCTTTACTATCTCGCTGTTGAGCTTGTCGCGCATAAACTTCTGCTCCTGGAAGTTGTCGAAAACAAGGGCATCTTTCAGCCTTGTCTGCTTATTGTTTCTGTCCCTGATTACGATGATACCTTCTTCCGGTTCGCCAATTATAACACCGGAATAACCTATCCACCGTGTTACGGTGACAATGTCTAACTTCTGCTTTTGCAGGAAATGTTTTTCTATGTCTTTGTTCGATGTTTCCATACTTTCTTCACTATTATATTACCATGTGCATAGTGGGCTTGCGACTTTGGTTATGAATGTTGTGTCGGGGCGGTTGTACTTTCCGGTGGCGTAATCGTTAGCCACTTTCTTGTAGGTGAGTCCGCAGATGATACCTGTATCGTCCAGATAGCGGGCATCGACTTTGTTGGCGTCTATAACGGAGTAACCACGGTATCGCTTCGGCAGTTTATCCTCGAATACGGCGGAGACCCGGAAGCCGTTGTTCAACAGTTTTTCGCAGAGTTCCCAGTTCTCGCCGCTATACGAAAAGGTAAGGTCATAGTTTGCGTACTTCTTCGTCAGCGGCAGGTGTGCCGGAACTTTGGTGTAATCGTAGAACTGTATTTGCGGGAACAGCTGAAGGATGTTTTTACCGTCGAACACAAATTCTTCGAGGTTGATGTCGGACGTACAGTTGAGCCGCACAGCAAGTTCTTTGCTTTCGGCGGCTGCCTTTTGAATGGCCTGTTTTATTTCGTGTATCAGCAGGTGCATAAACATTGCCCGGTGCTCGAAAAAGTATTTGGTTTTCTTGATACGGGATTGCTCAATGGAGCCGCTTCCTTTATTTTTCAGCAGTTCGAGCTTGTTGCGTCCGGAAGCGTGCAGGCAGTACGGACTGCAATTACACGATTCGGGGCATACCTGATAGCCGCTGATGTTGTGCGGTGCAAGGTATAGCCCGTAAGTCATTACGTTTCGGCTGAGGCTCTTTATAAGTTTGGGCGATGTGGTGCAGGAGCCCAGATAACTTATGCCTAACTGCTTTTTTATTTGGTTGGGTGTTAGCTTGTCCATAATGAAAGGTTGTTTAGAGTACACCGAGTGGTACCCAGTAGGCGGAAGGCCCAAAGTCTTTTAGTCCTTTCTCATCCTGAATGAGTTCGGTGTAGGTTTGATACGTGGGGTCGTCAAATAAATCCTGTGATTGCGGCCAGCTTACAGGTTTAAACAGAATGTCTTCGTCGGGCTGCTTGCCGAACACATAGAGATAATCGGATTCGTGAACATAGCGCGCCTGGCTATTTTGATAATCGGCGGAGGGATAACCGATATTGTTTTCCTCGAAATAGCTGGTGTCCATGGGGTGTTGAACCAATGTATAGACTCCGGTTTCGGCACGGGCGAGGGTTATTACTGTAGTATCTTTGGTGTCGGGAATGTTGTCGAGGATAGCGAGTGAAATCCAGCCAACATATATATCGGTGAGGTCAAAGTCGATGGGTTCGTCGTCTTCTTTCTTGTAACCCTCAACACATAGCTGCTCGTCTTCGATATATACTTTGGTAACAACTGTATCGAAAGGTTCCGGCTCATCTTTCAGACTTATAGGAACATAGATAAGATTACTATCGTCGGTAAACTCAAACGAGCCGCCGTGTGCCTTAACCGCTTGGGTTAAGGCTTCAATTTCGAGGCGTTGTACGGCAAGCGCCATGTTGTAAAAATCGGGATGTTTCATACTGTGAGTTATTTACAGGAAAGTGATTGATTTATACCGGTTGCAGGGCAAGTTTGATTTCTGTCCATGTGTCGATGGGTACGATTCGCGGGTCAAAAAATTCCATGTCCATGCTTCTGCCGTTTAAGTCATCCTTGATAATCCTCGTTTTGTGGGCCTGCAAATAATCATCGCTATTATCGTATTCGCCTGTGTACATGCGGCTGGCGCACCCCCGGTGGTCAATGGTTCCATACGTCAGCGTATACATAGTTTTTTCAACAGTGCGGAACTTTAGTGTTCCCAATGGCTGTCCGGCGTTTCGGGGGTCGGTAATATTGTCGGAGAATGGCTGTGCTATAATTATCTCGGACAGGCTTGCCTCGTTGTTTTCTTTCAACTTCAGGCAGATATTATTGTCGAATATCTCGGCTGCTTCTTCCACGTCCAACTCTTTACCATCGGGAGTAAGAATGTACATCAATGGAGTGTACTTCTGTTTAATGATACGCTTATACTTATCGTAGGTAAATTGCTCAACGGGGATTTCCTCTTCCTGAGCAGCGGGGGCGATAAAAACAAGATCACCAGTCAGTGAGCCGTCGTGCTCCCTTACTTCTGTTGTGTCTTCCGGAATAAGGTACACGATCTGAAATTGAGATTTAACAACGAGACTGTCGTGAAAAAGTGTGTGTTCGACTATTTCGACAAGGTCGTTTAAATCATACTTGTTTGGCATTTCTTCGGTTTCGGGATCGTATAACGATATACCGAGTTTAACGTCTGCCTTATCGGCTATAAGCTGTTTGTATTCTTCGAGATTAAATGCTTTCATTATTCTTTTATTTAGGAGTGATTATTTGTTGTAGCAGGACATCCACCATTCATTCTCTCCTGGGAATGAACCGGGTGTGTAGCCTTGTATTCGGTGAAAGGTGAAACCATCTTGCATGAGGTCGTTTATTATATCATCATCTGTTATGGTGATGAGGTGGTAAAGCGAGTTCTTCTCCGGTTCATTGCCGGTATGGGTGCGGTATTTGTCGACCGGAATGAGCATGGAACCGAACTTGTTATCGGTAAATGGATAGCCGATGCCTTTTATACGGAACAGTCCTGCCAGCTCAATGTCTTCGACAAGGGTGAATTTCATAAAGCTCCATTGAGTGCGGCATTCGTGGTTGTCGCAAATCCATTGACCCTCTTTGAAGGTGGCTTCAGCGCTGCATAGCGGACATTCGGCTGTGGGTATTTTCTGGGAATCTCCGATAATGGGTATTTGTACACCGCTAAGCTGTTCCCAGTAGTCTTCGCCCATTTTACGTGCAACGGTAGCCATGTCGGCATCGTCGATGAGTTGAGCATCGAATCCGTGCACTGCCAAATCCTCGCGGCTCAGTACGGATATAGGAAATCCGTTCAGGTCCTGCCTTACCTGTGCAAGTAGGCTGCTTTCTTCGTTTGTCCAGTTGGTTTTCTTTTCAAGGTATTCTCTAACCTTTTCAAGTGTTTCAATAAATGCCATATTACTCTTCTTCTATTTGGTTTTCAAATCTTTCGGGAATGGGTATTTTCATGGCGGTATCGTGCAATATCTCCCGGGCTGTTTTCTTATTCCACTTCGACTTTCCGGCAAAGCGGTTAATAATAGACATGCTTGCCTGAATGGTCAGACACTGGTCGATACCCTCCATGTAGGCAAGCGCTTCTTCGGTGGTGTATCCGTCGGCTTTTAGCGACTTGGCGAATACGGTTACTTCGGAAGTTGTCATTTGTGACATGCCGGGAAATCTTTTCCTATCCATAGATTACTATTAATGATTGGGTATTTAAGACTAAGTGATTTTAATTGGATATGTTTGTAGGCTGTCTCTTATACACATCTCCGAGCCCACGAGACCTGCGCAGATCTCGTATGCCGTCTTCTGCTTGAAAAA
>ENA-OZHC01000368-OZHC01000368.1-human-gut-metagenome-genome-assembly--contig:-NODE-368-length-19358-cov-7.528985_pt1 | contig 19358 bp, 9 predicted proteins | sample MGYA00244043_ERZ653680 | MGnify/ENA primary metagenome ERZ653680 (study PRJEB26926, sample SAMN06165323) | human gut metagenome | biome: ENVO:00009003; feature: ENVO:2100002; material: ENVO:00002003...
CGCATGTCTCGTGGGCTCGGAGATGTGTATAAGAGACAGATACATTGCACGGCAAATTGCCAATAATACCGATTAATTTTTAAGGTTTATTGAATTAATTGTTTTTTAATTGCTTTTTAATTATTATATTCTAACAAATTTAACAGACTATAGATTTCTTTGCAGGTGAAAAACAATCCTTAAAAAACTAATAAATTAATGGCTATGAATACCAGTTGAACACTACCTCGCAAATCCCCTACGAAAAAGAGAAGGGAAAGCATCATTTTATGTTCCTTAAAGACAAAAGAATTATCTAATAATTTAATATCAAATTTATGACTACATTTAAAGAACAGAGAAAGTCTCTCGTACGGAATTCCGTTGCATGGTTTTGCATGCTGATGCTTCTCTCCGTCACTTCCGTCTATGCTCAGGAAAAGAGTATTTCCGGTACAGTGAAAGATGAGAATGGTGAAGCGATTATCGGAGCTAACGTCAAATTGACAGAAGGAAGCGCCGGAACAATTACCGACCTTAATGGACGTTTTAAATTGAGTGTACCAGCCAAAGGTACATTGGAAATCTCCTTTATAGGATATGTTACGAAAAAAGTGGTTGTCACAAACGCTTCTACTTATGACATCGTGTTAAAAGAAGACAGCAAGACGTTGGATGAAGTGGTTGTGGTAGGATATGGTACACAAAAGAAAGCAACTTTGACCGGTGCCGTTTCGGCCATTGCCAGCGATGAGTTGATTGCCACTAAAAACCAGAACGCCCAAAATATGCTAACCGGTAAAGTACCGGGCGTGCGCGTCATACAAAGAACATCCGAACCGGGTGAATTCAACAATCAGTTTGATATCCGTGGTTTCGGTAGCCCGTTGATTGTGATTGACGGTGTACCCCGTAGTGATATGGAACGTATGGACCCGAACGAAATCGAGTCAATGACTGTATTGAAAGATGCTTCGGCTGCCATCTACGGTGTTCGCGCTGCAAACGGCGTAGTATTGATAACAACCAAAAAAGGTGAACGCAACAAAACTAAGATAGAATATAATATGTATTATGGTATTCAGACTCCTGCTGAAGTATTGAAACCTGTAGGGGCAGTGGACCGTATGATATTATTCAACGAGAAACAAATGCGTGACCTTGTCAATCCGTCACACAAATATTCGGACGAACAGATCAATGCCTTTTTGAATGGTGAACGCCAATCAACCGATTGGTATGACGCTATCATGAAAAACTCAGCTCCACAGCAATCTCACAATGTAACCATCAGCGGTGGCGGAGAAAAAGTCGATTATTTTATAAGCTTCGGATATATGGACCAAAAAGGTTTCTTTACTTCCAATTCCTTGGATTACAATCGTTATAATATCCGTTCGAACATCAATGCGCAGGTTACAAAAAACCTAAAATTAGGTGTGAAACTATCCGGTATGATTGATGACCGCGAAGGTAACTCCAGAGATGCTTGGGAAATATTCAAGAACTTGTGGCGTTCGGCTCCCGACCAACCTATTTATGCCAATAACACGGCACCTTATTTTCAGAAGCCTGAAAGTGCCGATGACAATCCGATGGCACTGATTGACAAAGACGTTACCGGATACAAAAAACGTGGAAACAAATTGTTCCAATCTACATTCGAAGCTGAATATACGGTTCCCAAAGTAAAAGGGTTGAAACTGAAAGCTTTGTTCAGCTATGATACAAAGATTAATGACGAATCCAAATGGACGAAAGAATATTCTTATTACGAATACAACGAAGCTGCCGACTCTTATACGGGAACTACCCGCTTGGGACCGACCAATTTGGAACGCACATATAATAATTCATGGAGTACCTTGTGGCAGGCGTCTGTCAATTACGACAACACATTTGCCGGTCATCACGTGTCTGGTCTGATGCTATTTGAGGAAGCGCACGGTGTGGGCGACAATATTACCGCCTCCCGTAACTTCTCCATTCCCTTGCCTTATTTGTTTGCCGGAGATTCTGAAGGACAGATAGGCACCGCCAATCCTAACAACATACGGGAAAATGCCTCACAAGGTTTAGTAGGACGCTTTAATTACGACTATAAAGGTAAATATCTGGCAGAGTTTTCATTCCGTTACGATGGCTCCTCCAAATTTCCGTCAGATAACCGATGGGGCTTCTTCCCCGCAGCTTCCATTGGTTGGAGAATTTCTGAAGAAAGCTTCATCAAAGACAAACTTACATTCATGGACAATTTGAAGTTACGCGCTTCCTACGGTAAGATGGGTGATGACAGTGCTTCCGATTATCAGTTTATTTCCGGTTACGACTATCCGAACACATCGGGTGGCACCAACAATAATTATCCCACAGGATATGTGTTCGGGGGTGCTTATATCAACTCTTTAGGTTTTCGTGCCGTAGCCAATCCGAACATCACTTGGTACACCGTGAAAACACTCAATATCGGTTTGGATGCAGATATGTGGAATGGCTTGTTAGGTTTCACCTTCGAAGTGTTTAAACGCGACCGGGACGGCTTGTTGGCCGATCGTCTGACCACTCTGCCCGGAACATTCGGTTCCAAGATGCCACAAGAGAATTTGAACAGCGACCGTACCAAAGGTTTTGAACTGGAAGTACGTCACAATAACAAGATTGGTAATCTTCGCTATAACGTAGCAGCCCAACTCTCCATGACCCGTGGAATGCGATGCTATTATGAAACAAATCCTGCCGGAAATTCATACGACTACTGGAGAAACAGAACTCTGAATCGTTACAATGATATCTGGTTTGGTTATGGTGCTGCCGGACGTTATACCAACTACGAACAAATCTTCAATTCTTTCTATTCAAACAGCGGTACATTGCCCGGTGATTATATTTATGAAGACTGGAACGGTGACGGCGTTATCGACGACATGGACAAACATCCCATCGCCACAACCACCAATCCGGACTCAGACTGGCAAAACAAAAACAACTATCCGCTGATGAACTTCGGTTTCACTATCGGTGTCAATTGGAAAGGAATTGACTTGAATATGCTTTTCCAAGGAGCAGCCATGTCTTATATCTCATACGGTGAGCAACTGAAAGCCCCGCTACAATTCAATGGTAATGCCTTGGATATGTTCCTCGACCGCTGGCGTCCGGTTGACCCTAACGCGCATCCTTATAACCCTGCAACTGAATGGATCAGCGGTTACTATTCTTACGGTGCTACAAATGCTGACGAGAATTCGGAATTCATGATTCAAAAAGGCAACTACCTGCGTCTGAAGTCACTTGAAGTAGGTTATACATTGCCCAAACAATGGTTATCATCATTGGGTGTAAAGAATCTCAGGGTCTATTTCAACGCATACAACCTGCTGACTTTTACAGGAGTAAGAGGTGTAGATCCAGAAAAGCCGACACAGCAATACGGATATATGTACCCGATGAACAGGACATATAATTTTGGTGCAAACATCACATTTTAAGTAAAGGAGGAATTATCATGAAAATTTGGAAAAACATAATTACAGGTGTCGCACTGAGTGGCATTTTGGCCGCTTGCCAGGATTTGGACATTCCGCCCAAGAACATTCTTTCGGGGGCAGACATCTACAACGAAGGTGGTATCACAGCTTATATGGCAGGATTATACAACCACTTGCCGATGGAAGATTTCAACATGGGTGATGGTGGAGACCGTGGAGGCTTTTTCAACTGGAATTCTGAAAAGACGACATTGAGCTCTACCGGCGAATTTGCCAACAACCAATGCGGTAATAATGTAATATACGGTGACAAAGGCTACTGGAAAGACGGTTATCAAATTATTCGTCAGGCTAACGTGCTCATTCAAGACCTACCGAACTATGTAGGAACCTTGCAAGGTGCCGAGAGCTGGATTGCCGAAGCCAAATTTGTCCGTGCCTACACATACTTTGCCTTGGTGAAGCGCTATGGCGGCGTGCCTTTGTTGGAAGACCCACAAGGAATTGATGATGATCTGATTATGCCACGTAGCAGTCATCAGGACTGTGTGGATTTCATCTTGAAAGACTTGGACGATGCCATTAACGGTATGACCAAAACAAAAACAAACGGACGTGCCAATAAATATGTAGCAGCTGCTTTCAAGTCGCGCGTGGCACTCTATGCAGGTTCTATTGCCCGTTATGGCGAGGCGGCCGTCTATACAGGCGAAAGCGGAACCATGCTGACCGGTATTCCGGCATCCTTGGCAAACGATTACTTCCGTCAGGCATACGATGCTACCAAAATAGTGGAAGAAGGCGGTTATACACTGCATAAAGGTTCGGACAAGAGACAGGCTTTCTATGAAGTGTTCGATAAGGCTGCCAGCAGTGAAGAGTCGATATTCATTCGCGAATACGACATCAACAACTATGTGCACAGTTGGGACAAACTGATGTCACCCGAGGCATGGACAGGCGGCTACGGTGGGCGTTACTTCGTTCCCCTGGACTGGGTAGAATTATTCGACGGACTGCCGCTCGACCCGGCAACCGGCCATTTGAAGACTACTGACGATGACGGCTATTACAAGGTATATGACAGCTCGCACGGGATTTTTGACGGTGCCGAACCTCGCCTGCTTGCCAGCATCATGATTCCGGGCGACCTTTATAAAGGCGGACACGAACTGGATATGCGTTGCGGCTTGTTGGTTGGCGTTACGCCCGACCAGAAGATTCTCAAAACAATCAAAGACGACGGTAAAACCACTTATAGCTGGGATAACGGCGTGAAGGAATTTAAGGTAAACGGACAAGTGGTAGCCGTTCGATCCACCAAAAAGCCTTCGGAAGGACAAACTTACGAAAATACAGGCATTGCCATTGCTGGATTTAACGGTCCTTCAACTTCCGGTGGCAACCATTGTAACACGGGTATTTATGGAGTGAAATGGATTCAACGCAACCAGGCTCCCGTTGACCTGCATCGCAGCACACAACCTTGGATTGATATCCGTTATGCAGAAGTATTGCTAAATCGTGCCGAGGCCGCTATCGAGTTGGCACAGAATGGTGCTTCGGATGCCGGAAGTTTATTGAGCGATGCCATGGTTTGCATCAATGATGTACGCGACCGTGCCGGTGCCGACTTGCTGACCTCTATAGACCAACTGGCCGACCTGACCGCCCCGACCAATGTACGTGGTACAGGCAAGAACTCCATGGTGTTCGCTCCCACCAAAGGCCTTCAAATCGTACGTGTGGAACGCTACAAAGAGTTGGCGGTAGAACATAAGCTTTACTGGGACCTGCGCCGCTGGTTCACAGCCGACACGCAAATCAAGGAGTTCCGTTGGCGTATGCTTGCCCCGTATCTCTTCCTCAGCACAGCCGTGAAAGATGATGAAACAGGTATTCCTCACGGCAAATACATTTTCGATACCCGTGTCTGTGACAGTTACGGAGGCCAACACAACTTTGATTCCAAGTACTATTATGAGAAGATACCCGATTCAGAACGTAAAGTGAATCCCTTACTGGAACAGAATAACAGATATTAACCCATTAAACGTATAGAATAAGATGAAAAAGATATTGAACATATTGGCCTTGTCTTTCCTGACTGTGGGATTTGCAGCTTGCGAAATGGATAACTATGACGCTCCGGACGCAACCCTTCAAGGAAAGTTCATCAACAAGGTGACAGGTGAAAACCTGGAGACATCGCAAGGCCAGGGAAACATGAAACTGCGCATCAAGGAAATCAGTTATGCACATGGCGATGAAAGTATCGTTGTGACAGAGCAGAACTTGAACATCATGCAGGACGGTACTTTCCAAAACACCAAACTGTTTGCCGGAACCTACGAGATGTGGCCCTATGAAAGCTGCTGTTACGAAAGCAAACAAGTGATGCAGACTGTTGAACTGAAAAGCGGAAAGAGCACAACCATCAACTTTGAAGTAACCCCTTACTTCCAAGTGGAATGGGTGGATGAGCCTTGGCAGGATGAAGACGGATATGTATGTGCCCGTTTTAAATTCACTTGCAACCCGCTGCCCGATGACAGTTATACGCAGGCAGTGCCCGAAAAGGCCAAACTGTTTATCTCCACCAGTGTGAAGGTGGGAGACAACTCAGACAGTCGCTACACGGACAATGACATGACCATCACAGCCAACGATGAAGGCAACATTCTATCGGTTAAAACCAAAGCAGCTATCGACTTCTCGCAGAAATTTTGGCTGCGTATCGGAGTAAAGCCCAAGAATGATGCTTCACACGGTGTGTTGGATAAGTATTGTTACAGCAATGTAAAGACAATAGAAGCTAAAGGCAAACAATAAAAGTCTGATGCTCTTTCGGAACAAAAAAGCAATGACAATTTAAATGTGTGTGGGGGGAGTGTTTCCTGCAAGGGAAAAGACTTCCCCCTTCTTTTTATCAAGACTCTAAAACAACTATCCATGGAAAAGAAAAACAGATTATGCCGTCTTGCCCAATACGGATTAGCCGTATGCATGACATTACTGACCGGATGCTCAGACTCCGATAATTCGCTGCCCGATCCGGACCCTATTGTCCCGGAGAACCCCACTCCCGATCCTACCCCTACACCCGACCCGGAAATCCCTTCTCACGATTTTCTGATGGGTTCACTCTTTGGTTTTGAAAAAAACATCCGTAACGGGGTCAGTGCCGCCAAAGGAGGAAGTGATGCCACTACTTATTACAACAAGCCCCTATTTGAAGCAGGCGCTTTTGAAACTACCGATGCCGATTGGTGGGACAACTTGGTGGAAGAATTCCTGTATAGTGGCATGGACTATATGGTTCCCAACTGCCGGGGTCGACTGCCCAAAGCCGATACCGACGCCCGCTATAATACCGACCACGGCGACCCTACCCGCATTGCCGAATTGATTGCCGCCCTGAAGCGTCGCGGTACGGAAGCCGAACGGCTGAAAATAGCCATCTTCGACGACGCACCGGCGTCATGGGCCGCTGCACGCAACCTGGATTTATACGGCAGCTACACGACAAAAAGAGGAAATACTGCCGCCGACAGATATCCTATCGAAGATTTGGATGACATCTACAAATATATCTGGGACTACAACATCAAGCTGGCTTTTGCCAATTTCTATGGCGAGAATCAAGAAAACAACAAATACCTGCTCCGTTTCCAAGGCAAACCGCTGCTTTACATTTGGAGCCCGAACGGTTTCCTGAACGTAGAATACGGTGGTCAAAAACCGGACTGCACAGGCCGGTTGAAAGCTATTCTCGACAAACTGCATCAGGACTTCAAAGACACATTCGGTGAAGAAGTCTTCATCTGTGTGGACAAGGCGTTTGCCGACCGCGACCCCCAGGTGGACCGCACGGTAGTCGATGCCATGAACGACTGGTTCACCGCTTCCGAACAGGCAAGCAACCGCAGTTCCTATACGATGCGTTCTTTCAATGGAGTAAATGTCGGCGTAGCCGTTCCCGGCTTTCTGACAAATGACAAGCAAGGCAACAGGATGCTTTTCGACCCCCAACATGGCAAGATGCTGACCGATGCCTTGGACTACTTTGTAAAATACAAAGCCAACCTTGTTTTCCTCGAAGGATTCACCGATATGATGGAAAATGCAGCCTACTGGCGCAGTACCGATACCAAATATTACGACTATCCCAACCAACGGTTGAACATCCTGCGCCGATACAGCAGTACACAAGCCTACCCCGAACGCCTGCGCGTGGAAGCCGAAAGCTGCGATTACTATAAGGACAATTCGGCAGGCAACAGCGGAGCACAATATCGTGTGGGCGACTTGGACGTGAAACGCTGTACCGACGGATTCAACGGATGGTGCGTCACCGATGCCGAAGCCGGCGAATGGCTCCGGTGGGTCGAACTGCCCTTCCGTGCCGGGACAACGGTCATCAAGTTGCGCTATGCGGCACAAGAAGCCGCACAAGTACGGATAGACGTGAATGGTGAAAACGGAACGACCGTCACCTTGCCCGCCACCGATGGCAATTGGGCCGATGCGGATGGCCTTACCGTCTCCTTCGACACGAACGGATGGCGCGAAGTGGTGCTGAACATCATCAGCGGACATCCTGACTTGAATTGCCTTACCATAGAAAGCAAGTAGCAATCATTTCTTTTTACTCATCATTTAACTTTAAAGCTCTAAGAATCATGGCAACAGCAGACATTAAATACCGGCTGAACGCCCAATTGGCAGACAACACGGTGACAGTGGACAACAAGGACGACAAGATTGCCATTGTTGTATCGGCAGGCACCGCCGACAAGCAGCGCCTCATCTCCGTCATGGAAGTAAACCCCGGCTTGGAACGCGAAACGGTGGAGGCTGTCATCAACTTTGAACAGCGCGTACTCAAGAAGCTCATCCTGACAGGCTTCCGTGTCAACACAGGTCTCTACAGCGTGGCTGCCAAGCTGACAGGCGTAGTAGAAGGCAACGTCTGGAATCCGGAGAAGAACGGCATCTACGCCTCTTTCACCCAAGGTGCCGACCTGCGCGAAGCCATCGGTCAGACCTCGGTGAACATCATCGGCAAGAAATGCAGTGCCATGTACGTGGCAGGAGGCGAGGATGCCGCCACCCGTGCACCGGGTTTCACCGCTACTGCCGGACGCCCCTACACGCTGCCGGGTGCCAAACTGAAACTGGCAGGCATCGCCCCCTCGGTGGGCATCACCCTGACTTCGCAGAGCGGCATCGTGCCCCACGTGACAGACGAAATGATTGCCGTCAACACGCCAGCCAAGCTGGTGTTCATCATCCCCTCCGGACTGGCCGATGGTGCATACGAGCTGAAGGTGACAACGCAATTCAATGGCAGTGGTCTGCTGAAAGCGCCACGCAGCGTCACGCAGACCCTCTACATCGGTCAGAACAGCGGTGGCTCTACGGACGGTGATGGCAATGTCGATGAAAATCCATTGGGCTGATACGTATAAGGCGAATTTCGAGCAGCGGGGCTGCTTAATGCTAAGCAGGCTCGCTGCTCAACACTGAACAGTTCATCGGTTTAACGCTAAACAGGCTGACTGCTTTACTCTAAACAGCCCTGTTATCACCATAATATAGCTTGGAAAAATTATTTTATCCATATATATACCTTTATTATCGGAACTTATATTAACGAACCGTATCATGAGACTAAAGCATTTTATCGGAACTCTCTGTTTGAGTTCGCTCGCCTTAGCTGCCTGTACGCACCAGGAGGCATACCGAAATCCTGACCTCAGCCCCTCGGAACGAGCTTGGGATTTACTGAAACGCATGACGCTGGACGAAAAAATCAGCCAGATGAAAAACGGTGCCGACCCTGTAGAAAGGTTGGGCATCCCGCAATATGACTGGTGGAACGAAGCCTTGCACGGCGTAGGACGTGCCGGACTCGCCACAGTCTTCCCGCAAGCCATCGGACTGGCTGCCACGTTCGACGAGCAGGCGGTGTACGAAACATTTGACATAGTGTCCGACGAAGCCCGTGCCAAGTACAACGATTTCCAGCAGAAAGGGGAACGCATCGGCTACAAGGGACTAACCTTCTGGACACCGAATGTCAACATCTTCCGTGACCCGCGTTGGGGACGGGGTCAGGAAACTTATGGTGAAGACCCCTATCTGACCACCCGGATGGGACTCGCCGTAGTCAGGGGATTGCAAGGCGACGGAACGCAAAAGTATGACAAGACCCACGCCTGCGCCAAGCACTATGCCGTACACAGCGGTCCGGAGTGGAACCGCCACAGCTTCGATGCCAAGAACATTGCTCCACGCGATCTGTACGAAACCTACCTGCCTGCTTTCAAGGCACTGGTGACAGAGGGAAAAGTGAAAGAGGTGATGTGTGCCTACAACCGCTTTGAGGGAGAGCCTTGCTGCTCCAACAAGGAACTGCTGATCCGTATCCTCCGCGAGGAGTGGAACTATGACGACATCGTCGTTTCCGATTGTGGAGCCATTTCCGATTTCTATCGTCCGCAACCCAAGAACCACGGTACCCATGCTTCGGCTGCCGAGGCTTCGGCCGATGCCGTCCTGTCGGGAACCGACCTGAATTGTGGCGGTTCGTATGGCTCGCTGAAAGAAGCGGTGGAGAAAGGCATCATCAGCGAATCCAAGATTGACGAATCGGTATTCCGCCTGTTGCGTGCCCGCTTCCAGCTGGGAATGTTCGATGACCCCACCACGGTTGTTTGGAACAAGATTCCTTACTCTGTGGTCAATTCCGCCGGACACCAGGCAAAAGCACTGGAGATGGCACGCAAAAGCATGACACTGCTTACCAACAAGAATCAAATACTTCCGCTTGGCAAGACGTTGAAAAAGATTGCCGTTGTGGGACCTAATGCCGCCGATTCCGTAATGATGTGGGGCAACTACAACGGAACCCCTTCCCACACCGTGACCATCCTGGAGGGCATCCGAGACAAAATGCCGCAAGCCGAAGTGATGTACGAGAAAGGGTGCGACTACGTGGACGACCAGATGATGTACAGTTTCTTCGACCAGTGTTTGCTGGATGGGAAGAAAGGCATGAAGGCAACCTTCTGGAACAATCGCGATATGGAGGGGGAACCGGTATTGGTGCAACAGTTTGCCGATCCGCTCCGGCTGAACACAGCGGGGGGCACTCCTTTTGCTGCCGGGGTGGAGCTGCACGATTTCTCTGCCCGCTTTGAAACTCTCTTTGTGCCCGACCGTTCGGGCGAGGTGACCTTCTACCTCTCTGCCGACGACGGTTGCCGTCTGTCTGTTGGCGACGAGTCACTGATTTCCGATTGGAAGAATGGTCCTGCTTCTGAAAAGTGTTGCAAACTGACTGTCGAAAAAGGGAAAATCTATCCTATCCAAATAGATTATTACAATGCCGGAGGTGGTGGTGAACTGGCTTTCGACCTTGGCTACAAGCAACAGCTGGATTATCAGGCAGTGGCCGGGCGTGTGGCCGATGCAGACGTTATTCTGTTTGCAGGCGGTATCTCTCCCACCTTGGAAGGCGAAGAAATGCCGGTGGACCTACCGGGATTCAGGAAAGGCGACCGCACGAACATTGACCTGCCAAAGGTGCAGAAGGAGATGCTGAAAGCATTGAAGCAGACCGGAAAGCCCGTGATATTCGTGCTTTGCTCCGGTAGTGCGATTGCCTTACCGCAGGAGGTGGAACATACGGATGCCATACTGGAAGCGTGGTATCCGGGACAGGCGGGCGGTACTGCCGTTGCCGATGTGCTCTTTGGTGACTACAATCCTGCCGGACGGTTGCCCGTCACTTTCTATGCCTCGACCGACGATTTGCCCGACTTTGAAGACTACAGCATGGCAAACCGCACTTACCGTTATTTCAAAGGGACACCTCTGTTTCCTTTCGGACACGGATTGAGTTATACGACGTTTGAATATGGCAATGCCACTCTTGAAACAACTGAAATAAAAGCCGGAAAGGAAGTTATATTGACAATTCCCTTGCAGAATACCGGTAAATGTGACGGTGACGAGGTGATACAAATATATGTCCGGCAATTATCCGACAGCGAAGGACCAGCCAAGTCGTTGCGTGCCTTCCGTCGGGTTTCAGTAAAAGCCGGAAAGAGTGCAACGATACAAATGCAACTCCCTGCACATACGTTTGAGTTTTACAATCCAGAGACAAAAGCAATGGCAATCCGTTCCGGGCAGTATGAACTGCTGTATGGTGGAACCTCTGATAATAACAAACTAAAACGAATGACCATTACGCTGTTATAAACTTCTGGCAAGCCATAAAAGCGGTATTTGTTCAATTACCTTTGATTAAGCGGAAATTAATTCTATATTAATCAAAATGTTCACACTATTTTTAGCAATACCGACTATTTTTGGGCTCAGAATTAAATTATAAATCATATCATGAATTTAGTGAATAAAAAACTACTGGCTTGTACCGTCCTCTCTATAAGTATGGCGGCACAAGCACAACAGAACGGCAAATGGAGCAATGATTTCTCCAATCCTACCGAAACATTCCGAACCGTAGGAAAGGGGGCATGCAGTATCCGCGACGGGGTGTTCCGCTCGCAAGGTTCATACGCCCTGTTCGGTACACCCGAAATGAAAGATTATGCTTTTTCTTTCCGCGCCCGCGCTCCGAAAGATGCCGAGCAAGTACAAATTTGGGCAGGTTTCCGCACCCGCAACCGTTTCGACCGCTACGTGGTGGGCATCAAGGGAGGATTGCAAGACGATCTTTATCTGATGCGCACCGGATATATGGGCACAGACGAGTTCATGGGGGTTCGTCCGTTGGGCTTTCATCCCGTGCCGGGTGAGTGGTATAAGTTGCGTGTGGAAGTATGCGGCAATCGTATCCGCGTCTTTGTAGGCGACGAACAGCTGCCCCACATCGATGTGACGGATAAAAACGGCGGAGACCTTGTCCCAACAGGTGAAATCTCGTTGGGAGGAGGATGGATTGAAACGGAATACGATGACCTTGTTGTCACTCCATTGTCAAGCAATGCCTTTGCCAACATCAAAGATACTGAATACAAGCAACAACTCACCCCCCAGCAAAAGGAGGAGAAACGCCGCCGGGAACGTTCTGCCTATACGCCCGTCAGACTGACAACCCTGACAGGAAGCCGTACAGAGATTTCGCTGGACGGCAACTGGCTCTTCATGCCCGAATACCAGCAGGGCGACAAGACCGTTGCCACCTCTCCACAGGCCGATGACCAAGATTGGCACGTGATGTCCGTCCCCAATTTCTGGACACCCATCCGCATTTGGCTGCATGGCGAGACGATGCCTTCGCCCAAAGGGCCACAACCCAAAGGTGTGAGCGACACTTACTACCAGCAGGAAACCGACCGTTGCGAAAATTACACTTTCGACTATCGCAAGACGGGCGCTGCCTGGTACAGGCAATGGCTGGAACTGCCAGCTGAAATAAAAGGCAAGCAATTGACTTTGACTTTTGATGCCGTATCCAAGATGGCCGAAATATACATCAACGGCGAACTGGCAGCTACGCATATCGGTATGTTCGGTGAATGGCAGGTGGACGCCACTCCCTACCTCCGGGCAGGCCGTAACCTCATCGCCTTGAAAGTGACACGCGACATCAAGGGTACCGCCGCACAGACCAGCGACGCGATGGAAAACTATTACGGTTCTGTACGTCGGGATATAAACGATAATAAGGAAGACAAGGAAGCCAACAAAGCTGTGCTGACCGATATTCCCCATGGTTTCTATGGTGATAATCCTGCCGGCATCTGGCAACCTGTAAAGCTGACCGTCAGCGACCCGCTGAAGGTAGAGGATGTCTTCATCAAACCCAGCCTGCAAGGAGCTGTTTTTGACATTACTGTAAAAAACAAAGACAGCAAAAAACGGACTTTTACCATCCATGCCGACATCACCGACAAACAGACGGGCGAAAATCTCTATAGCGGTACGCTGGCTGTGAAAAACCTGCTTGCAGCCGGACAGCAACAGACTTATACGTGCAGTGTGGATGGTCTGAAACCCAAACTGTGGGAGCCAGCCACTCCAAACTTATATGATTTCACGTTCCGTCTGGTTGAAGACAAGAAGAAAGAAGTGGACTACATGACCATCACTTCGGGATTCCGCACTTTCGAAGCTCGTGAAGACGGCTTCTTCTATTTGAACGGACGTCGCTACTGGCTACGCGGAGGCAATCACACTCCGTTTGCCCTTCGCCCCAACGACAAGGAACTGGCAGACAAGTTTATGCAACTGATGCGGGCTGGCAATGTCAACTCCACCCGTACCCATACGACTCCTTGGAACGAACTGTGGATGTCTGCCGCCGACCGCAACGGCATTGCCATCAGTTTTGAAGGCACTTGGTCATGGCTGATGATTCACTCTACACCGATACCTGACAAAGGAGTTCTCGACCTTTGGGCGGACGAGTGGCTGCAGGTGATGAACAAGTTCAAGAACCACCCTTCGCTCTTCTTCTGGACCATCAACAACGAAATGAAGTTCTACGATCTTGATGCCGACAAGGAACGTGCCATGCAGAAGTTCCGCATCATCTCCGATGTCGTGAAGCGGATGCGCAGATTAGATCCTACACGTCCCATCAGCTTCGACTCCAATTATATGCGCCGCAACGGACTGAACCGCTTTGGTGCAGAATTTATGGCAACAGTGGATGACGGGGATATAGATGATAATCATGCTTACTACAATTGGTATGACTTCTCCTTGTTTCGCTTCTTCAACGGTGAATTTCAAAAGCGGTTCAAGACACCGGGACGTCCGCTCATCAGCCAGGAAATGAGTACCGGTTATCCCAACGGCGAAACCGGACACCCGACGCGCTCTTACCAGTTGATTCATCAAAACCCGTATACGCTGATAGGTTACGAAGCCTACGACTGGGCAGACCCGGCCTCGTTCCTGAAAGTGCAATCATTCATTACCGGCGAACTCGCTGAAACTTTACGCCGCACGGGTGACCAGACATCGGGCATCATGCACTTTGCTTATATGACCTGGTTCCGCCAGTGCTACGACTCCAAGAATATCCAGCCTTGGCCCACTTACTATGCCCTGCAACGTGCCTTGCAGCCTGTGCTGGTCAGTGCCGAGCTATGGGGACGCAATCTCTATGCCGGTGAGAAACTGCCCGTTCGCATCTATGTAGTAAACGATGACGAACAAGGACGCGACCTTGCCGACATGACTTTAGGCTGGAGCGTCACAGACGAAAACGGTAAAGTACTGGCATCGGGCAGTACCGCCTTCCCAGCTGTTCCGTATTATGGCCGTAAATATATAGAACCGGACATCCAGCTGCCCGCGCTCTTGCCTGCCGACAAGACGAATGCCAAGCTGAAACTGACACTTACCGAAAATGGTACTGTCCGTTCGCAGAACGAATATGAGCTGTTGCTTGCCCGCAAGGAATGGAACATCGGAAAAATCTCCTTTGCCCAAAGCAACAAAGTGCTTATACTGGACAAAGATGGGGAGAAATCGGTGCTCGACTTCTTAAATATACCTACTACTCCGGTAGCTTCCGTCCAAGAGTTGGTGAACCCGAAACAAAAAGCCGCACTTTGCATAGTTTCCGGTCTGGACGATTGCAGCGATGAAGAAGCCGCTCTGCTTCGTGGTTACCAAGCCAAAGGAGGCAAACTCCTTTTCCTCAATTGCAAAGATGTCATTCTGAAAGTGTATCCCGAATACATCATCGGACGGTTTATTCCCACAGAAGGAGACATCGTCGTTCCGGAACGCCCTGAAGCACCGATATTCGACGGTATCGGCACACTGGAATTGCGTTACTTCAACAACAACCGCCGTGAAATACCATTAGCGTGCAATGCCGTCCTGAAAGCTATCCGGCACGAAAATGTTACTGAACTGGCAAGTCAGATGAAAATTCATGCCTACATTGACGGAGGCAAACCGGAAGACCGTATCGCTCGTATTGAATCCATGCGCGGGTTAACACTGCTCGGCATCCGTGACGGCAAAGGGGAAGCGATTGTTTCCACAATGTGTACGGAAAAGGCACACACCGACCCCGTAGCAGGCCACTTGCTGGCAAATATGCTGAAAGAATTGATAAAATAATAACATTTGTCCAATAAGGAAAAGAGGAAGGGCACTGGAACAACAAATGTCTCTTCCTCTTTTTTTATAGATTAATTAATCATACAAATATGAATAGGAAAATAAGTATGTTTCTTCTGCTTGGAACTGTTTTAAACTTACAAGCACACAAATCGGAAGACATCTACCGAAAAGGATGGATAGACTTCAACAAAAACGGTGTAATGGATATTTATGAAAATCCCCATGCGCCCATTGAAACCCGTATTGACAATCTGCTTGCGCAAATGACCTTAGAGGAGAAAACCTGCCAGCTTGTTACCCTCTACGGCTCGGGACGTGTACTGAAAGACTCGTTACCCACTCCACAGTGGAAAAATGAGATTTGGAAAGACGGCATTGCCAACATTGATGAACAAGCAAACGGGCTGGGGACTTTCGGCTTTTCTCTTTCGTTTCCATATATCCACAGCATAGAAAACCGACAGGTCATTCAGCGATGGTTCGTAGAAGAAACGCGTCTGGGTATTCCCGTGGATTTTACGAACGAGGGCATCCGCGGATTGAACCATGATCGTGCCACGATGTTCCCGGCACAATGTGGACAAGGAAGCACATGGGACAAGGAACTTATCCGAGAAATAGCCCGGGTTACCGCCGAAGAGGCCAATGCCTTGGGATACACCAATATCTATGCTCCACTGCTGGACATTGCGCAAGATCCACGCTGGGGACGCGTTGTGGAATGCTACGGTGAAGATCCCTATTTGGTGGGCGAACTTGGCAAACAGATGATTTTAGGATTGCAAGAGCACGGATTGGTTTCTACACCCAAGCATTTTGCCGTCTATAGTGTCCCCGTAGGAGGTCGAGACGGACAGACTCGCACCGACCCACACGTGGCACCACGTGAGATGCGTACACTTTATCTGGAGCCATTTCGTAAAGCGGTATGTGAGGCCGGAGTAAAGGGTATCATGAGCTCTTATAATGACTATGACGGCATACCTATTACTGGTAGTTATCACTTCCTGACCGAAATTTTGCGACACGAATGGGGCTTTCGAGGTTATGTCGTATCAGACAGCGAAGCGGTGGAATTCATGTACAGCAAGCATAAGGTGGCAGCTGATGCAGTAGAAGGTGCCGCAATGGTCATCAATGCCGGACTCAATGTGCGTACCAACTTCACCGCACCAGAAAATTTCATCTTGCCTCTGCGAGAAGCTGTCCGTAGAGGATGGGTGTCGGAACAGACCTTGAACAGCCGTGTCAGAGATGTGTTGCGTGTCAAATTTGAGTTGGGGCTTTTCGATAATCCCTATAAAGGTAATCCCAAAACGGTGACAAAGATTGTACACAGCCAAGAGCATCAGGAGGTTTCTCTACGTGCCGCATTGGAATCAATCGTTCTACTGAAAAACCAAGATAATCTGTTGCCGCTTTCCAAAGAGATAAGACGGGTAGCGGTCATTGGTCCCAACGCAGATGAAACCAACAACTTGATTTGTCGATACGGTCCTGCCAACGCTCCTATCAAGAGTATTTACAAAAGCATTCAAGAGTATCTCCCTCAAGCGGAAGTGCGTTATGCCAAAGGAGCCGACATTATTGACCCCTATTTTCCTGAAAGCGAACTGTATGATATTCCGTTGGACTTTAACGAACAACGGATGCAGGACGAGGCTGTTGCATTGGCACAGAAATCGGATGTTGTAATCATGGTGTTGGGCGGTAACGAAAAAACGGTACGTGAGGAGTATTCCCGTACCAGTCTTGACCTTTGCGGCCGCCAACAACAACTATTACAAACTGTCTATGCCACAGGCAAACCGATAGTCTTAGTCATGGTTGATGGCCGCGCCGCTTCTATCAACTGGGCGGAGAAGCATGTACCTGCCATCGTTCATGCTTGGTTTCCGGGCGAGTTTATGGGTGATGCTGTTGCCAAAGTTCTTTTTGGCGATTATAATCCCGGTGGGAAACTGGCGGTTACATTCCCAAAATCCGTCGGTCAGATACCTTTTGCTTTCCCCTTCAAGCCCGGTTCCGACACGGGTGGCTTTATTCGTGTGGCGCACGCCTTATATCCTTTCGGCTATGGTCTGAGCTACACTACCTTTGCCTACTCCGACCTGAAGATTTCTTCACCCGTCATCGGGGTTCAGGGCAATACGAAAGTGAGTTGCAAAATAAAGAATACAGGCACTATAGCAGGTGACGAAGTGGTGCAACTCTATCTTCATGACGAGCAAAGTTCTGTCACTACTTATGTCAAAGTATTGCGTGGTTTCGAACGCATCCATTTACAACCCGGCGAGGAGAAAGAAGTACATTTCACACTGACACCGCAAGATTTGGGAATCTGGAACAAAGATAACCATTTCGTAGTGGAGCCGGGTATATTTACTGTGATGGCAGGTAGTTCGTCAGAAGACATCCGATTACAGGGAAAGTTTGAAGTAAAATAAATGGAAGGAGCATAAGTATATTCAAATATTTATTACATCATAGTATAAAGCATTTGAATATGCTTATCAGACACCAATATGCTTAAAACATTAAAATAACTTTAGCACAAAAGGAACGATTGATAGCATAATTCCACTTCTTTTGGGATGACAAACGAATTGTTTTGTTCCGCCTTTTACTAATACTCTCATCTGTTGTCATTCAATGATACATTAAACAGCAATCAAAAAGGTTGGATATTACTGTAACAAATTAATATGCAGAACAAAGAAATCCTGAAAATACGAAAAAATGATTTTAACCATATCTTATGACATACGAGACCCATTGACAATTATTGATGGTATGCTGAAATTATTGCCCCTAAAAAAGAATAGATTATATATAGAAAATATCATAGCATCTGGTAAACATATTCTTCGATTGGGTGAATCTAAAGAGATGGCAGATAATGTTCCATTCAAACTATATGGACCTATCAATTACATTATTATAGAGTTTACTTCAATTATCAATAACAAAGGACTAATATTCTTTAGAGAAAAAACTCAAACGGATTTCTATCTTTATGGTGACATAAATCGAATAAAGCAAGTAATAAACAATCTATTGTCAAATGCTATAAAATTCACGGATACAAGAACAATTGAATTTACCACAAAATGCGATGACAATAAGTTGATTCTTATTATTCATGATATCGGTATAGGTACGGACACAGAAATATTTTTTCCTTTTGAAAAAGCTTCCAATACAACAAATATGGAAGGCTTTGGATTAGGACTTTCTATAACAAAAAGATTGGTAAATTTACTAGGTGGAACAATAATAGTTGAAAGTAAGTTAAAGGAAGGTAGTATTTTTACTGTTCAATTGCCTATATCACAAACAAATAAGACAATCGTGGAAGAAATAGAAAATACTACCGATAGCATTTCTTGCCTCTCACAAAAAAATAATTATTGATGATGATCCAATACGATTGGAAATAGCCAAAGAAATGTTGGAATGGAATGTTTGATATGTAATATTTTAAATATGACATACAGGCAATGCGTCATGAAAACTTCAACTTAATATTAACTGATATACAGATGCTTAGGAACTAGGGTTTTACCTTTTAAATTTATAAAGAAACTCCAATATTGGCAATTCTAAAAGCATATCTATACTAGCCATGACAGTGCGCCAAAAATCTACCTGTGTGAGTTTTACTAAAGTAAGAAAAAGATATGATGTAAATATAGAATTTTAAATCCGTTTTCTCTGAGAATCTATGTAACTACTGTCTCTTATACACATCTGAAGCTGCCGACGAAG
>ENA-OZHC01000403-OZHC01000403.1-human-gut-metagenome-genome-assembly--contig:-NODE-403-length-18582-cov-7.975441_pt1 | contig 18582 bp, 11 predicted proteins | sample MGYA00244043_ERZ653680 | MGnify/ENA primary metagenome ERZ653680 (study PRJEB26926, sample SAMN06165323) | human gut metagenome | biome: ENVO:00009003; feature: ENVO:2100002; material: ENVO:00002003...
CCCTACGGGTACTCCTCCTTCCCGAAGGAGGAGAATGGAGATACTACCGACTTTTTACTTTAATCAATTCCGGTGAAATGGTACCGCCCACTATCAGTCGTTAAACAATGTTTTCTGACTGTTATAAAGGCTTCTTCCCAAATGTTTGTAGGCAAGTTCGGTCACCTCACGTCCGCGAGGAGTACGCTTCATGAATCCTTCTTTTATCAGGAAGGGTTCGTAAACTTCCTCAATCGTCCCCGCATCTTCCCCCAAAGCCGTAGCAATGGTAGTGATTCCCACAGGACCGCCCTTAAACTTGTCTATAATCGTACAAAGTATCTTGTTGTCTATCTCATCCAGACCGTACTTGTCAATATTCAATGCCTCCAGTGCAAACTGGGCTATTTCCGTGTCAATAGAACCGGAACCCTTCACCTGTGCAAAGTCGCGCACCCGGCGGAGCAAGGCATTGGCAATACGCGGCGTCCCACGGCTGCGAGAAGCAATCTCTCCTGCCGCACGCAACGAGCAAGGCACATCCAATATGGAAGCGGAACGACGGATAATGTTACTCAAGATATCATCATCATAGTATTCCAGATGCAGATTGATCCCGAAACGTGCACGGAGCGGTGCCGTCAGCAGACCGCTGCGTGTTGTTGCGCCAACCAGCGTGAAAGGATTCAGATCTATCTGGATGCTACGTGCCGAAGGCCCTTTATCAATCATGATATCAATGCGATAGTCTTCCATGGCAGAATAAAGATATTCTTCCACCACGGGCGACAAGCGATGAATTTCATCAATAAAGAGTACATCATTCGGTTCGAGACTGGTCAGCACACCTGCCAAATCTCCCGGTTTATCGAGCACCGGACCGGAGGTTACCTTAAAGCCGACTCCCAACTCGTTGGCAATGATATTTGAAAGCGTTGTTTTTCCCAATCCGGGAGGTCCGTGCAGCAGGACATGGTCGAGTGCTTCGCCACGCAAGCGTGCCGCCTTCACAAAGATGCGAAGGTTTTCCACCACCTTATCCTGTCCGCTAAAGTCCTCAAAACTCAACGGCCGGAGTGCATTCTCAAAATCCCGTTCCCTTGAAGTAAGCTGATGTTCGCGTATGTTAAAATCTTCCTGTTCCATTTATTTCTTGAAAGTAGGAGACAAAGATAGAGATTTACATTCATTTTCAGTATAAGAAAGACGAAGAAAAAACTCCAATCGGTATCCGAATGGTGATGACCGAAGGGCTATTTATAAAAATTACCTATTTTATTTTATGCCCCAAAGCTCTATATACAAGAAGTAATTTCAAAATAACATAAAGAAAATCAATTAAGGCAACCGCACCAAATTTTATTCAAATCTGTGCGTTTTAAGCTAAACCGTGCGGGAATGAGTCGAATCGTCTATTCATAAGAAATGATTTCTATTAGGCATTTCTATTTATCCGTTTGCCTATCCGGATTCGTTTCACTTGCTATTTTTACTTCGTTCCACTATAGTGTTCTTTGCGGGAAACTATAGTGGAACGTAAGGGACACTATAGTTACTATTGCGTTCCACTATAGTGGAACGAAGTAAAAGTAGCTAATTGAGATAATCTGACTAGGCAATAAAGATAATTTGTTTGGGCAATTAAAAAAGTCTTATTGGTACACCTGACGGAGATACGGTGGCGAGGCATGCATTCGTTTAGCTCAAAACCGTCAGAAATGAATATTTTAGTGCGGTTTCCCTAGAAAATAATAAAGAAAACAGAGACAAATCAATCTTTTACCTACCTTTGTATCATTCTATTTTTAACTAGATTACAAATGAAAACATTAAAAAGAAAAACATGGCTTATCGTAATGGCTATTGTATCAGTATGCCTTAACCTCACTGCTTGCAGTAGCAATGATGAAAAAGAAGACGACTTTACCGCAAAAGGGCAAATTACGGGAAAGCTGGAAAAGGGACCATTCCTTCAAGGTTCTAAAGTCACTTTATACGAACTTAACAATAATCTTTCACAGACAGGAAAGAGTTATAAAACGAATACAACAAACGATTTAGGAGAGTTTTCATTCGACTCCTCTCTCGCTTTGAGTAGTCAATATGCAGAATTGGAGACTAATGGATATTTCTACAATGAAACAGAGGGAGAAGAATCTCGTGCTCCCATTACATTAAACGCCTTAGTAGATCTGAGTGAAAAAGGAATGGTAAATGTTAACCTAATCACTCACCTGGAATTCGGTCGTGTAAAAAAACTAGTGCAAGACGGAAAATCTTTCAAAGATGCCAAGAAGCAGGCAGAGCAAGAATTATTAGCATGTTTCGCTATCACCCATAAAATCGATAGTCCTGAAAACATCTCCCTCATGGATGGTAATGATAATGCAAAAATACTGTTAGCCATCTCGTCCATCCTATTATATCGCCAATCAGAAGCCAGATTTTCAGAACTTATATCCAAGTTTAGTACCGATTTTGCCCGTAACGGAACAATCACCGATACCAATATCCGTCAAGAAATGCAATCGGGACAATATAATATTAACCCCAAAAGCATCGTAAAGAAGATGAAAGAACATTATACTAGAAAAGGCGTAACTATCTCCATAGAGGACTTTAGCCAATATGTAGATCGCAACGGTGACGGAGTACTGGATGAAAACGATGCATTCACAGAAGTTATTCCAGACGACCAATTGACAGAAGAAAACATTTTCCAAGACGCAACAACTATCCAAAACGCTCTCGACGGCATATATGCAAAACTAGTAGATTTTACCACTCTTCAGCTAACTGTAGAGGCAATTAGAACTAAAAAAATAACAGCAAGTAATCTCTATAACCTACGTTTAGATACTGACAGCCGCTATATATCAGATCTCTGGAAGTCCGGTTATCAATGTATCCACAACGCCAACTTTATGATTGAAGCTTTGTCGCAATATAATTCCAATATTGATGTATCGACCTACATAACAGAAGTAAAGCTTTTACGTGCATTTGTCTATTATAATATGACTCTGTTATGGGGAAATATTCCTTTAGTAACAATTCCCCTTTCGACACCAGAGGTAGAATACATACAAAAAGAGCAGAATGAAATACTTGATTTCGTTTATAATGAATTAAACGGAATATTACCGAATCTATCCGTTACCTTTGATGAAGAAAAAGGAGGAAAAAGTAGAATGGGATATTACTCTGCTCTCGCACTAGCAGCTGAAGTTAAACTTCTGCAAGGTAAGAAAACAGAAGCTATCAACCTCCTTAATCAAGCAGAATGGGATGAATTTGCAGGAGAACAAACAGAAGCTATCTATAGTAAAAATGGTCAATCCACTATTTTCAGTCTGTCATTACTTTCTTACTCCAATACGGGGTCATTATTCAACCGATTCTTAAGAAAAGGAGACTTCTATCCGATTTATTCCTACGCACACATCAATCTATTAAAAAAAGAAGCAAAAGATACTGATATAAGTTCTCTACTCAACGAATGGTTATCGACAATAGGGCTTGAATACGGTTATTGGGGCACATTGAAACGGACAAAAACCGCCATATCAACTACTGGTTGTAAGGAATATGAGCTTTTACTTCCTATTCCACAAATCGAGCTAGTTTCATGCCCGACTTTAATACAAAATCCTGGATATATGTAAAGGCTCGCCAATCTTACCCCACCAAATATTAATGCTCTATTTGTTTGATATTAATAATTAAGTATCTCTGATTATGGTTCTAAATTACATTTGGATAGGATTCTTTGTCGTCGCCTTTATTATCGCCCTTGTAAAAGTGATTTTTCTGGGAGATACGGAGATATTTACGGCTATCATGAACTCTACGTTCGACTCCTCCAAAACGGCATTCGAGATATCGCTAGGACTTACGGGTGTACTGGCCCTTTGGTTGGGTATCATGAAAATCGGCGAGAACAGCGGATTGATTAATGCACTGGCCCGCTTTCTTAGTCCGGTGCTTTGCCGTCTGTTTCCGGACATTCCTAAAGGACATCCGGTGTTAGGATCCATCTTCATGAATATGTCCGCCAATATGCTTGGTCTCGACAATGCTGCCACCCCGCTGGGGCTGAAGGCTATGAAAGAGCTGCAGGAACTGAATCCGAAAAAGGATACGGCTTCCAATCCGATGATTATGTTTTTGGTGATTAATACATCCGGTCTTATCATCATTCCAATCAGTATCATGGTGTATCGTGCACAAATGGGGGCTGCACAGCCTACGGATGTATTTATCCCTATCCTGCTAAGTACTTTCATTTCAACTTTAGTAGGAGTCATAGCAGTCAGCATCGCTCAAAAGATAAACTTAATCAATAAGCCTATTCTTATTTTAATGGGCGTTATCTGTCTTTTCTTTTCCGGTTTGGTTTATCTGTTTCTAAGCGTTTCACGAGAGGATATGGGTACTTATTCTACATTGATAGCGAATATTCTGCTGTTCAGTGTCATCATCCTGTTTATTTTGACAGGAGTCAGGAAAAAAATCAATGTATACGATTCGTTTGTAGAGGGAGCTAAAGAAGGATTTACGACAGCTGTACGTATCATACCTTATCTGGTTGCTTTCCTTGTAGGAATCGCCGTGTTCCGCACTTCGGGAGCTATGGATTTTCTAGTGGGAGGCATTGGCTACATAGTAGGCTCATGCGGAGTTGACACGAGCTTTGTAGGGGCACTTCCTACTGCATTGATGAAATCGCTTAGCGGTAGCGGTGCCAACGGCTTGATGATCGATACGATGAAAGAACTGGGACCGGATTCATTTGTAGGGCGTATGAGTTGCGTAGTACGCGGAGCTTCAGATACCACATTCTACATTCTGGCCGTTTACTTCGGCAGTGTGGGTATAACCAAGACTCGTAATGCAGTGACTTGCGGTCTGATAGCAGACTTCTCGGGTATCATAGCCGCTATCTTAATCAGTTATTTATTTTTCTTTTAAATCATAACATTCAATTATGGCTGTAACTTATCAAACAGAAGGCGTAAAAATGCCTGATATCAAGAAACGCGAGACTACGGAATGGATAAAAGCCGTAGCCGCTTCTTACGGAAAAAGACTCGGTGAAATCGCTTATATCTTCTGCTCGGACGAGAAGATTCTGGAAGTAAACCGCCAGTATCTGCAACATGACTACTACACGGATATTATTACTTTCGATTATTGTGAAGGCGATCGTTTATCAGGCGACTTATTCATTAGCCTGGACACGATACGCACCAATGCGGAACAATTTGGTGCTTCATACGAAGATGAACTACATCGTGTGATTATCCACGGGATTCTTCACTTGTGCGGCATCAACGATAAAGGTCCCGGAGAACGGGAAGTTATGGAAGCTGCGGAGAATCAAGCATTGACCATGCGACAAGCGTAAGCAAGCCTCAACTGCAAACGATTTCAATAAATAAACGGTTTACTAAAACAGACTATACTGCAACATACTGTATAAATTCTGTAAAACGAAGACGCCCCATTGTAATCACTACAACGGGGCGTTTCATTAGCAACAACATGCTAATATTAACACTAAATTATTAAGAGAGAGATTTATTACTTTTTGTCGGGAGTTACTTCCGGAGTAACCAGCTTCTTGATTGATTTCGTATTCAGATACAGAAAAGCCAATCGCGGCTGTGCTTCCTGAACAACCAATTCCAATGAATCAGATGTTACGTAACCAATACGTTCACGCGTCTTATACACTTCTATTTTTCCATCGTCTTCTTTGCTGAATCCTTCTATAATCAAATAGCCGTCCTCATCTATCTTCCATGTTCTAAGATCTAAAGACGGTACGTTGATGGCAGAGCATTTTCCACCTTTTTTAAACTCAAACCCCTTGAGTTCGCCTGTTGATTCATAGGTATAAGGGTTGCACCATTTACCAATAATTTGTTTCTCCACTTTTTTCTGTCCGTAGCTGCTGAATGCAAAGCAAGACAGAGCCATAACTGTCATTAATAGTTTCTTCATTTTAATTTATTTTTCTAGTAAATCATATTTCTGATCAATTCCACGTTCTCGCAAATGAATACCCTCTTTCATCCAACGCGGCTCTTTTGTTCCTTTCAGGTAATAATCAAAGAACTGTTTCATCCGGATAGTCCAGTCTTTCTGTGCAGCCTGATTACCAAGAAAATGCCCTTCACCTTTGTAATTAAGATGCCATGCCGGACGTTGTAAACGACGCATAGCTAAATAAAGTGCACGACCTTGTTCGTAGGCAACAGCCTCATCCTTATCATTATGCCAAATTAATAATGGAGTATGTATCTTATCCGCTTCTACGATAGCAGAGCTTGCCAAATACTTATCTTTGGCTTCCCATAAACTCTTTCCCATACGGCTTTGCCATTCTTCATACATGAAATAACGCGGCAAACCGCTTCCACCACGAATACCCAAATAACCGGTTACCATATCAGTAATAGGAGCCCCGATATTAGCACAAGCGAATATATCCGTCTTCGTCACCAGATAACTAGCTTGGAAACCTGACCAACTATGTCCCTGAAGACCTATTTTTCCCGGATGCGCTATCCCCTGCTCTATCAAGTATTTCGTTCCGCTTACTACTGCATCATAACTACTCTGTCCCGGTGTTCCTATGGTGAAATGCACATCCGGCATAAATACAATGTACCCATTACTTACAAAGTACATCACATCCGCCATTGCGCTACTCAACATAGGAGCGTGATAAGTGTTCAGTCCTCCGGAATGTGTTTCATAGAACTGTACCAGAACGGGATATTCTTTCTTAGCGTCATAATCTTCCGGCAAGTAAAGTATTCCCTTGTTAGGCTTATTCTCATAATTAGTCCATTCCACTAACTTTGCAGTACCCCATTTGTATTCGCTTTGTTGAGGATTAGCGTTCGTTATACGAATCGGATCAGAGAAATCCGATTTACTCCACCACAGATCACGGAATTCTGATACATTCTGACGATTCCAAATACAATACTTCTGATTGTCAGAAAAACGATGAATTGAATAGATGTAAGGACCTTCTGCGAGCTTCTTCAAGCGACCTTTCATGTCAAGTGAATAAATACCTTCATCCATTGTGTTTTCATCCCATACACTAACTATAATCGTCTCGTCCGGATTGAATACTTCTTTGTCAATATTGCTGGTCATTTTACGGATAGATCTCTGATTTTTGCGACCATACCCCTTAGTGATACATTCCGGCTGACGTTCTCCGGTCAAATCGATCTTCCACCAGTCATAAGCATCATAAATCAACACATTATTACCATCAGCAGTCCAACCAGCAATACCATAAGCAGGTGCAGGATTTGGTTTGTCATAAGTTTCCTCGAATATCGGATACCCAATAGCTGTTGAAATATCGGTAACCTCACCCGTTTTTCCGTCAAACTTATTCCATACCTGTGCAACAGGATCATACATCACAGCCCATTTGCCGTTCACCGACCACCTCGGTCTTGTCCGGTAGCTACGTCCTACCAATTGCTTTTCTCCCGTATGTACATTCACAGAATAGATGTCAAACGGCATTTCATTAAGCCAGTCTTTCTGCGAACGATAAGGCGTTTCGTCCGTATAAAGCACATAATGAATCTCTTCCGCACGGTCCGGCTCCAACAAATCAGCATGTCCAGGAGCTACTTCCGTCAATTTTTGGGAAGTAATGTCATAGATATATTTCGAATATTGAGGATGGGAATAACGGCTACGAGTCTGCAAAGTAGGTACTTCATATTCATCCCAGGTCCACAACTCCAGTTCAAAACTCTTATCCGGCTTTATTTCCTCTTCTTTCTTATCTTTATTTACTTTCTCCTGATAAGGTCTGAGTTCCATTGTCAAAAACTTCTGGCTACTTGACAGACTAGCCCGGACAAGTTCCATTCCCGCAGGAATGACAATCTCCTTACGGTCGAATACAAGGTCGCAAGTATTATTCTTCAAAGAGAAATTATACCATAATGAATCCTTCACAGTAAACTCTCCGGTCATCCGTTCTTTGTCAAGACTGAAAGAAGAAAATCCTTTCTTGACAGAACTTTGATAAATAGTCCGGTAGGGACCTACCAACGGGCCATAACACAAAGCATTTCCTTTGGCTTGTTTACGAATAAAAAGAATCGAACGATTCTGATTATACAACGTATAATAGCCTATACTATCAATCTGAAATGCAGTTCCAGTCTTAAGGTGACGTACCACCAAACAATCGAAAGACGGAATATGGTTGACCGTATCTTCCGGTACATTGCTCACAGACACCGAATAAGGAACCCCTTCCACAGGACGGAAAGATTCTTTATACGTCCACTCCGTCTTCACTCCGGAAGGTAACGACATCAATATAGTCTTCATATTTCCGGCAGTATCCGCCTGTTCGTAATAAACAGCTCGGTCTGCATCATAATATTGGATCTGTTCGACATCAGGCAATACTATTTCTTTTCGTGTACGCGAATCAAACAGATGCAATATCTTCGACTCCTTATCATCCGAATTATATTCCATCGGAGCAATGCGATAAGTCACCCATCGCCCTGTCGGGGAAATATCTGGTGATTCGACGCGCTTCCACGACATACAAGCTGCTATATCCAACGGTTTCAATAAATGAGACTGTTGTTCCGCAGACTGATCTTTCGCTTTTTGTTGTGCTTCGACAGAGGTGTATGACAGCAGCACAGCTACCAAAAAGAAATACCTAAAGAAAGAGTTCTTCATATAGTTTATCGTCTTATTTACTACGGTTTATGTCTTCCCAACAGTCTGCACGAGTATCACCCAGTAAATGTTTGGCAAAAAAGCGATACATTTTCCTTTCAAAATACTTATCAGCAGAACCATATCCATGACCAGCCCCTGGAATCACTAACATATCAAAGTCTTTACCGGCTTCAATCAGTGCCTTAGCCATACGATAAGTATGTGCTGGATTGACGTTCTTGTCCATGTCTCCTGTCACAAGCATCAGGTGGCCTTTCAGGTTCTTGGCAATTTCCGCATTCGACCTCACACTAAACTTATATTCGTATTCTTTCGTCTCATTACCCAGACTGTCCTTCACTACCTTTTCCACTTCTTTCACACCATTATAACACTCTCCCCAACCACGATTGTAGATATTATTATCATGGTTACCGGAACAAGAGACAGCAGCCGTATAAAAGTCCGGATAAGTGCAAATAGCAGCCGCAGCCATAAATCCGCCACCGGAGTGCCCGTAAATACCGACTTTCTTACCGTCAATAAACGCATGACGTTGAGCTAACTGTTCAATCGCATATTTATCATCTGCCAGCGGATAATCACGCATATTGCCATAACCATAACGGTGATATGCTTTACCACGCATCGGCGTATCACCTCTATGTCCTACTGTAATTACAATAAAACCAAGCTGCGCCATACGAGTACAATAACTATCATCCAACGTAAAACTTGTAGGTACAAATCCAAAATAAGGTCCAGGATAAACGACTGAAATAATCGGATATTTCTTTTCCGGATCAAAGTTGGACGGTTTCCACATCACCCCATACAAATCGGTAACATTATCAGCAGCTTTCACGACAAAACGTTCCGGTTTTTTCCAACCTGACGCATAGACCAGGTCCAGATCCGGTTTTGCCAGTTCCATAATCACCTTACCTCTTCGATCCTTCAACATAATCTTAGGCTCCATATCCACTCTTGAATAGGTATCGACATAGTAATTATGAGATTTCAAGAAATTCACATTATGTTGTCCGTCTTCCGTGCTCAAAGGAGTTACTCCTTCTCTGTCAATGTCAACTTCATAAAGCATGTAATAGAAAGGATTTACTTTTTTATCTTTTCCATATCCATACAGATAAACTTTGCGTTTCAGCGTATCAATAGAATTAATATAGCCTGTTACCCATTCACCAGAAGTCATCACATTCTTGAGATTTCCGTCTCCATCATAGTGATAATAATGTCCCCAACCAGTACGTTCTGAACGGAACAGAATATCTTTTCCATCATTTAAGATCGCAACATTACGAGCATGTGGATCACGGTATGGCTTATCTTCTTCATGAATGATTTCTTTCACCTCCAAAGTTGACAGATTAACAGAGCATACATCTACTTCATCCCAAGTACGCTTAGTACGTTCAAAAAACAAGTATTTGCTATCCGAAGTAACATGAAGAGGCCTTATATATTGATCCTTCCATTTATCTATCTTTGCTTTCTTCACTGTTTTCTCTACAATATCGATAATCGCCAATTCATTCTGAGTAACATACTTGTCACCTGGAAACTCATATTTGTACTTTATCAATGAAGGAGAATCTTCCAATGAATTAATTACCCAAAAATCCCGCAACAAACGGTTATCATCACGTACTACATAAATATGACGATTATCCGGACACCAAAGTGCTGTTGTAGGCACTTCTCCGTTCTCCCCTGCTTCTTCTTCACGAGCATAAGAAAAGTTTTCCACTCCATCCGTAGTCAACTGTACCTCGGTTGTATCCACTTCCAATGCTTTATTTCCTTTTACATACAGGTTGTGATTCTTAGCATACAGAATATACTTTTTATCAGGTGAAAAAGTCATCCAGCTATAAACGGGGTCTTCCGGCTCCTTCTTTTCTTCTTTCTTCTCTACTAATGTCAACTTGCCCGTCAGACGATTATAGCTGTATCGTTTACTCTTATAATCAAACTCAAACGAGCCTTGGTCTTTGGCAAAAGTTACAGATGAGATATCCAGTTTATTTCTATCTACTACACCTTTGGTAAATTCACTTAACTGCATAGCCATCTTCCCTTTGTCAAATAGAGGTTCACGCTTTCCTGCAGCAGGCATTACATAATAATATTCCTTACCTGATGTTGTTTGAAACTCAAACCAGAAATTATCTGTATTGTTTATTTCTCGCGGGTAAACCGATAAACTAATATTAGACAATTTGCCTCCTAAAGTAAAATCCTGAAATTTATCAGTCAATTCATAGTTGGCTTGTTGCTGTGCAATTTCTTGAGCTTGTAATTGTATCAGGAAAGGGTATACTCCCAAAACAACAAAAACTATTTTCTTTAAAGTCATACTTTTTATATTGATAAAAGATAGAAGGGTGTGAATATCTATGTGAGCAGATGTTCACACTCTTATTTCTTCCACTTTAGTTTATTCCATGAATGTAATTTTAAGACAATCTCCAAATTTGTATATTGCATCCACAATTGTACCAAATTTATTATCTCCCAGCGAATTTGATACTTTATTAGGATATAGTTTTTTCAGAGTAACTTCATTAGCAATATCACCTGTTTTCTCTTCTATTACCTCGTAAATACGGAACTCACCATTATCAAACGCAACACCTAAATGTCCATTGGTATACAGATCCGGTGAATAGTAGTTCATATCCAAATAAGACAATGAAACAATACTACCAGGGAACGTGTCTCCATCTTCCAACTTTATTTTCATACCACTATCACTTTCATCAATAGTTGAACAATACCATAATTCAGCACCATTTGCAATCACGACATATCGTTTATTCTGGAAGACCACCATATCCTTATAATCTGTGAACATTTCACCTTTGACATCCTTTTCTAAATAATCCCCTACCCTCACAGGAGGTTTCATATCAGAAGTATCTAGTGCAAAGTTACGCAAAAAATAATTGCCGTCTTTTTTCATTAAGGCCACCCACCTTGGAGTACAACTATCATACCAGTCATCATTCGCTGTAGCGGCCGGCAACATAGTGATAATATCATATTCCATATTCTGAAAGCGTGAATCAACTTTTCCTTCAGCATCTAATATTTCGTATACATTACCACTATAATTCAAAGTATTCATCGGTATCGTTGGAAAACTGTATGTTAGACCTCCATCCCAAATATACTGCAATGAGTTATCAGTAGTCAACACCGGAACTGTACACATATAATCATTGATCTTTTGCAGACCATACATTGCTTTGAAACGAGTACCACCCCATATTGGATCTGACAGATAAAAACCTGCATGAAAATCATTGGCAACAGCTCTTTGATTATAGTATATATAGCCATTCTGATTAAACAAGAATTTAGAAGAATAAGTCATTACAGCATCCACCGGAGAAAAATCATCAGGAATATCTCCATTAAATTCCTCTTCTGTATATACAGATCTCATCAACGAATTACCGTTCAATTCCACCCACTTACTACCTTGCATGACAACAAGCTCATCATACAACACTTCTTCACCACTATTTACCTCTTGATAAGCTAAATCCCAATATCCTGTGCTTTCAAGCAAACGACGGGGTTCTGTTCCTAAATTAGGAACAATGTCTTTTTCTACTTCTTCATACACTATAGAATCTCTATAAGCTTCTTCTCCATAATAATCATAATATGGTATCTTCACCGTTTTTATTTTAATAAAAGAAAGTACAGAACGTCCATTCATATCAGACAGTATCGCCCAACCTTTCAAATAAGCTGATGCTACTGTTATCTTTGTAGATTTTGAGAACTTAACGCCGGTTTTATTATCAACGACCGAGTACGTAAGCTCATAAATACCATATTTATCTGAAGAGAAAGTATATGAAGGAGTAGTCGCATCTAACTTCTTACCGTCCAAATACCACTCATAACTCACATCAGGATTTTCTTTATCTATGGTAAACTTAAACTTTGGCGAAAGGGTTAGTTCTTCCCCTACGGTAACTTCATATCCATGCTCATCCATATTAGAAATTCCACCGTCCAATTCATTCACCTGTTTATAATCAAAGCTATTCTTGTCATCCAAGCAACTGTAAAAGCCCGCTACTATGGACAGTAACAAACTATATATTATTAGTCTTTTCATATTTACTCAATTATTTTATCCAGCAACAACTACAGTTATTTCATTTTTATTCTTATCCAAAGCCGGAGTACCTGCTGCCTTTAGTTCTTTCAATGTATTCTTCAATCTTAAAGCATATTTTCGCATTACTTGCATATCTTTTCCATCAAAGACAACATCATCTTTTATTAATTCCTCTAAGAACATCTTATATTTCTCCTCCGAGTATGTGCCCAAATAGTACGTTTCAACTGTATTCTCGAAGTAAGTCTCACTTCCCCGGTCATTCACCGACCACCAATCCGGTTTAAACAAACGGTCCGTTACAGATATGATGGCTTTTGAATATCGGAAAGTTCCGGGTCTGACATCTTCACCTTCATTTATTTTTATTCCCAATAATTTAGTGGATGTCTTCAAATCCGGATAATTCTTCAAAGTAACCGTAATTGTACCTTTCAGTTTTCCTGCTTCAATCATACATTCAGAAGGCAAGGCATAATATTCTTTGGGAACGGTAGTAATTTTCTCATCTACCGCAACAGTAAATTTAGTATCGGTATCCCTCAACTTCCCGTAAATCTGTACTTCCAAATCAACTTTTGCATCCTCACCTTCATCATAAAATGTAAAAGAAGTACTCGTAGTGTCCGTCATCATATCCTTTCCAAAAATGATATAAGACACATCATTGGCATTGACCATAAGTCCTTTTTCTTCACAAGAAAAGAATGTGGTAATCAAACAGCCTATTATTATCAAAAATATATTTCTATTACTCATCATGCTACGTTTTATTTGATATTACTTTCTGAATCCGGCAATGGGAGAACAAAGTTTGCCTCTGTTGGAAGAATGGGTTCTCTCTTAAGAGATGTGCCAGCGCCCGAATAGTTTAATATTTGGCGATTCAAACGTTTAAACATAAAAAACACTTGTCCCTCTCCAAATAATTCACGTTGTGCATCATTCACAATCACATCTACAAGTCCATCCTTATTCAAACTTGATAAATCAACGCTCACACCACGTCCTTCTTTTACCTCTTCAATATATTCCCGAGCCTCGTCTAAATCTTTACCACAGATAGCTTCCGCAGCAATATAATAGACTTCAGACATACGTATCATCGGTATCATGGGATTTCCCCATCTTCCACCGGAACTTTTTTCTTCTTGCTTGTGATACTTTAATGTACGATATCCCAAGTATTTTTTTTCAAGCTGATATAACAAACGATAATCATCGCTACCTTCGTTACCAAAAATATCCTTGACTTTTTCCTCATGCCAACACAGATAATATTGATTACGATCCTGTTGATCCTCCGAACTATAATTTATTTCCAGGTCCCAATCAGTCAATTCTGTTGTATACAACGTGAAAATGATATCATCATAAAACTTAATATTCCTATTATTCTTAATATAATATCCATCTGTGAAATCAAAAAAAGACTTGGTCCTTTGCACCTTAATTATCTTCATGGCTTCATCATAAGCCATATCTAAATTACCGGCATATAAATAGACACGAGCCAATAATGCAGTAATTGCATAATAATTTAAACGATAGCCACGTTCTAAAAGAAAACGCTCTTCACCACTCGCTATAAATTCTAAACGCTCTCTAACGCCAAATGATTTAGCTTCGTCAATAGGTTTTAAAAGATCTTGCGCCTTTTTTAGGTCATTGATTACATGGTCAAGACAATACCCCACTGTTTGCTTATTATTCACGTATGCAGGATATTCGTCAACATAAGGAATAAATGTGCGCTCACCGGGATTGGCAGACAAAGCAGGAGCATACAAACGTAACAAATCAAACTGTATATAAGCACGCAATGCAATGGCTTCTCCCCAAATCATATTACGTTCTTCTTCGCCTTTATAGAAAAGTGTTGTATCTGCACCCTCTACTTGTTGAGCCAGATTATTACAGTTGGCAACAATATTCCATGCAGCTTCCCACATTGCATTGGTAGTAGGAACCAGGTCTATGTCTTTAAAAAGGCGCTTCGATGCTTTCTTCATGGCTTTACCTCCCCCAATATCTCCTGAAGCACTTAAATCATACACCTCACCCAATGCATCAACAAGTCCCCAACTTAGGTTTTGTCCATATAAATCTTGAGTGGACAATTTACGATAAATTCCATTCAAAGCTGTACGATAACCATTTCCTGTTTCAAACAAGAATTCTTCTTTGATTTCATCTGAAGGGCGAACATCCAGCCAGTCGCTACAGGAAGAAAATATCGTAGCAACCATTCCCAATGAAAGTAATGTATAATATATCTTTCTCATCTTCTTCTTTCCTTAAAATTGTGCTTTCAAAGAGAAACTCATTTTCCACGAACGCGGATAACTTAAGCCTCGTTCCTGACGTATTGAGTTCCAGTTAATTAATTCACTCGTATTTGCCTCTAAACGGAGCATATTCATCCGTAAATGCTTTTTAATCCACTCCCGGTCAAAATCATAACTTACTGTTAATGAATTCAAATGCAACAAGGCTTTGTCCTGCACAAAACGAGAAGTTGGCAAAGTAGTCAGATTACCGTCTTTTATATTTTTGAATTGTGCAATATCCCCCGGCTTTTGCCAACGATCCGTCAATACACGCAGGTCGACATTCCCTGTCTTAATATTTGCATTTTCCACATTATCCACCAAGGTTTGATTGTACTCCTGTCCTCCCCATTCATACAAGAAGGATGCAAATAGACTCCAATTTTTATAAGCAAGATTAAGACCGAATGAACCATTGAATTTAGGTTCAGTATTTCCAACCGCAACTTCTTGGCTTGCATCCCATTTATCCGTCACACTACCGTCACGATTAAGAAATATCTCCTTCCCTGTAGTAGGATCAATACCCAAAGAACGTACTGCCCAAATCGAAGTAAGCGACTGTCCTTCAGCATATTGTGCAATAGGGACCGAATAGTTGGCATCCGACAAAGAACTATTAGTCGTTAGCTGTTGGTCTATCTCTTTTTGATAAAATGCTGCTACACGTTCATTGTATTTTTTTTGAGAGTCCGAAATCTTGAGTATTTCATTCGTATTATGGGCCATATTGCCCCATAAAGATACCGTCCAGTTACGATCACGAAAAACATCTGCCCGCAATTGCAATTCAAATCCTTGATTTAAGATCTCACCCATATTGTTTTTATAGGAAGAGAAACCTGAAGTGCTGGACAAGCTAAAGTCATTGATCAAATCGATCGTCTTTTCATAATAATATTCGGCTTCAACTGTCAATCGTTGGTTAAAGAACAGTGTTTCTATACCTATATTGTATTTATCAGTTTTCTCCCAGCTCAGGTCTTTATTACCCAATGCTTTAAGTACAGCGCCATATCCCGTTATGTACCATTCGTCGAACAATGACTGATACATTGTCGTCGCAGCATAGGCTGGGAAATTCACTTTACCAGTACGTCCATAAGATGCTCTCACCTTCAATTTATTAATCTCTTTGTTTCCTTTTAAGAATGGATAGTTATGAATATTAAGTCCTAGGCCACCTGAAAAGAATGGAGCCCACTTCTGATTTGCTCCGAACTCGGAAGAGCCATCGAAACGAACAGAAGCATCAGCCAAATAAATATCATTCCATGTATAATTCGCAGTAGCTAATGCACTAATACGGCGAGTCGTGTTTTCTGTACGGGTAGGTTTTTTATAAACTTCAGTAGCGTAATTCAACGAGCTAAATTCACCGGATGGGAATCCTCGATAGTGAGCAATTGTATTATCCGTATTAGTTGAAGCTGCTTCCCATCCCACAGAAACATTTATATTATGTTTGCTATGAAACGAGCGAGTGTAATACAAAAAGGCATTTGTATTCCAATCTAGGCTTCCCCCCTTTTCCGTATACAAATCACCTGCCAAATATGCATCATCACTATCACCAGCAACACTCACCTTTGATGAAAGCGGATCATAAAATTTTTCACTGCTAGCATACTTTTTGGTAACACTAAATTGCCCTTTCACCGTCAAATAGTCATTCAAATACCAGTTCAGACTAAGATTATTCACTAATTCATCGTAAGCATTCCATTCATAATTCCCCAATGTAGCTTCATACAATGGATTATTTGAAGCACGCGTGCTTGGCGATAGTGAAAAATCCATTCCTTGCTTTAATGTTCCATCATCTTCATAAGGAGCCTCGTATGGTTGCATACGAGTGTATTCACTAAATGAGCCATAAGGTGACTCTTTAGATTTAGTATGCCCGAAAGTAACCGTATTCTTGACCTGTAATTGCTTTACCCGGTAATCTAAAGAGAAGCCAATAGAATACCGATCACGTCCCGAGCCTTTCATTACACCATTCACACCATTATAAGAAGCATCTACACCATAGCGAAGATTAGGAGTACCCCCTTCTATATATACACTGTGTTTATGGTCAAAAGCATTCTGCAAAGGCAATGACATCCAATCTGTATCAATTCCCTTTTGAATTAATGCATATTTTTTATAATAAGCATTCATCCCCTGAGCAGTATCGATTCCATTCTCAAAAAGACCGGACAATCGTTCAATCTCCAATTTTTGAGAAGCATTTGCCAGATTATAATCGCGTAAATCAGGCAATTCTAATGTACCTGTGAAATTATAAGATACTCGTATTTCTCCTGGTTTTGGAGCTACAGTAGTAATTACTACGACACCATTGGCAGCACGAGAACCATAAATAGCCGTAGCAGCAGCATCTTTTAAGATAGTCATACTCTCAATACGAGTTGGGTCTAAGTCATATACTTTTTCTATACTGACCTCAAAACCATCCATAATAAAGGTAGGAAGGTTCGGATTATTTTCCAAATTAGATTTTGATAGTTGATCTCTATCAAGCTCTTTCACCCCTATTCCTGAACGCCCACGAATATACATCTCTGGCAAAGCATTTGGATCGGAGCCAAATTGATTGTTTGTCATCAAACGGAAAGAGGGATCGAATGATTGCAAAGCACCCAAAATATTTGTCTGAGAAACCTTACGCAGATCATCTCCTGATATCTGTGTAGAACTACCGGTAAAACTGGTCTTACGAACATTATTATATCCTGTCACAACCACATCTTCCAATGTTTTTACATCATCAACCAAAGTAATTTCAAGACTTTTCCGACGGGTAGCATCCACTTGAAGAGTCTGCTTTTTCATACCAATAAAAGAGATTTCCAAAGTCACCTTATCATCCTTAACATCCAAAGTAAACTCACCTTCAATATTGGTAGAAGTACCCGTACGAGTACCTTTCACAATGATGCTGGCACCTGGTATCGGTTCCTTATTCGAATCAATAACCGTACCACGGATACGATTATCACGCTTCTCAGCCTGCAATTTACGAACAACAACGATACCGTCTTTCACCACATAATCAAATCCCTGGGGATTTAAAATCAACTTCAGAGCAACTTCCCATTTCTCATTTTTTGCATTAATCGATACGGGAGGAACTCCTTTAAACATTTGTGAATTATACAACATGTTCACTCCTGTTTGTTTCTTCACTGCATCCAAAACTGTCTCGATAGAGACATTATGCAGATTCAAAGTTACCGTCTTATCTTGTGACGGTAGAGCCCATGTGCTAAATGTGCAACACACTGCCACTAAAAAACATAGTAGCCATCGTTTTTCTCTCATAAATTAATGATTAAACCTGTCTCTTATACACATCTGACGCTGCCGACGAAG
>ENA-OZHC01000417-OZHC01000417.1-human-gut-metagenome-genome-assembly--contig:-NODE-417-length-18386-cov-4.871202_pt1 | contig 18386 bp, 25 predicted proteins | sample MGYA00244043_ERZ653680 | MGnify/ENA primary metagenome ERZ653680 (study PRJEB26926, sample SAMN06165323) | human gut metagenome | biome: ENVO:00009003; feature: ENVO:2100002; material: ENVO:00002003...
GGCAGCGTCAGATGTGTATAAGAGACAGTTTTCATATCCTCGCCAACCTCAATGATGTGTCCGTCCAAATCGTAGAATCGGATCACACGCTGCCCCCAGCTATGCTCGATTACTTCTCCCAGATACTCGATGTCCGGGTACTCTCTGAGTTTGTTCAGAAAACCGTCAAAGTCCTGTTCCTCAAAGACAATTTCCGCATTGTTGGATTTCTTTAATACCTTTTCCTTTGGCAGATTCACAAGCCAGTCAAAATCCTGCTGCAACGCCAGGCCGCAGGTAAAAGCGATGTTTCTTCCGTAATCCTGATATACTTCTAACCCGAATAGTTCCTCATAAAACTTTCTTGCGGCGTTGATGTCCGCTACCGATATAAGCATACATATATGTTTCATGCAAATACTCCTTTCAAACTGTGGTTTGCCATCTTCTCAAAACGTGATTTTTTAATCCCTGTAAAGCCAATCGGATTGTCATTAACCTTTATGGTTAAAAAATTATTATACCATAGAGCAGCATGCAACTCCACTTTTTCATACCCGGTTTTATCCAAGATTTGTCCTGTTTTTGTCCAAGATTAACCCTATCGGTATTTCCCGCAGTTCTTTCCGAAATTGGTGTGCAAACCGGATTGTCTTAACTGTACCGCCTTTTTCCCGTCCGTCATATACGGCGATTACACGGTCTGAATGTTCTACCATGTAGCGGTTGCGCTGGGAATAGACACTGGGGCGATATTCTTCCCGGATTACCATGACCTCTACACAGGCATCCAGCAGGGCCTTTGTGTGTTCATTCTGGCACAGGCTGTCTACCCGTTTCCGGTATGGAAGCGCCGCAATTAGCTTCAAATTCAGATTTTTGTTCTGCAGCTCCAGAACGATCTCCGCAAAGTATTGATCCACGCCATCAGCAAAGCCGGACAGAAAAACAGTGAAACCATCGTTTACTGCTTTTTCAATTTCCCGGCGCAGCGCCTCCTTTACATGGGCTGTTTCATCAGCAGGTATATCTCTGTGTCCTGTGACACAACAGGTCTTTCCTTCCATCAAGTTCCTCCGATTGATAGATTTATTTTTGTATCTCCCACCATTATAATAGATTTGTTTTTTCAAGTCAATGTAAACACCCTTTTTAAATTTGTGAATAGAAGGGATGTATGAGGTACAATCTATTACAGAATAGGAGGTGGGGCCGATGTATGAAGAATTCGTCCCGGAACGGCTGGCAAGGCTGAGATTACAAAAAGGTGTATCTGCACGCGACATGTCATTGTCGTTGGGGCAAGCGAACAACTACATCAATAACATTGAAAACAAAAAATCACTTCCTGCCATGCAGTCCTTCTTTTATATCTGCGAATATCTCGGCGTAACGCCGAAGGAATTCTTTGACGAAGAAAATCTTGTCCCTGAGGCCCTGCAGGAGTTTATTGCAGAGGCAAAGAAACTGGATCCCAAATCAATGTCATATATCCTCGGCATTATGAAAGAACTGAACAACAAGAAGTAAAGCGGCCACGCAGATTGGCTGCTTTTTTCTTATTATTATCTCCTATGTGTTCCTAAATCCTTCCTCGAAATATTCCATTTTCATTCTTTTTCACCCGTACTGCCAAACTTACTTCTGCTTACTTTCCCAGACCGACTGGACGATTAGCAAAGGAACCGATGAACAGTTATACAAGGCTTCGCTTCCTTTGCTGTATACGCTTTATGACTTGTGTGTTCCTATTATTGCGATATAATTAAAAAAATATGTTCATTTCCTATTGACTTTATAGCGCACTGTAAGGGTTAAAATACATATAGAAAAGAGGTGGAACAGATGTATAGGATAGGCGAATTTTCTAAGATAACTGGTTTAACAACACAGACCTTGCGGTATTATGACCGTGAAAAAATTTTATCTCCCTCATACAGAAAGGAGGAAAATGGGTATCGATATTATAGCGCAGAGGATATTGAAACCGCACAGTTTATTTCATGGTTACGAAAATTCAATTTTTCCATTATGGAAATGAAAGATGTTCTTTCTAATATGAGAACACAGGAAGATTTTAATGATTTCATCATGGAAAAAATCATTTTAACAGAAAATTCTATCAAAGAACAACATAATTTAATCGCTGAAATGAAAGCCTATTTAGCATTATCCCCTCTGGAAAATAAGGAGGTCATAGATATGTGTTATGAAGTTAGCCCTATGGAATTAAATTCTCAATTAGTTGCAAGTATTCGCTTCAAAGGGAAATACTGCGAAATTGGCGACTATTTCACTAAAGTATTTGCGTGTGCGGGAGATAAAGTAAATGGTGTTCCGTTTACTTGCTATTACAACTTAGAGTACGCCGAAATAGCAGATATGGAAGTTTGTGTTCCTGTTTCAGCACCCGTGTTGGGACAGAGAATACAAACACGGACAATCGAGAATGTGTCTGTAATCGGTGTAAAACATATTGGAGCATACGAAAATTTAGGTATGGCGTATCAGGCATTATTTGATTATGCACGTCAACATGAATTAGAATATGTTGCACCGATTATCGAGTTTTACGATAAAAGTATGGGATATGCGTTAAAAGGCAATCCGGATAAATATGAAACGAGAATATATCTACCTATAGAGATATAAAAACTGATACGAGTGTCTTCCACTATGAAAAGTGCCACTAAAGCCGATAAAATAAGGCTTTAATGGCATTTTTTAATGGCATTAAAGAAGATTTAAAAGATAATTGGGAATTAAACATTAAAACATTCTCTCAAATCACACCATTCCCATTTTCCCTTTATTTCGATTTAAAAAACAAACAGCCGCATTGGATTCCAATTCATTTTTTCTCTTCAGCCATCTTATCCTCCGTAAACCGGATACCGCAGTCCTTCTCTACTTGTTTCATCAATTCCTCTATACTTTGCTCATTTTTACTGAACTCTTCATATGCTTCCAGCAAAGCGTCTGCAAAATCTGGCAGACGTTTTTGCGTTCCCCAGTTATACTTTTCCTTCAGAACCTTTACCGGCAACCCCAAAAGCAATGGCAATACTGTGTCAAGGGCTTTTTGTCGTTCATTCTGTTTTATAGCCTCCAATTCACTGGCCTTGATAGTCATTGCTGGATTCTTTTTCGCCTGCTTCTCTAAACGTCTCCGCTCTGCTCTGTTCACTGCTTGAAAACTCCTTTTGTTTATTATAAAATCCTTTATTTCTGTTTTGCTGACATAATAGTCATTCCCCACTATAAATCCAGCGCAGAGGGATTCAATAAGAACTCATAAAGGCCCAAATGCAGGATCCCCTCCTCATCAATCCAGGGCTTCATCCCACTCTTTGTAACAATGACCTTCCGAAAAAAATCCTTGACGCCAAGCAACGGCCGAAGCTCTGTCTTTTCCTTCTGGGTATTGCTAAGGCTCAGGGCAGACTGGATATAATACTTCTTTGCGCCCTTATTTATGACAAAATCAATCTCGCAGCTGACTCTTTTCCGCTTTCCTTCTGCATCCGTCTCAAAGATATCAACGGCGCCTACATCCACGGAATATCCCCTGCAGACCAGTTCGTTGTACATGATGTTCTCCATAATATGCGTCTCCTCCTGCTGCCGCAGGTTCAGCCGCACATTCCGCAGCCCGATATCGCTGCAGTAATATTTCGACGGATAAGAAAAGTATTTCTTCCCCTTTACATCATACCGTTTCGCTTGACGGAACAGAAAGGATTCAGAAAGGTAGGTCAGATAGCTTGCGATTGTTCCGCTATCCACCTTGATCCCCTTTACCGTCTGCAAGGTGTTCGCTATTTTCGTAGCATTGGTAAGAGAGCCCACGGAAGAACACAGGTCATCCGTCAATTTACTTAATACTTCTGGAAGTCCGATCTGATACCGCTCTATAATATCCTTAAAATAGACCTCCTCAAAAAGAGAGGACAGATATTTGAATTTATCATCCTCCGTCTTCCGGAACAGTACCAGCGGCATACCGCCGTACAGTGCATATTCCTCGTAGGCCTCTGCCTTGTCTCCACCTACGTAGTCATAATATTCCTTGAAGGAAAGCGGGTGGACCTCAACCGAATCCCCGCGGCCCCGAAAGGCCGTCATCACATCCTTGGAGAGCATTTTGGAATTGCTCCCGGTCACGTAGATATCCACATTACGAAGTCTTTGCAGTCCATTGAGGACATTATATAAGTGGATGCTCTCCGGATTTTTAAGCTCCTCCCGAGAAATTGCATACTGTACCTCATCAATAAAGATGTAGAACATGCCTTCCTGATCTGTAACCTTGGACCGGATATACTTGGACAACTCTGCCGGGTCGCGGTAGGCTACATTCAGATCGTCATCCAGGGCAATCGTTATAATGTGATCCTCTGGTACCCCTTCCCCAAGCAGGTAATCATAGAACAGGTTAAAAAGCAAAAAGCTTTTACCGCAGCGACGGATCCCCGTAATGACCTTGATGAGTCCGTTCTCTTTCCGGTTAATCAATTGTTCCAGATAGCTGTCCCTTCTAATATAGTTTTCCATATTCATCCTCCTGTCTATTCGGAAATAGAGTGCATTGCACATAAGTTCTGATTCTATTATACCCGATTTCCTTTCTGAAAGCAATCCCATTCGTGATTTTTTTGTTTTGCACAGTATTTCGGAACGGTTCTTCCGGGCTTATAACCAGAGCTTTACGGAAAGCCTTCGAGTTGCACCCTTCTTCTCAAAAAACAAATCAATATCTTTCATATTCCTTTTGAGAACCGAGGAAAGGGGGACTTGTATGAAAAAAGTTCCGTTAATAATCTGCATCGGCTTGTTCAGCGTCCTCTATCTGTCCGGGTGTAGCGCCTCCCTTCCCCAAGAAGAGGTAGAGGAACAGATCCCTGTATACTCTTTTGAAGAGAAGCCGGATCCCGGCATTCCATATTTTGATAATCTGTCTCAAGAAGCTTCTCTTCCCCATAACATACCGGAGCATATTCTGACCGTCTCAAGAGCGCAGAAACTATTCGCCGCCATGGGTTTCACTGAATTTGAAGAGGCCGCAGAAGAAAACGAAAAGAAGGTGTGGCGCTCCGCCGCTCCTTTGGGTAATCTCACAATCGAAGGGGATGCGCTCCAGATTGTGACTGCAATCCGATTTACGCTATCTACCGGAAATCTGAACTCCGATTCTGAAGCCATCGAACAGTTCCTATCGGCCGCTGTTGGGGCAGATATTTCGGCACAGGATAAGGATTCCCTGCTACAACTTCTTACGGCTTTGGCGGAAAAACAGGAATCCGGTGTAGAAACCCTGACGGTACAGGATATCGACTTTTCCATTGCATGGAACCCCACAGATCAAGTTTTCTGTGTGGAATGGAAATAAACCTGTTCACAACTTATAACCCTCTTATACAGAAATCGGGCGCTGTCGATATTGGCAGCGCCCGGTTTCTATAATATAAGGAAAGGGAGCGCATTTATTTGCGCCCCCTGTTCTTTTCTATGGCTCATCCTATTTGTAATCTGGGACTCCATATCCCCGTATGCTGTTGCTTCCTACCGGATAGCTACGGCGAGCGCACGAGTCGCTGGTGTTCCCTTCTACGGTATGTACGACGCCGTTTTCACAGCTTTCTACGATTCCTACATGGTCCGCATCTCCAGAGTTGTCCCAGTCAAAAAATATAATATAACCTGGCTGCGGCTCAATGCTCCGATCTTCCCACTGTCCCCGCTCAATAAACCAGTTCATGCCTTCGACGCAGGCCGCAAATTTGGGAATACATCCGGATTCGATATATCCGCACTGGTTTGCGCACCAGGATACGTAACAGGCGCACCACTCTACGCGGCTTCCAAACCCATACCAGGACCAAAATGGGGCGCCGCCTACATTTCCAAGCTGTGTTAAGGCGACTTCAACGATTTGATCGTCACCGGCCCCCTGATAGCCAAACACCTTGCTTACTAACGTGCGGGAGTACATATACCCGCTCACATTGCCCTTTACCACATACAAAACAGCGCTATCATCTGGATCCGTATAGACCTGTACAATATCGCCGCTCTTAAGATAGCAGATCGGATCATTCATATCCGCACTGCCGGCAATGTAAGCAAAGGGCGCCTTGACGATCATCTGCTTCGGCTGCTGGATTCTCGGGGCCTGGATATTTCCTTGTGAATCTCCCATCGTTACACGGAACGCAAAGACGGGGCTCTCTGCTTTTTCACCGGAATCCGAATCAGACTCCGCCCAGACTACCACGTCATAGACGGAACGCTTCATGGAATGAACAGGGACGTCCAGGACACATTCCTGCTTTCCGCTGCCTGCTTCTGCCTCCATAATTCCATCCCATATGAACTGCCCGTTTTTTGTTACAGCATATAGAATCCGATCCGGGGCTCCGCCCTCTCTGCATTCATAGACTGCCTCAATCTGCCCGTCTGATTCCTTTACCGAAATGAACTCTGTGGAAAGTTCTGCTTCCGCTGCCATTGCTGTCGTGGGAATGATAAGCGCCATCATCAACACAGTTAAAATGCCGGCTATCCTTCTTTTGATTTGCTTCATAAAAATACCTCCTTCATAAGTTCTATTGCTAATATGAAGGAAGTTGACGTTGGGAAAGCTAAGTACCATACATAGGTGCGATTTCTTCCGGATTATTCATTAGTCTTCCTCTCCTCTTTTCTCCGCTCCTGCCCTCTTCTCCACGCGCCGTAAATCTCTCTGATGATATCCTCCGGTTTAAAAGAAGAAGCGCAGTACCACGGCTCCTCCAGATACATATCCAATATCTTCTGTTTTGCTGCTTTTAAATCAAAGTTCTCCTGTTCGCAGGCCTCCTTTAGCAGCGCTTTGACATATTCAAATACAACGGCAAACCGCTCCCATTCTTCCTGATGTTCCCGAATAAAGCTGCGCAGGGCATCCATTGCTCTTTTTTCACTGGTATATCCATGTAAGATTCCATTTCGTATATACGGAAGCTGGATCAGCACATTCCATTTCCCATAGTCCCGTGCAGCAATAAATACAACCTCATGGCCTTTTACCCGCAGCGGCTTTTTATAGGAAACGCGTTCCATCTGCCACATTTCCGCGCAATGATAATCTTCTAAAATGAGCGGCTCAAAATCCTTTGCGACGAGCTCCGCCTCCAGCACCTCGAACGATATGCCCCCGTCAATCCGTCCCTGCAGCATGGAAAACATCGTCTTCTCCTGTTCGTACTGCATTTCCATCTTGCTCTCAGAGTAAAGGTGCGTCTTTTCAAAACGCTCCAGCTCTTTGATCACCTTCAGCCAGATAGCTGCTGTCCCGCGATTAACCGTAAACAATCTGCCGCCGCGACAGTACACATGCAGCTTGTCGTTTCTCAAAACATATGCGTACTCCGCATAGGAACTGGTTCTTTTCTTTTTTCCGGCCTTCCGGTACCATCCGGGCCATATCTGAGCAATCTCAGCCCTGTGGTAATACCATGTTTCCTTCGCAAGAGCGGCCAAATGCTCCTTTTCCCGATTCTCTGCGTATGCCTCCAGTATCTCCTCACCGTGACCGTTCTGCAAATAGGCGTCGCCGCAAAGCTCCGCAGCTGTTACCACATCTTTTCCACGCTCTTCTACAAAGTATCCTATTGTCATTGTACCTCCTGTTCCTTTTGCCGTATCCTGCTTCTTTTACCGGCCGTAAAGCTCGCACTGCTTGTTGCAGTAAAATGCGCCTGTCATTGAATCAATACAGCCGCTCATCCCGATTTTTTTCGGGCAGCGCCCATTCATGCGCTGGATACGGACATACTCTTGCATTCCATAGGACTCCAGCTGATTCTTGTTGGTAATCAGAACCGCTGTTCCGCCTGCTGCCATCGTGATAAATCCACATTCCTCTGCCATACGCATCACTTCAGCCCACCTCTTGTCTGCCTCGCGCCCTCCTTCCGGCAGTTTGGAATCTGCACTCGGCTGTTCCGGCTGGTTCAGGCCGAAGGTTTCCAGTTCCTTTGCATTGATGGCTTTATCGTCAATGTAAAGATCGGCATAGGGTTTCTTGCCCTCTTCCGGGCGAAGGCCAAATTGCGCCGCATGTGTATTTTCCGGGTTTTCATTGACCGCGAAAATCGGGATTGCATGTTCTTTGCAAAACGCAACGGCTTCATCCTGAAGCTTCCTCGTGCCATTTTCTCTACAGGTGTGAAGAATAATCTTGGAGCCTTCTGTTGCAAGGCTCTTCACATAATCAATACAGCGTTCTTTCGGAGCGCCGATCTCCGGGAATGCATCCTCACACAGCGTTCCATCGAAATCTACCGCTACATACGGAAAACGTACTTTCTTCATCCTAATTCTCCCTTCCTTAGTTTGTATACCAGTTACTATTCTCAGCAATATTGGGGTTTCTTTCCCAATAACTATATCTGTTCCTCCTTCCGTCAACTTCGTTCGTGATAAATATGCCGGGATTTCTATCCACTAAAACCCCTTCCCCCGCACCATAAGGCAAAAAGGGAGGGCGAAGCAGGCTGCTCCGTCCTCTCCCAAACTCATATTTTCTTACTTGGTGCCGGCAAATTCGACCGCTTTCATAATAAAAGATGCCACTTCTACCAGACAGTCAAAGGCATAGGCTGCATTTGCATAAATAGTAGCCTCTTCGCCAAATAGTCCGCCTCCGGGAATTGCCGTCCCGTCCTCATCAGTGGAGCCGTTTTCTTCCAGTTCATATGCCTGAAGCTGTTCTTCAAACATCCTTCTAAGTTCTTTCCTCGCCCTATCTTCTCCACGGCACAGCACAGGCCCGCTGTGATAAACCTCTCCGTTCTCTAAATTATGATAGACTCCGGATACGGTATAGAGTCTGCCCGATGGCAGTAAATCCGTATCCACAAGAATCTCCCAGCTATAGCGATCTATGTCCTTTCTGAGATACGCATTATCAGCGTTAAGATATGCACTGTACAAACCGCTTTCAGAGTCATCTTCCGCCAAAGGAATATCCTCCTCACATATTCCCAGTATCCTTTTCATTTGCTGAAAGTCCTCACGCATTTTGGCATAACACTCTTCATGACTGGTGAATGCCGTGATTTCAGATGTACAGGCATAGTCGCTGTTTTCAAAATACTTTAGTAAATACATAAACACCCCTCCGATCTCTCCGGCTGCAAAGCAAACATTTTGTTATCGCCGCTTCAAGCAACCTGCATTAACTCAGTCGTCCAAAATGAACGGCACATTCCGTAGATATCGCTGATTGAATGTCCGCGCCCTCCGTCCGGCAAGATGGAATCGACCATGGACAGAGGCAATTCCACGTCCTTCTCCAGTTCAATCGCTAAAGCAGAACCGGCGCCGCTCCACGCGTCATACAGACCGCAGCGTGCTTCCTTGCTCAATATCAGTTTTTTTGAGCGAGAACCTTTGCCCTTTTTTGGCTGATTGAGCAGTTTCTGCAAGTGCAGCAGTGTCCGAACGTCCGTTTCAACAAAGAAAGCCAGCGCATTCATATGGGTCGTACAGTTAAGGATTTCAATACGAACGCTTTTTAAGAGCTTGCTGCCGTTATACTGTTCCTGCCTCAGGGCCTGATTCAGCTGTCGCTTTGTGAACCCCTGCTGCCGTACCAGCCAAAGCACGGACGCCTCCTCCGGCACGATGTCTCCATATCTGCCGTTATAGTGAGGATAGACATCGTTTAAAACGAAATCATAGTTTCCGTCTCCGGTGTCCACAATGATATTGACGCACACGCTTTGATCCAGATAATGCTCCTCCGGAAGCTTATATGCGACATGCTCCCAAACCCAATCACGGATGAAGTCTTCGTACTCCTCATATTCCCCCAGCAGGCTTTCCCAGTTCTCCTTAATGGTATCCAGCAAATTTCTCTCAAGCTCATAACAGCCTTCCCCATACCACTCGTCAATGCTCTGCAAGAAAGCTTCCATGGGTTCTTTGGCCCTGCACCACTTAATGATATCGTTATTGCTGGCATAGTCGTTGTAGTCAACATAGTATTCATCCCAAAATACATGATTGGTCTGATCATGCTCCAGGCTGGTTTGATCGTTGATGATCTGAATCAAGTGATTTTCCAGTTCTTTCGCCATTTCCTCTGTTATCTCGGAATCCCTTTGAAGCTGCTTTATGCCGCCCATCTTCTGTCTCCTTTCTCTCCCATCTCTTCCCATATGGCGTCCAGAATTTTTTGAATATCCGTATGCCAGCCCGGTGTGCTGGCTCTTGCAAGAACCTGATCATACATCTGTCGGAAGTCATTGTTATATGTATGGATATATCCGCCCTTGTCATAATGGGCAATATCAAAGTTCATGTGCAGGAACTGATAGAAACGGTCGGTCATCTTTTCCAAACTGCCCAACTTCTTTAGACGCCGGAACTCCTTGAGGATGATTCCATAGGGGTACACCGTGTTTCCATCGACCAAAATGCTCGCTTTGGTGGTATTCCGTTCCATAGCGTCCTGAATCTGCAGCCGCAGCTTCCCTTCTCGTGCAAAGCGATACCCAGATACCTCCATATCCAAGTCCGGAATGGCATCCAGCATCTGCTTTGCCTCCTCAATGGCCTTTTTTGTCCCATAAATAGCCAGCTTTCTGTTACCTTTATAGTATTCAACCATATTTCATCCTCCGAACGATTTCATCTTGTGTCCTAAGTGTTCTTCACATTACCCGTAAATGATCTCATCGAATACGGCGTACTGAATGATACTGTCTGCACGGGCTCCATCAATTTCTCCGGGATCGATCCTCCCTTTGAATACAACCTTTGCGAGGTTCCCACTCAGGAATCGGCGCAGGCCGTACATAAACTTCTCCAATGTCAATTCCACCGTTGCCTCTCCTTCTCTGTCATGCAGAAGCAGGGTTCCGCCCCGGCTGATCTGTTCATGCGCATACTCTCCAAGATATTCTCCGGCTACCTCCGCCTTACCACACCAGTAGCAAATACCGCCTTCCAGTGCAGAGCACATAATATCATCAATATCCTCATCTGTAACTTTGACGGATGTGAGGATCGGAACCATATAGTAGGGTTCCCTTTTGTCCGGCTCTACCCGGATATTAGGATTGTTCTCCGAACGGAAGAGCTTCACAGCATACCACTCTGCCAACGGCTTTCTGCGGCCGGCATAATCCTCCAAAGCCTCCTCTGTGCCGCAATCCGGGCAAACATAAATTGTCTCGTGCCGGCTCAATGCATTTTCTGCCAAAACCGTCCTCATTCTCTGTTTTCCGCAGCGTGGGCAGGGCATATCCAAAAAGAAATAGTCCTGCAGCGTTCTATACTTATTTATGCATTCTTTCTGTTCCATCTCTTTATATATCCTTTCTCTTTGTTTTATCTGTCAGAATACAAAACACCTCACCCATTTATCCGCCATTCTCCGGGCTAAGGTAATCAAGCGATATCTCATCCTCCGTGATAATGGAAAAATAGCGCATAAATATCTCATCCAGCCGCTCTTCTGTTATCTTCCTATCCTCAGATTTCATCTGCCAGGGATATAAGGGCTGATAAAGAAGATATTGACAACAATCAAAATCATCACAAGCCGTCAGCTCAAGTCCTTCCGCTTCTCTGATTACTGCACACATAATAGAAGCCAGCCCATTATTAAAATCTTCATCCAGTTCCAGATAATCCGCAATCTTTGGCTTGTCAACCTGCAGTTCTTCAAAATGCTTCTTTACCCAAGCCTGATACTCCGGTGCATGCCCAATCAGCTCCTCCAGGTTCTCCACAGATTTAATGACTAAGTTATCTGTCCGAAGCCCGTACCCATAATTGTGCCAAGTTGAATATGACATCGTTTGTTCCTCCCTTTCGTATAAACATCTTGGTTTTTACAGTTTAAACTGTTGCTTCTCTGCGATTAAGAGAAGAAGCGCCAGCTGCATAAACCGCCGACGCTTCTCCTATGTTCTCTCTATGCTGCCTCTGCCATCTGTTCCTCGGCTTTATAGTACGGGTGCGTTCCGTCCAGCAGCATTTTTTCGTCATCCGACAGCCGGTATCCCATCTCCATCAGAAATTCATACAGCAGCTCTGTCTTCATGTCCCTCGCATATTCCATATCCCAGCTTTTCAGGCGAATATCCGTTCCAACTTCTAACGTGCTGTACAATATTTTCTCTAAAACAGGCGCCGCCTTTTTATCGACCATTTTCAGAACATCGTCCAGGTGAAGTTTTTCTTTTTCCACACCCAGCAATTCTGAGAACAAGCCCATATTCATATTGCAAAAGCCATACTTCGTAGCCTTTTCGTCTTCCTTGTCTTTCCAGGAAAGAGTACTGCCTCTCAGCAGCAGAATAGCGATAAATCGCTGGCATTTTTCAATAGTCAGCTGGTTTCTGGTCTTATCCAGGAAAAACTCTTTCCTAATTTTGAAAAGCGATTTCCCAAGCTCTTCAAACTTAGCTCTCTGCAGAGCCTTCTCCTCCCGCTGTCTCTCCTGTTCTGCATTTCTCGCCCTCGCCTCTTCTGTCACTTCAATTTCCTTATATAAAAATACTCCGTTCCCGTCCTCTTTGAAATAATACTGGCTGCTTTCCATATCTTCCGGAACCTCAGGTTTATCTCCTGAAAACGAATACCACCGTACAAAACTGCAATCCACATCATCCTGCCCGGTAATTTCTTTTGCAAAGGACGCCAAATGCTTTCTGAATTCCTTTTTGTTCTTTTCGCAGGTTTCTTCACAAACCGCATTCTGCAATTCCCGGGCAAAATTGTCTGTCCCAATAAACTGCATTACCTTATTGCGCCGGCTGACGTCCTTGATCCGCTCCAGCTTCGTAAAGTCGAAAATAGTTGCGCCCTCGGAAGCTTTTTTCTCAAAGACCTCCTGATCCAGCGCCAACAGCTTCGTCCGGTGCTTAATGGTGCGTTTAGAAAGCCCTGTTTCCTGCGACAGTTCTGCTTCCGTCATGCCCAGATCCAGACACAGCTGGAACCCGGTCGCCTCTTCGTACACAGTCAGGTCATTCCTCTGCATATTCTCCAGCAGCATAACCGACGCCTGCTGTTTTTCTTCCATCTCTGTAACACTGCAGGGCGCTGTTTTAAGCCCGGCCTTTCGTGCCGCCAGCAGACGCCGATTCCCGATCACCACCAGGAATGTTTCTGCTTCCTCGGGATCTGGAACCACAGACAGATTTTGTAAAATCCCCTGTACCTTGATGCTCTCCGCCAGTTCATCAATGCCATTGTATGTTTTTCTGACATTTTTCGGATGGATCTTTAATTTGCTCAATTCGATTTCTTGAATCATATTTTTCCTGCCTTTCTCTGTTTTTCCCACTGTTTGCCTACTCTGTTACCCAATGTTTATTCATTTCTCTCCTTTCATCTTTGTCGTGTCAATTTCAATATGAAGGAACCCGGGCAGATTAAGAAAAAGATAAAAGAAAAAGAACGCCGGCTAATTCGACGTTCTCTTCCCTATTACCTGTCTCTTCTACTCTGGTACCGCATGAACACTTCACCTGCCGGAAGCGGACAATCTTTAATCCAACGAATATTCCTTTTCACATTCCATTCTGAGGAAACATGGAAGTCTCCCACTTCTTCAAATATATTGAGTCGTAAAAGCTTTCCTTCTTTTCGGCATTTACCGTAAAAGGCATCGAATTCTTGAAACGGCTGTATATCATCCTCATCGTGTAGCGTGATGGTAACTCCGTCAATCTGATCAAGGATTGCCCCCAAAGCCTCTTTATTCCGTGTAAGCGCTGTATACAAAATTACAGGCGCTTTTGACTGCTGCCGGATTTCCCGAACTGCTTTCAAGACTATTTCCGGGTGTAGCATAGGTTCTCCGCCTGTCAGCATGATTACGCCGTACGGCGAGTAATCACCGCATACCGGGAGTTTCTCCAAATCGTAGTCTTTGTTACAGCATCCCGGGCAGCCTCTATGGCACTCTTCAAAAAGCAGCAGCCGAAGTTTTTTGGTTTCCTGATTTTCCGTTTCAAGCGTCTGATCTTTTCCTGCAACATCTCTATCCGTATGTATCATCTGCTTTCGCTCCTTATATTCGCATTATTTTTCCATCCTTATACAGAAACCACCTCAAACTTGCCTCCGCACCGTGAACACCTATATTTTTCAGGATGTACGACCACCCTGCTGGCTTTCTGTCTGTAAAACATGACTCCACAGGTTTTACAGGTGATTTTGTACTTTTTTCGGTATGGCCTTCTCACGCTTGGAACGCCCTTATCTGCCGCCGACGTCGTTCTCTTTATGTTATATTCCGGATAGGCAGCGTTGACTTGTTCCGCAAGGCGTTTCCATTTTCCTTTGTGGCCTGAACAGCCGTCAACCGTATGCAGCAGCTCATGGATAATCGTATTCTTCGTCGCTATATCATCCACGTCATCTTCTAAGAGACGCTGCGCTATACTAATATCAAAAACGTCCTCATAAATTCGCTTGCATTGACCCCAACGACACTTAGCCCGCGTATTTATACTCCAATTCCTGATCGTACCAAATTTAATCCCGATATTATCCAGCTCCATTTTACATTCCAGAACTAATTCCGCAAGGTTTTTCATTTGTGTTTTTCTCTCTTTCCCGTCCATCATTGAAAGGCATCTTACTTTTGCTTTATCCCATATTTATGAAGCTCATAGGCATTTCCAATCCGATTGCCATTGTAATCTTCACAGCTGAGAAAGCCTTCCCCATACAATCCTGTATTCAGGTTGATATAGGCGCATTGCTGGATTTCTATGCCATCTTCCGGATGGTAGTATACCGGATATTGGCAATTATTTCCGATGCCATGAGCATGGGTCACTGTTTTACCGATCTCCATATGGTAATCCCTGAGATATTCATTCAGCCTCTCTTTCACCATCCCCATCTGAATACGGTCCGTTCCATTTTCATACCTGGTAAATTCCGCCGTATGCAACCCCGCCATAAAGCGGCTTACCGCCTGAACAAATATACTTTGCTTATTGTCATCATATATGATTCTCATACGTATTCCTCCCGTAGCTATTGTAAATGCTTTTTGTTAATCCTCATCTCCGGTAATCTCCTGATTCGTAAAATGCAAATCGAACCAGTCGGTACCTTCCGTACCGCAATTCGTACACTGCCACTTATATCCGCAACGCTTATTTCTTAAATCGCCACTGCCTTCATAATCCAGTTCCTCACTGCCGCAGACCGGACAGATTCCTTCCTTTGCATCTGCCTTTCCCAGCCCTGGACTCCAAATAACGCCAATATCCTCCAAATAGTTTTCTCCTGGGACATTCCTTTTCCTCTCAGGATTTCGAAAAGGATGATTATAATAGGCAGCATCCGTCGGGGCGGTTATGGAAAGATCAAAGCTGTCACAGGTGTACTCTCCCTCTGGTCGTGCAATATTGTCTTTATTTGCATAAAACTGATCCATGGCGTCTTCTATGCTTTTCGCCCCTATTGAAACAATTCCAACTTCTTCCCATGCCACAGGAAGCTGAATCGGATCTGCCTCATGCTTCCGGATAAAACCATTTATCTCGTCCTGAAATGCGTAAATAAGCAGTCCATTCTCCAGGCGAATCGCAAATTTCGTATCTGCCTCTTCCTTCGTTTCACTGACCTTCTTTACACATTCAAAATGCATATCGTTAAAGCATCGATACTGCGGATCCGCTGTATAAAAGACTTTCTTTGTTCCTGCTTTTCCCATACTCAAATCACTCCTCACATTCCGCACAAAGGATTTCATCGTGTTCCACATTGATATCCACCGCCTCGTAATCTGACATTTTCTGAAGCCCATGCCGCGCAAAAACCTCATCCGGTACAGAACTCATGGCATCACCCCAGTTAAAACAATCACAGGCATAGGAAAGTGCTGCTTCTGACGCCTCCGTGCCTGATTTCAAAAAATCCTGAATAGCTTCTCGAAGTGCTTTTTCAGGATTTTCCACGCCCTCTTCTAACCAGAAGTTTTCAATCCATATTTTCCAGTCCCTTGAAGCCATATCACGAATAATCAAATTCATGATTCTCGATTTCTTTTCCCTACTCTTCTCATTCATTGGTTTCCTCCTGCTTCAATTCCATTAGGCATTCATCCATAAGGGTCATCACCAACGTACTGGCCTCAAAGGCTGATTTGCTATAGTCGCAGATACTCCCATATATCACATCAGCCACTTCTCTTGGCACGTCTGTCCCATTTTCCTCTAAGGCGCCTCGAATGCAAGCCTCAGTAGAATAGTCGCCTCCTCCGTTTCCCCAACTGTGAATCCAATCCCGGCAGGCATCCCTGATACCCGGCGTCTCTATGTCCGGAAGGTTCCGTATCCACGGATCGTATTCTTTGCATGGCATCCCGATAAGATCCTGCATTACTGAAGTTGGGACAAAATGATACAGCACATTTGTAAGCTTATTTAAAATCATATCCACGCCCTCCGTTTCTTTGTTTCCTCATATTGTTCTCCTTTCGTCTGCTATGGTACAATAAAAGTATGAGTGAAACTGAAACATCAAAAAAGCAGCTGATACCCATTCGTAGAGTAATCAGCCGCTTATGAGCCTTCTTATCCTATATCTACCTCTAAGATTCCTTCCGGCAAGACCGTCTTAAAACCATTTACGACGTTAATAAATCCGGGAATTTTATCGTCCTTCATTTGAAACGATGTGGACCATTCATCGTGGGATTCAAATGCATACTCTGTGCCGCTCTCATTGCTTCGGATTGCGGCGGCCATAAAATACGGGATGTCATAGTGCCGCAAAAGACTTGTCAGATGTTCCAGCACCGGCTGGATCTCTTTTGCAAAAATTGCCTGTTTATCAAATTCCATATATTTAACGTGTTCCTGCATATATCAATAACCTCCTTTATTGGTGGGACATTTTTTCAAATGCGGAAAGCCAATCGTCCTCTTCCTCCTCTGCAGATGGATCAAGTAATCTCTCATTTTGTGTCTCCATGCCATTTTCCATGCTACCGTCATAAGAAGATGCCTGCGGCGTCCATATAGGAGCTGCCGGAGCCACATTTCTGCGCTGATATTCTTGCCTGGGGATTTTAATCTCCAAAGGGAAAGAGAGGCCCTTTTGGGTAAGCAGATAAGGACGATAGTCTATAGCCTCCATTGCATGCCGCAACAGTTCTTTCACCAGAAACCCTCTGCTGCCCTTTTCAATGCCCTGGAGCCATTCGACAATATCCTCATCCTCATTTTTATAAAATCGTACGCCAATCGTTTTGGTTTTTAGAGACGTCTGCGGTATTTCCGGCAAAGGAATCCGTTCCTGGGCGCCTTGAAGCATGCCTCTCAATACCATCTTTACAAAAGCGGATATGGAAGAAAGCTGCTTGTCCGCGTCTAGCCACAGTAAGTCCAGATCCTTACTTGTCAAACGAAACGAAAGACGGAAAATGGTCTGCCTCCTCATTTTCTCTTCCGGAGCAGACTTACCATAAACAAATAGTAGCCGCGTACAATATCGTATATCTCCGGCAGATTATCATTCTGGCTACACTTGATGATCTGCAACCCATTCATATCCTTATACCTGCGGACAATCTGCTCGTACCAGACTGCACTGGTTCCGCCGGCTGTGGCGAGGAAATCCACGCCCAGGAAACTGTTATAGGATAACTCCATTCGGTCCAGAAGCTCATCACAGACATCTCTCGTGTGTCTTTGTAAAATCTCATCGAACGCGACATTCGATTGCTTTCTTTGTTTCCGGTCAATTACAGGGATTGTCCCGCTCTGCAAATGCGGCTGGAGAGCATGCACCGCAATTTCTGTCCCATACTCTTTTGATATTTCTTCCGTAGTCCTTCTGAAGATTTCCATCATAGCCTTGCCCGGAAATGTTTCTTTGTCCAGAACATCGTGGGTCCTGGCAGAGATGCGGCAGGAGTCAATGGTTCCAAATCCCCCGTCTAACAGGACAACCTCCGCATTCCGGTACATCCGTTTTCCAAGCGCTGTCATTTCTGCGCTATTGCTGAGACATGCCGAATAGTACGCCCCTAACGGCTGCTGTGTAATCCAGACATCCTCAGCCGCAACTTCAAACTCATATTCTGCCCACTCTCCATCTCCGACCTTCATAGAAAAGCGGTGTTTCCCACACAGCACCTGTCGCAGAGGCTCCGAATCGGTTTTATGATATTTAGCCGGAAGCCCGCTCTGCACCACAATACGGGCTCCCTTCTCCACGGATGCGATTTCATTGGGCCGCATAGACATGGCCATACCAGTCTGCGCAAGGACTTTGAACATATCGCTGTCATAACGATAGCGGGAATACAGCGTGTTCACACTGTCATCTACGTCTGTCTCTTATACACATCTCCGAGCCCACGAGACATGCGCAGATCT
>ENA-OZHC01000419-OZHC01000419.1-human-gut-metagenome-genome-assembly--contig:-NODE-419-length-18333-cov-7.750301_pt1 | contig 18333 bp, 9 predicted proteins | sample MGYA00244043_ERZ653680 | MGnify/ENA primary metagenome ERZ653680 (study PRJEB26926, sample SAMN06165323) | human gut metagenome | biome: ENVO:00009003; feature: ENVO:2100002; material: ENVO:00002003...
CGAAAACAACCCTTCTATTCCTATTATAAAATAGAAACAGCATGGAAAAAAAAGATTTGAAGCCGGCCGGCGTATTCAAGTATTTCGAAGAAATCTGCCAGGTGCCCCGCCCTTCGAAGAAGGAAGAAAAAATGATTGCCTACCTGAAGGCATTCGGAGCAAAACATAACCTGGAAACCAAAGTGGACGAAGCCGGTAACGTACTTATCAAGAAACCCGCTACTCCGGGAAAAGAAAACCTGCAAACTGTCGTACTGCAATCGCATATCGACATGGTGTGTGAAAAGAACAACGACGTTCAACACGACTTCCTCACCGACCCCATTGAAACAGAAATTGACGGTGAATGGTTGAAAGCGAAAGGTACCACCCTTGGAGCCGACAACGGTATCGGCGTAGCCACCGAACTGGCTATTCTGGCCGACGACAGCATTGAACACGGTCCGCTGGAATGCCTGTTTACCGTAGACGAGGAAACCGGACTCACCGGAGCTTTCGCCCTGAAAGAAGGTTTCATGAGTGGTGACATCCTGCTTAATCTCGACTCGGAAGATGAAGGAGAGATCTTTATCGGATGCGCCGGAGGTATCGATTCCGTTGCAGAGTTTACTTATAAAGAGGTTGAAGTTCCCGCCGGATATTTCTTCTTCAAAGTAGAAGTGAAAGGATTGAAAGGAGGGCACTCCGGTGGTGACATCCACCTCGGACGAGGCAATGCCAACAAAATACTGAACCGCTTCCTCACCCGCATGGCTACCAGACATGACCTGTACCTCTGCGAAATCAACGGTGGTAACCTGCGCAACGCCATTCCTCGCGAAGCATACGCAATCTGCGCGGTTCCCGAAGACGCCAAACATGACGTCCGCACCGAACTGAATATCTTCACCAGCGAAGTAGAAAACGAGTTATCCGTTACCGAACCGGACTTGCGACTAGTCCTTGAATCGGAAACTCCCCGTAAAACAGCTATCGATCAGGATACCACCGCCCGTCTGCTGAAAGCTCTGTATGCAGCCCCTCACGGTGTTTATGCCATGAGTCAGGACATCCCCGGACTGGTAGAAACGTCTACTAATCTGGCTTCTGTCAAGATGAAACCGAACAATGTCATCCGTATCGAAACCAGCCAACGCAGTTCTATCCTGTCCGCACGCGACGACATGGCAAATACTGTCCGCTCCGCTTTCCAACTGGCAGGAGCCAATGTTACCTTCGGTGAAGGTTATCCGGGCTGGAAACCGAACCCACATTCAGCTATCCTAGAAGTGGCTGCCGAATCATACAAACGTCTATTCGGCGTAGATGCCAAAATAAAGGCGATTCATGCCGGACTGGAATGCGGTCTGTTCCTCGACAAGTATCCGACGCTCGATATGATTTCTTTCGGCCCGACCTTGACAGGAGTTCACTCTCCTGACGAACGGATGCTTATCCCTACCGTAGAGAAATTCTGGAAACATCTGTTGGATATTCTGGCACATGTACCTGCCAAAAAGTAACGGACAGATAAGCCACTATAAAAAAGGAGATTGTGGTCGTAGCAGAAAAAGAGCAGCTATGGCCATAATCTTTTTTGTTATGGGCTTCTGCACCCTCTCCTTTGCACAACAAATCCGTTTCAGAGTTGTAAGTTGGAATGTAGAAAACCTATTCGACATACATCATGATTCGTTGAAAAACGACCGTGAGTTTCTTCCCGATGCCCTCCGTCATTGGAATTACACCAGATACAAGAAAAAGCTGACTGATATGGCGCGTGTCATTACTGCCGTCGGCGAATGGGAACCTCCGGCATTAGTCGGGTTATGTGAGGTAGAAAATGATACGGTACTTCGCGACCTCACCCGCCGTTCTCCTTTAAAGGAATTGAATTACCGCTATGTCATGACCGACTCTCCCGATTTAAGAGGCATTGACGTAGCATTGCTCTATCAACGGGATTTATTCAAGCTCTTGTCTTTCCGTTCTGTCTCTATTCCGCCCCTGAAACAGTTTCGCCCCACGAGAGATTTGTTGCACGTCAGTGGTTTGCTACTGACCGGAGACACACTGGACGTATTTGTCTGCCACTTGCCAAGTCGTTCCGGCGGAGCAAAAGAATCCGAACCGTACCGCCTTCATGCAGCCCGAATACTGTACACAGAGGCTGACAGTATTCTCAACATACGGCTTCATCCACAAATTATCATTATGGGAGATTTCAATGACTATCCGACCAATAAATCTATTCAGAAAATACTGGAAGCAGAATCTCCTCCGCCAACTGCTCCTTCTCCTTTAAAGCTTTACCATTTACTTGCCCGAAAAGCCCAATCCAAAAATTTCGGTTCATACAAATATCGGGGAGAATGGGGATTACTCGATCACCTAATTGTATCCGGTTCTCTACTTAACCCAGCAAACAGTTTTTCCACAAGCGAAAACAAAGCAACCGTTTCCAACCTCCCTTTTCTATTGACCGAAGATAAGAAATATGGCGATAAGGAACCTTTCCGCACCTATAAAGGAATGAAATATCAGGGGGGTATTAGCGATCATCTGCCAATCTATGTCGATTTTAATCTGATACTTTATTAATTAAGACCATAAACCTCATCCCAGCATACCTCAGACAAGGGATTATTCTCACCACAGCGAGAAAAAGTTCTCATCGTAATGAGAAAAAATTCTCACCATGATGAGATTTTTTTCTCATCATGGTGAGAATACTTTGAGAATATAATCATTCAATCCGAATACTGATAAACCTTCAAATCGAACTTAGGAGCCATTGCCAGTAAATGGTCGAAGATATCTGACTGGATACGTTCATATTCTTTCCAGACCTTATTGCGGGAAAAGAAATATACCTGAATAGGCACACCATACATCGTGGCTTCCTTCTGGCTGATAATTAAGTCCAAATCCTGATTCACCACAGGCAAACTACACAAATACCGTTCAATATACACACGGTAAACCTGCGAATTGGTAGGCACGACTCCTACCTCGGGTTGATAATCTGCCATTAAAGGTATTTCTTTTCGATAACGGTCGAGCATTTCCGGCGTACAGAATTGGAGGGTAGTCAAGTCCAGGGTTATATTCTTCATCACCCTTCGTCCTCCCGATTGCACCATTCCCCGCCAGTTCTGAAAGGGGCTGCTGACCAGAGTATAAGGCGGAACGGTAGAGATCGTATTATCGAAGTTCTGAATTTTGACTGTATTCAACGTAATCTCCTGCACCGTACCATTAGCTGCGCCGGAAGGAAGCGTAATCCAGTCTCCGGGACGAACCATATCATTGGCAGACAGCTGAATGCCTGCTACAAAACCCAATATGGAATCCTTGAACACCAACATCAGAATAGCTGCCGAAGCACCTAATCCGGCAAACAAGCTGGCCGGAGACTTATTCACGATAATAGCAATAATTACAATTCCTCCGACAAAGAACAAAAGTACCTGCAACACCTGAATGAATCCCTTCATCGGGCGGTTCTTCATCGACTCCTTTCCATCGTAGATGTCCATTATCATCAGCAAAATCCCATTAACTGCCAACAACAAAGAAAAGATGATGTAAACGGCACAAGCTTTCTGGGAAATAAGCAATAAATCCTTGCCACGAACAAAAGCCATTGGCAGTAAAGCATAAACCAGAAAAGCCGGAATCGTATGAATCAGATTATGAAACACCTTACGCTTCATCAACAACGTGTTCCAAAGATGTGGTTTCCGACGGGTGTATTGCTTCATTCCTCCTATAAGAATCGCCTGACACAGATAATTCAGACCGATAGCAATCGCTATCATCAGCAAAGCAATAATAGTTTCATCAAAACGATCAGCTACCTTCGGGTCTATTCCCCAATCTATCAGGATTTTGTTCATCCACTTTCCTAAATCTACTACTAGCATAACTTCTGTCTTTTTTAATTAATAACAGTAAAAGGTTCATTTGGTTTAATAAAAAAAGACTGGCATCTGATTCACGAGAAATCAAGACCGCCAGTCCTCACTGCTACTCTCTAAGCATATCTTTCAATGATGACAACTCCGTCAGGGGGTTATCTTCACTCCTATTTCATTCATTTCCACTTTTGCGGTTGTTGCGGTAGGCGTAGTAGCCTCCAACTTAATATAGCGTGCCTGCACTTTCTGACCGAAAGCAACGGTCTGCGGCAACGGGTTATGCATAATATTACTGAACTCACCGTTGGTAGGAACTTCCTTCCAGTTCTTGCCGTCCGCACTCACAAAGAATTTATAACGGAAAGCCATTGTAGGTTTCGCTTCCGCTTTCAATGGAGCATAGGTAAAACTGGTCAATGTCACCGACTTGCCCAAGTCTATCGTCAACGGCGAAGCAGCGACCTGTTTCCAACCGGTACGGGGCAGGTTGTTCCAATCTTCACCCTGAACGGTTGCCTGTAAAGGAGGCGCATAATAAGCAGCCACTTGATTAATGTGAGCAGTCAGACGACATTCATCAATCTTCACCCGCAGCCTGCCGGCTTTTACCGCCGGAAAACGCAGCATACGCTTATATCCGATTGTCGTGCCTTTACCAACTTCTTTCCAACCGTTATCCGTCAGAGCCTCAACGGTAAAAGCCTCTACCCTCTGCCCTTTCGTTATATCTTCCTGAAGCATTACAACATTGATTTCCGACTTCGGCTTCAAGGAATAAACAGCTTCACTACCCGAAGTGGCATTCCAGTAGTTTCTTCCTTTTTTCACCCGGTTGTCAGCAAATATCTGTTGGCGGTAAGCAGCAAATTCTTTCAGACGATTCACATCCGCCTCACTTATCAAGCCTTTACGATCGGGAGGAATATTCAACAAGAGCACGGAATTATAGCCTACCGACCGGAAATAGATATCCGACAGATGTTTCAAAGACTTTACTTTGCTATCTTCCGCCTCATGATAGAACCACCCCGGACGGATAGACACATCCACTTCCGACGGATACCAGAACAGTTCCGTGGCCTTCTCCAACATCTTACGGCTTCCTAAGTCCGCCGCTTTACTAAAGACACCCAGGCGTTTGTTGTTTTCCGCCGAACGGGCATAAATTCCCGGAGTGAGCACAGTGGCATTCCATTCTGTTTCACGTCCCAGTCCTTTCTCATTTCCTACCCAACGCACATCATCGCCCATAATTGCCATAACAGCTTTGGGTTGCAGGCGTTGAATCGTTTTATAGAAAGCGTCCCAGTCATATACTTGTTTCTTTCCGTTCGGTCCTTCTCCATTCGCACCGTCGAACCAGACTTCGTGCACTTCACCGTAATTGGTCAGCAGTTCCGTCAACTGGCGGATAAAAAACTCATTATATCGGGGAGAATCTCCATAACATTCCGCGTTTCTGTCCCACGGAGAGAGATAGACTCCGAACTTCATTCCATATTTATCGCAGGCTTTCCGGAGTTCTTTCACAACGTCTCCTTGTCCGTTCTTCCAGGGAGAAGAGGCTACGGAATGTTTGGTGGTGGCCGTAGGCCAAAGGCAGAATCCATCGTGGTGTTTCGCTGTCAGAAGCACCATTTTAAATCCGGCATCTTTAAGGCTGCGCACCCATTGTTCGGCATCCAGTTCCGAAGGGTTGAAAAGTGCAGGATCTTCTTTTCCGTCTCCCCATTCGCGTCCGGTAAAAGTGTTGATACCGAAATGGAGAAAAGCGGTCAGTTCCATTTGTTGCCAGGATAACTGTTGGGGAGTAGGTATCAGGCGCGCCGCCATATCTACTTTCTGTTCAAGAGTCGCGTTCGGGGGAAATTCAACGTGCTTCACATAATATTCTTCTGCCTTTTGTGCCTGAACACTCAATGTTATGACAGAGGATAATAATACTGCGGTCAGTAGTTTGTTCATGATATAAAATTTAATTAATACTGATAGCGCAAAGATAACATAAAGGTGTGAATTTCACTACTTTCATAGAACATTTCTGACAATATTCAGAAAAGCCAGTAAAATCCACACCTATTATATATAATCTAATAACCTATTGGTTCAACACTTATTTTACCGGATAAAGGGTAAATTCAAAGTGCTGTTTCTTCAACGGAACCAAATATTGCGGCAATACACCGGGGCCACAAGTAGCTGTTCCTACACCAGCCTGCTCTGCATCCAAGTGCACGGTCAACATTCCATCACGTTTCAGGTCATTGATATGACGGGCTTTCTCTAATAACACATCCGAGAAAGGAATGATACTAAACTGGAAAGCACGGTTTGACTCGACAAAGATACCTGCACCGGAGTGATCCGTAAACTTCGCCCATCGTACATCAGTACGATTACCCGTGGATTGCGGAGTGACATAATAGTGGAACATACGTTCGGGGGTTGTCTGATACAGTCCGATTCTACCGGATTGGTTACGGTCGGCATACGTTTCATTGTCACCACGTCCCAAATAGGAAACTTGGTCATACATATCAGCCACGCGGAACGTTACCCCCAGGCGAGCTATTGATTTCACAAGTGCTGTATCCGGTTCGAAAGTAGTGCTCACTTTCAATGCGCCATTCTTATCCAGTGCATAGATGAAGTCAGCCGTACCAACTTTCTGTCCTTTCGCGTTGAGTATTTCAACACGGGCAGTCGTTGAGGATTTGCCTTCTCTCAGTGATAGGACTTTCTGGGTAATATTATCCAGTCCTGCTTTACGCCACAGACGTGCTCCGTTTCTATCACGGTTATCATTATCCGTAGCCGGACGGAAAAGACTTAATGTCAATGGAGTAGATAACAGCTCTTTGCCGTTCAGGCTCAACGAAGTCAGAGCTCCTGTTTTTTTATCAACGGTAAATGTTGTTTCACCTGCTTTTTGCGGACGATGAGCCGTAGAATTCTTATTGCCGGAAAGTACAAACTGGTCATAAGCCACTTCCCAGTCTTTATCTATCATCGGGGAATCCTCTTTGCGGGTCCAGCTAACGTTCAGATAAGCCTCACGGTCCTTTTTCGAAAGAGTCACATTACCCAACTGTATATCTATGGTAGCATGCGGTTCACAATCCAGCACTTTAGTCCCTTCTGCCAGTTTCTCTCCACTATCGGTTGTTACATTCCAATGGAATATATATTCATTCAGATTAGAGAAATCGTACCAGTTCTTGATACGAAGTTTCATGTTCTTCCGGTCAAGTAAAGTGGTCTTTATATTCTGATACACTTTCTTCACTTCGAGCAGATGCGGATGTGGTTCACGGTCGGCACCGACCAAGCCGTTACAACAGAAATTACCGAAACTGGGAATTCCTTGCGGACCATAATCACCGCCGTAAGTCCAGTACCATTTCCCGCTCTTGTCTATTTCGCGGAAAGATTGGTCTACCCAGTCCCATACGTTACCGCCTTGTGCCATAGGCTCGCTTTCGAAGACATCCCAATATTCCTTCAGGCCGCCGCAACTGTTACCCATTGCATGCAGGTATTCACAAAGGATGAAAGGACGGTAAATGTCTTTCTTCGCTACATACGCTTTTATTTCGTCTACGCCACGGTACATACGGCAGTAAATATCCGTATTATAATTCAGTTCGGCACGTTCATACTGCACGGGGCGGGTCTTTTCTACAGATTTCAGCCAATCATAAGTACGTTCGAAGTTAATGCCGTTGCCAGCTTCATTTCCTAACGACCAGATAACTATGGCCGGATGATTCTTGGAACGTTCGTACATCCGGTGTGTACGGTCCATGTGGGCTGTCAGCCAAGTACTGTCTTTGGCAAGAGAGGCGGGACCGTAGCCCATACCGTGAGATTCAATATTGGCTTCATCAATCATATACAATCCGTAACGGTCACAAAGCTGATACCAGTAAGGATGGGTAGGATAATGTGAGTTCCGAACAAGGTTGATGTTATGTTGTTTCATCAGTTTGATATCCAGTTCCATTAGTTCCTTACTTACCGTACGTCCGAGTTGCGAATGTTCGTGGCGGTTGGTTCCCTTTACCAATACCGGAACGCCGTTGATACAGAAACGTCCATCCTTGATTTCCGAGGTACGGAAACCAACTTCACATCCGGTCAGTTCAGTGACTTTACCTTGGTCGTCTTTCAGTTCGAGCACGAGTGTATAAAGGTGGGGATGTTCCGCATCCCAGGCTTTCACATTCGGAATCTTCTTTTCATCAAATGCTATGAAATTACTTAATCCGCGGGATTTAATTTGAATAGCGTCCTGCAAGACAGCTTTACCCGAATCATCTTTCAATGTATACGCAATAGAACCGGTAGTAGAAGAAGGTCCTTCCACAGTTACTTCCAGTCCGAAGATACCGTCTTTGTATCTATCTTTATCCAAAGAAGCATTCAATTTATAGTCGGCAATGTACTGTTTGGGAGTACTGTACAAGTAAACATCACGTTCGATACCACTCAAACGCCACATATCCTGGCATTCGAGATAAGCACCCGCACTCCAACGGTATACCTCCAAAGCCACTACATTCTCTCCATCGTTCAAGACATCCGTGATATCCCATTCAGCATTCGTTTTCGAGCCTTGGTTATATCCGAGCAGTTTCCCGTTCACCCATACGTAATAGAAAGAGATAACACCTTCACAGCAAAGTACTACCCGACGTCCTTTCCAGTCGGCAGGCACTTTAAATGTGCGGCGGTATGAGCCGACTTCATTTTCTGCATAAGGGACCAACGGCGGATTCTTCTTAAAGTTGAACATTTTGTCGTCAAACTCATACGTTTCGTTGACGTAGATAGCTGTACCATACCCTTGACGTTCCCAATTGCCGGGAACATTGATGTCCGCCCAACCTCCGGTATAATAAGAAGGCTGATAAAAGTCCTTCGGACGGTTATCGGGATTCTTCACCCAATGGAATTTCCATTTTCCGTTCAGGGTCATATAAAAAGGAGACTGTTCGTATCCGCCCGGTTTTTCAATATCGGAAGCATTGGCGTAAGGCCATACATAGGTATGAGGAGCGAGTTTATTCAGTCCTACCGCATACTGGCTCTGCCATTCGGGCAACGGTTGTTCCTGCGCCGAAGCGAAGGTAGCAGTCAGTCCTGCCAATAAGATTAAAAAGGTTCGTTTCTTTAAGCTAATGTTCATAATTATTATTTTTAACGACTAGACTCTTATTCTATCATTACTTCATCAAAATAGATTCTTGCTTCCTGATCGGGACGGACATGATCTTTAGGGCATATCCCTGCTCCTTTCGCCGTCACACGTACATAACGGGCAGATACGCCACCCATATCCAGCGAGTAATCATTTCTAAAAGTTCCTTCCTTATAAATTTCTTCCAAAGAAAAGTTCAACTCCCCTATGGCACAGTATGTCCGGTTATCATCGGAAACTTCCACACGGATCATTTTCGGTTTATGCACTCCCATTCCATAATTCGTAATGCAACCAATGGCAAATTTATTCAATTTTTCCTTACCAAGCAAATCTATGGTGAAAGATATTGAATCATTCCGGCTCCAGTTACACCATTCGAAATCAGTATATTTCAGGCTTCCCCGCAATCCGTTGACTAATAACATTTCATTTTTCTTATTACCAAGCAATGGTTTTGCCGTGGCTTTGTTCCATGTAAGCTGCAAGTCCAGGATTTCTCCCATTTGCTTGCCGTCCATAAAGGTGGCGGCTTTCACCATTTGCGTTTTTGTCACACGGATAGGTCCGTCATAACGATGTGAGGACATCGCCGGGTTACTGCCATTCAGCGTATAGCGAATTTCCACATCCGGACGGAGACATTCCAGATTCACCTCCAGATGTCCGTTCACCGGCGTCACTGTTTGCTGGATATTATACATCGAACGGGCATAAACAATCCCTTTTTCCGCCAAATGTGCATTATATATATCCATCCGTTTCAAGAAACCGGACCAATCTTTTGTGCCCGTGGGCGTCCATGCTACTTCTGCCAGAGCAGCCAGACGAGGAAACAAGAGATAATCCACGTCTTCCGGCTTATTACAAAATTCTGTCCACATACAAGCTTGTATGCCCATTAATAAAGATTCATATTCCGGTTTCCAATCTTTCTGCACAGGCTCGTAGTCAAAAACATCTTTCAGTGTATTGTTTCCGAAATATGTTACCGGTTCAAACCATTGAGGTCCCTGATAACGGATCAGATACATGATGCGTGCCGGAGTCATAATAAATCGATGTCCCTTTTCGGCAGCTTTCAGGGCAGCCGTTCCCATTCCCTGCCAACCAAGTATAATAGACTCTTCGGGAAGAAAAGAACTGTTTGTCAACTCGTCCCAACCAATCACTTCACGTCCTTTTTTACGCAGATAATCACTGATACGCTTCATAAAGTAGCCCTGTAAATCTTCTTCATTAGTCAAATGCTGCTTTTTCATCCGCTTCTGACAAAGCGGGCATTTTTCCCAGTTCGTCTTTCGTGCCTCATCTCCCCCAACATGAATATAGCGGGAAGGGAAAAGTGTCAGAATTTCATCGAAAATATCTTGCAGAAAGGTAAATACACTATCGTTTCCCGCACAATAAATAATCTCTGAGTTCCGTCCTCCCAATCCGGGAAGTACACCGATAAAGTCTTTCACGACCGGACAGGCAAGTTGAGGATATGCAGCAAGCGCCGCATTACTATGTGCCGGTACATCTATCTCGGGAATAACTTCAATCTGCCTGTCAGCGGCATAAGCCACTATTTCCCTGATATCTTCCTGTGTGTAGAAACCGCCTATCGGCGTTGGTTCTCCCCGTTTCGGGTTACGGCGTGAGTGGAAAGGCACATCCGTACGGTCTACCCTCCATGCACCGACTTCCGTTAAACGAGGATATTTCTTGATTTCAATCCGCCAACCGTTATCATCTGTCAGATGAAAATGAAGTTTATTGATTTTCAGCATCGCCATACAGTCGATAATCCGCAGTACATTTTCTTTAGGAATAAAACAACGTACCGGATCCAACAGTAATCCCCGGAAACCAAAACGAGGTTCATCCTGAATTGTCACTGCCGGAACACTCCACACGACATTCCTTACCGGTTGTCCCGATTCTATGGCAGCAGGCAGAAGTTGGCGGATAGATTGTAATGCATAAAAAAAGCCCTTTGTATCCGAAGCTTTAATAAGTATCTGTTCCGGCGTAACCTTTAACAGATACGCTTCAGTTTTTAAAGAAGAATCTGTCACGAAAAGGACTTGCCCCTCCTTGCTCCCGACATTTAACATGGGGGTTATCCCGGCAGCATGGACAAACAAATCGATAAAGTTGTGAGCAATTGTGGCCTGTTCCTGATTTTCTACTGCAAATGTAGTTTTTGCAGAAAAGATAAAGCTACCACTACCCGGCGTAATTTGTGCCGGGCGTGGAACTATTGAATTAAAAGGGGATGTTAAGTTATCAGCCTGCAAAAACACCGGCAATGGCGAAAGCAGAATGAGAATGATTAAGATATATTTTTTCATGATGTATGTACATTGGATTTATTCCTTGTCACGTTCCGGTGAGAAACGGACAGGATCATTGTATTGCTCCTGAAGTTTCAGCATTTCTTCTTTCAACTCCTTCACCACCGGTTCGTATTCTGGTTGTCCGTAGAGATTGTGCATTTCCGACGGATCTGCTTGCAGGTCATATAGTTCCCACCAGTTGATATCATTATAGAAATGAATCAGTTTATAGCGGTCTGTGCGTACACCGTAATGACGTTTCACCATGTGTTCAGCAGGATATTCATAGAAATGATAGTAAAGAGCTTTCCGCCAGTCTTTCGGATGTTCACCTTTCAACAAAGGCACAAGAGATACACCTTGAATATCGGAAGGTATCTCTGCTCCCGCCAGTTCGAGGAAAGTAGGTGCATAGTCAATGTTTTGAACCATTTCGGTGATGTCACCTCTGCGGTCGAATCCTTTCGGCAGACGCATGACAAGCGGTGTACGCATAGATTCTTCGTACATGAAACGTTTGTCAAACCAACCGTGTTCGCCCATATAGAATCCCTGATCGGAAGTGTAGACTACAAGTGTATTATCCAGTAAACCTTTCTCTTTCAAGTAATCGAGTACGCGACCAACATTGTCATCCAGTGATTTTACAGTCTTCATGTAATCACGCATATAACGCTGGAATTTCCAATTGGCAAGTTCCTTACCCTGAAGATTCTGTTTATAGAAATCATCTATAATCGGAGTGTAAAACCTGTCCCATGCGGCACGTTGCGCTTCATCCATACGACCGATATATTTCTCATACAAGGATTTCAAACGGGATTTTTTATCAGGACGGAGCATTTTGAGGTCATAAATCATGTCCATATCCTTTACAATGCTCATTTCTTGTGCAGCGGCAGCGGGACGACCTTCGTAATCGTCAAAGAAATTATCCGGTAACGGGAAGGTTTTATCTTCATACAAAGCCAAATTACAAGTATCTGCCAGCCAGTTACGGTGAATTGCCTTATGATGTATCAAAAGACAGAAAGGTTTCTCCGGATTGCGTTTATTCTCTATCCAGTCGATAGCATCATCAGTAATAAGGTTCGTAAGATACCCATGTTTTTGAATTGTGTCATTATTTTGCGTAATGAAATCCGGATTGTAGTAGTCACCTTGTCCGGGGACTATCTGCCAGTAATCAAAGCCGGAGGGCAGGCTTTCAAGATGCCATTTACCCACCAATGCTGTCTGATAGCCGATTCTCTGCAACAGCTTCGGGAAAGTCTGTTGCGAACTGTCAAATACGCAAGTGGTATTATCATAGAATTTATTGGCGCAACTATGCTTTCCTGTTATCATACAGGCGCGACTGGGACCACTTAAAGAATTGGCAACAAAGCTTTGGGTAAAACGTACACCGTCGGCAGCAATGCGGTCAAGATTCGGTGTTTCCATGTAGCGTGTGTCGTAACAGCTCATCATTTGTGCCGTGTGATCGTCTGTCATTATGTAGACGATATTCAGTGGTTTCTGCTCCGCAGGCTTTTGTTTGATTGAACAAGAAACAAGGGAAGTTACGGCGGTAACGCCAGTCAAAGAGTAAAATAGTCCGGATTGTAGATTTTTCATATATAATAAATTAAGTAAACGAAGAATTCATCATCGGCAAAAATAAGTTTTTTGATTAATAATCGACTTCCATTTATCGCCATTTTATTTCCATAAATGTTCAAAAGGACTGATTATAACCCTAAATTCCGGATGCCAGGACAAATATCCCCCGCATCCGGAAATTTATCAGGTCATTTAAGGGGTTTAAGCTTCTGCTTAATTCGTATAGCCAAAATTATTGTCTGAAGTAGTAAGGGCCGGATTGGCGTCAATCTCGCTACTAGGAATTGGCAATAACAAATTCTTTTTCAAAAATTCATCCGTCAATCCTCTTGTACCATTATAAATACGATCTAACCAAGCATTAGAACTAGCAGGATACAATGCGTCAGATGCTATCGTTATTTCATGATTATTATGTAACTCCAAAGCCATCTTAAAATACTTTGTCCCACGAATACGAGGCATTTCATACATTCCGGGCTCACCGCAAAGTTCTATGATACGCTCAAAAAACAATTTCTGTCTTACTTCTTCCTGATTCAAGGATGTCGGCCAGTCAGCCGGCTGAGCAGAAACTTTCATACCCGAATTACGTGCACGATTTAGAACTTCTTTTGCTAATGATATGGCTTTAGGAGTGTCCCCCAATTCATTGTACACATCTGCCATCAACAATAACATTTCAGCATAACGGTAAACCATTAAGTTTTTATGGCTCGCTGTACCTACCTGATTCTGATCATATAACTTCTGAAAACATGGCCAAGCATTTTGAGATCCGGTTTTTACAAAAACTTCTTTTAAACATTTGGTGATAGCTACATTTTCCAATGTAACACCATGCGTTGAAGCATAATTTTCAATAGTCTCAATAGTAGGGTTCTTGGGATCAATGAATGCTTTATAAGGCAACTTTCCTACATATTTCTTTTTTTCTTTGGTAGCAACACCATTCTTCATCACATACTCGTCAATATCACCATTTACATATGCAAAATAAGGATACAAGTAAGTAGAGTCATTAGGTGAAAGTACATCTCCCACAGTCGGCTTTGGATTAGCCTGGTTGTTACCGCTACGGTTTCTCCAGCGAGTCAAAAATGTCTCATTAATTCGAGGATCTCCCGGATAAGTACCTTCATGTAAATCATAAGCAGCTTTAGACGCTTTATAAGTTCCCCAAGAAATTCCCGTAGTAGCCTGCGGAGGAGCAAAACGATTACTTGCACGATTAAAGCAAACGGTAGAAGAAGTTGTAAAATTCAACTGAAAAATAGCCTCCTTTGATCCGGTCACATAATCACCAAACAAATCTCCGAATTTAGGTTCAAGATCGAAAATATGAGCTTCATAAACATCGTCAAACATATTCTTGGCATTCGTCCAATTTGCAGTTTCGTCAATACCCAGACACGCCATTTTATAATAAACCTTACCTAAAAAAGCTTTTGCAGCCCATGAATTCGCACGCCCGTCTACAATCTTACTATCAATAGCCATAGCATCTTTCATATCCTGAACTACCAAAGCCAGAACCTCAGCTTGAGGAGAACGAGGTACAGAAATACCATCCGATGAAGAGGCAGCCGTTTTTAATGGCACATCACCAAACAAAGAAACCAAATTATAATAAGCTAATCCTCTCAAGAATTTAGCCTCCCCTCCCATTTGTACCTTATCTGTATCGCTCAAACTGCTTTTGTCCAGACTTTCCAAAAAAGCATTTACTTCAGTCACCACTTTATACATCCCATTCCAGGCTATAGGAATCAAGTCATCACTAGGTACAGCCTCCAATGAAATTGCCGTAGAAGCAGTACGCTGTCCGAAAGCAAATCCGGAAGCTATGATAGGCAGTTCCTGCCACATTTGTCCATACGCCCCTGTTGTCGTCATATATCCATAACATCCCAGCAGAGCCAATTCGGCATTACTCCTTGATGAAAAAACAACTGCATTATTCTGAGAATAGACCGGATCTTCATCCAACCAAGAGGTACAGGCTGAGAAACAGCCAACTGACGCCAATAATAAAATATAATATTTAAATCTTTTCATGTCTTCGTGATTTTAGAAATTAGAATGTTAAATTTAAGCCAAAAACAAATGAACGAGGAGTCGGATATGAGTTCATATCAACACCCGGACGTAAACCGTCAAAAGCAAAACTATTTACTTCAGGATCATAACCACTATAATCTGTTATCACAAACGCATTTTTTACAGAAGCATAAACAGATGTATTCTTTATACCAATCTTATTCGTCCATTTGGCAGGAAGTACATAACTCAGTGTAATATCAGAACAACGTAAATAACTGCCATCTTCCACATAACGATCCATCACCATATTTTGTACGACAAATGTTGATTTCGGATATAAATTACTTGGATTCTCATCCGTCCACATATTTTGGAACGCTTTACGCGTCACATTATTCGATTTAGTTCCCGGAGTGTTATTGTAACGATTACCTACATTTAAAATATCCCTACCCTGTACCCCATTAAAGGATGCAGACAACGACAAGGATTTCCAAGATACTTTAGTCTGAAAACCATAAGTAAAATCAGGATTCGGGTTACCAATAATATCGCGATCATTGTCATCCACTACACCATCTCCATTTCTATCCACATACTTCACGTCACCAGTTACCGGAGTCGTTTTATTCACCGTTTGGTAATATCCCACACTTCCATCTTGTTTAATGTACTTAATTCCATTTTCTGTTATATCTTCCTTTTGGACAATCCCTTGAGTCACATAACCATAAAATAATCCCGGAGCTTCACCTGCCAAGAAAATATGCCCTACACCAAAATGATCCCCTAAACTATTACCATAATACCCAACTCTCTCACCCAAGCATCCAAAATCAGCAGGCAACAAACCTAAATCTGAAATTTCATTCCTATTGACACCTATATTACCACTTACAGACCATTTCCAAGATGAACTGTCAATGACTTGTGCATTCAAAGAAAATTCAACACCTTTATTATTCAATGAACCTTGATTGTAATAAGTAGAACTAAATCCAGCTGATCCCGGCAAATTCCTTGAAATAAGCAAATCTGTTGTTTTCTTCTGATAGATATCCAAGGTACCACTCAAACGGGAATTAAACAAACCAAAGTCCAATCCGACATTCCATGAAGATGTTTTTTCCCATTTCAAACTACTGTTTGACAAGTTGGTCACCACCATTGCAGTCGTTTTATTTCCTGTTCCATCCGCATATGAGATTTCACCAGATCCTTGTCCATACATCGAAAAAGTAGTATAAGGATCAATACTTTGATTTCCGGTTGCACCATAGCTGAAACGCAACTTCAATTGATTCAGCCATGAAACATCTTTCAAAAATTCTTCTTGTTCCATACGCCAAGCTATGGATGCAGAAGGGAAATATCCCCAACGATTATTTTTCGCAAACTTACTGGAACCATCGGCACGCAAAGAAGCTGTAATCAAATATTTATCAAGCAAACTAACATTAACTCGTCCCAAATAAGAAAGTAACTGATAATCTTTTTGTATAGGCTGCGACGTAATTACATCACCTGCCATATGCATTCCATTCTCACGAAACTCAAACATCGTAAAGTTCTTTCCAATCACATTTTTATTTAGAAAATTATAATCATCATAAGTCATACCGACTGTTGCAGCCAATGTACCTACACTACCAAGTTTCGTATTATAGTTCACTATATTTTCTACTGAATAATTACTTTTTGAAAGATTAGAGGTTGCCAGATAACCCTGATTATTCATTCCTTGATACAATTGCATTCCATACCATCGTTTGCGATCATTCGTATTGATATTACCACCTGCACGAAGACTATAAGTGAAAAACTTATTTATTTTCCAATTCAGATTCAAACTAGCTTTAAAAGTTTTATCATCTGTCAAGTCCACATAATCATTCAGCCAGCTGAACACATTCGTTTTATTTTCATTTGTAAAAGACGGGTCATTCTCCGGCAATTCGAAAGGAGCATAATCAAGAGCAGTACGTGAAATAGCACCAGTAGCACCGCCAAGAGTATTACCACCTGCCATCATATTATTCTGTCGCAAGGATCCGCTTAACGCCATGTTTAAATCTACAGATTTGGAAAGCTGTGCACTCAAATTTGCACGCAAGTCTCCTTGCTTCAAACCGGTCTGCTTCACAGTACCATTAATATCTTTAAAATTAGCGGAAATATAATAAGTTGTCTTACCTGCACCACCATTTACTGATAAAGAGTAGTTCTGAGAAAAAGCAGAAGTATAGATTTCTTTCTGCCAGTTACGATAATTTACTACATTATAAGTTTCAGGATCAGCAGGATCATATTTATCGTAAGCTCCATTAAATACATATCTCACCTCATCTCCAACAATATGGAAAGGCACTTTGCCATCCGTAATTCTTGAATTATGATAAGCAGCATATTCCTCTAAATTCATCATCTCCAACAACCTGCTTGCATTAGCAATAGTAAAAGTAGCCGAAGCGTTCACTTTAGCTTTGCCCTCCTTACCTTTTTTAGTAGTTATCAATATAACACCGTTCGCACCACGAGAACCGTAAATAGCAGTAGAGGATGCGTCTTTCAATATCGTAATATCCTCTATATCGGCAGGATTCAATGATGACAGCGGATCTTGAGCAATCTGAAAGTCTCCGCTAATACCCGAAGAAGAAAATTCTCCAGTTGAAGCTTGCGGAATATTATCAATGACATAAAGAGGCTGATTATCACCTCGCAACGAACTAGCTCCACGAATCGTAATGGACGAAGCAGCTCCCGGATTGGAAGAAGCCGTGCTCACGACTAGACCGGCAACTTTTCCTTCCAACAGATTATCTATGGAAACGGCTTTTGCAGCTTCATTCGCATCTGGTCTCATCGTCGTCAGTGCTCCTGTCAAATCACCTTTACGAGCTGTTCCATAAGCAACTACCACGACTTCATCCAAACTCTGTGTATCATCTTTCATTTGAATGTTCAGTTTTGTTTGGTTTCCCACAGCAACTTCCTGCTTCACATATCCAATAAAAGTAAATACTAATACAGACTTTGTATTAGGTACGGAAATTGAAAAATCGCCATCAATATTAGTTATTGTTCCTGAGGTAGTACCTTTTACTTGTACATTAACACCAGGCATACCCTCATTAAGAGCATCCACTACCCTACCTGTAATGGTCTTTTGTTGTCCCATCATTTGCCCTGCAAAAGCAAATAACGTAATGAAACACATTAGAAAAACTTTCAATAGGTTCTTCATAGAAGTCATTTTTATAAG
>ENA-OZHC01000421-OZHC01000421.1-human-gut-metagenome-genome-assembly--contig:-NODE-421-length-18315-cov-6.888171_pt1 | contig 18315 bp, 16 predicted proteins | sample MGYA00244043_ERZ653680 | MGnify/ENA primary metagenome ERZ653680 (study PRJEB26926, sample SAMN06165323) | human gut metagenome | biome: ENVO:00009003; feature: ENVO:2100002; material: ENVO:00002003...
TTAATTTGGTTAAAATAAACAATTTAAAATGTTTTTCAGACACGCTCTAGTACATGGAACAGTGGTAAGCTGAAAGGACAAATGGGAACTCAGTGGAAGACCTTAGTATTGTCTACGGGTTCTGGTTCTCAGGATATTGGGTATGGGGCATTTTTTGAAGAAGAAAGTGCTTCTGTGGAATTTACGGTGAAGTGGCTGGACCTGGCAAGGGTAAAGGTAACAAAAAAAGATAAGAACAGTAAAGTAAATCTGTCCGGCGCTGTTTTTGGTATTTATTCAGACAGTGCATGTAAAAACCTTCTTGTACAGATGCCGGCCACAGACAGCAACGGTACTTCTGAGGTGGAAATTCCGAAAACCCAGGATACGGTATATTTAAAAGAAATTTCTGTTCCAGAAGGATATAAGCTGAATACAGAGTCTTTTAACGTGAAGCTGGAAACAGGAAAAACAACTTCTGTTGCAGTGACGAATGAGGAACAGAAAGGAAAAATCACAATCCGTAAAAAAGGTGAGGTTCTGACCGGAGTAACCGGAGAAGAGGGAAACCTGATTTTTGTATATGGAAATGCGGACTTTGCAGGGGCAGAATATAACATTTATGCGGCAGAGGATATTTACAGCCAGGATAAAATGACGAAGGTGCATAAAGCAGGGGATCTGGTAGAAAGTCTGACAACAGGGGAAGATGGAAGCGCTGTTTCCAAAGAATTGTATCTTGGAAAATATAAGGTTGTAGAACAGAAAGCACCGGAAAATCTGGTGATTGGGAAAACAGAACAGGAACGTGCCCAGTTTGTAACCTTGTCCTATGCAGGACAGAATGTAGAGCTATCCCAGGGGGAAACCGTTTTTACCAATGCAAGACCGGAGATTTCCGTAAATGTAGTGAAAAAATCGAAACATGATGATGTTACCCTGGAAGGTGCGACGTTTGGCTTGTATGTAGAAGAAGACCTGACGGCAGCAGACGGAAAGGTCCTTGTAGAAAAAGGAAGACTGGTGGAACGTGCTGTTTCCGACAGGGAAGGAATGGCTGTGTTCCATGCAGATATTCCTTTGAATTTCCATTACAGTGTAAAGGAAATCCAGGCACCGGATAAGTATTATATGACAGATGAGGTGTATCGTTTCTTCTATGAATATAAAGACGACAGCACCTACACATATACTTTTTCCCATGATTTTAAAAATGAGGAAGTACGGGGAGAAGTTCATGTAAGTAAGATTGACCAGGATTCCCAGGGATTTATTTCTCAGGGTGACGCAACCTTAGTAGGGGCAAAATATGGGTTATATGCTACGGAAGATATTGAACACCCAAATAAGAAAGATGGGATTGTCCATAAAAAAGGGGAACTTGTAGCGCAGGGTACGATTTCCAGTGAAGGAACCGTAGATTTCAAAAACCTGTATCTTGGAAATTATTTCGTAAAAGAAATAGAGCCGGCAGAAGGATATCTGTTAGATGAAACAGAGTATCCCGTAGAGGTTTCGTATGAGGGACAGGAAGTACAGATTGTACACCGTGAGGTGACTGTAAAGGAAACTGTAAAGAAACAGGCCTTTCAGCTTATCAAGATCTCAGAAGACGGGGAGCAGACAGAAACAGAACTGGTAGAAGGAGCTGGATTTAAGGTATTCCTCATCAGTGAGCTGTCTGGTGTAAAAGACGGAAGTTTGAAGCCGGGAAATGGTTCTTATTATACCCCGGAAGATTTTATCACCTATGATTACAGCAAAGACGAAACCGCTTCTTATTGGGAGAATGGTAAAAAGATTACGGTACCAGAGCTGTTTACGGATAAGAAAGGATATTTAAAGAGTCCAGAACTTCCTTATGGAACCTATGTGGTGTTTGAGTCTACGGTTCCGGAAAATTTAAAAGGGATTCGTCCATTTATTGTACAGATTTCGGAAGACAGCCGGGAACCCCAGGTATGGCGTGTGTTTGATGACCGTCCTTTGCAGTATTACTTCAAGATTGTGAAAAAAGATGCCCAGACGCAGAAGCCGGTGCTGGATAACAGTGCAGTTTATAAGATTTATGATGTGGAAGCAGAAAAATATGTGGAAATGATCGTAAGATATCCAAAAAAAGAAGTGGTATCTGTGTTCAGGACCAACGAAGAGGGATACCTGATTACACCGGAGCAGTTAAAATGTGGCACTTACCGGATTGAAGAAGTGGAAGCACCGGAAAATTATGTACAGGTAGGATTTGAAAATGCCCTCTTAAAAGACGGGAAGGAAGTTCCGCTGAATGAAGTTGCAGACGGAGGAACATACCAGGAGGCAAAGAAAGCGCCGATCACTATTACCGTAGATTCTGATACCGTACACCAGGTAGAGGAGGAAACCGGCAAATTTATTGTTGTCATTGAACAGTATAATGATGAAGCAGTAGGAAGCCTTACAATCCATAAAAAAGGAGAAAAACTTTCTGGTGCTTCTAAAGTAGAAGAAAAGTTCCTGACAAAGATGAAAAACGGTGTAGCAGGTTTCGTAAATCAGGTAAGCAGTTTCTTCACTGGGGAAGAGGTCATGGAAAAAGAGAAAGATTATGAATTTGACTATGAAGAGGGAAATATGGAAGGTGCAGAATTTGCCATTCATGCAAAGGAAACCATTTATACCCCGGACGGACAGAAAGACGAAGCAGGAAACCGCATTGTAAAATATGAAAAAGATGCCCTGGTAGCCCGTATGGTGACAGATAAAGAAGGAAAGGCAGTCCTGAATAATCTTCCTATCGGAAAATACTATGTAGTGGAAGAAAAAGCAGGTCAGAACTGCGTGCTTGACTCGGAAGCAAAAGAATTTGAAATTGCATATAAGGGACAGGAAGTAGCAGTGGATTATGTAACAATGGAACTTACCAATCAGCGACAGAAAGTTTCCCTGAGTCTTCTGAAGAAAGACGCAGAAACCAGAAAACCGCTGGAAGGAGTGGTATTCGGGCTGTATGCGCAGGAGGATATCAAAAATGCTGTCGGGGAAGTAGTTGTAGAAAAAGATGCCCTGATTGAACTGGGAACAACAGATGAAGAGGGCAAGCTGGTATTTCAGGCAGATCTTCCTCATGGAAAATACTATATTCAGGAAGTAGAGCATAAGCCGGGATACCTGCCAAATGATGAGGTGTATTCCTTTGATGCGTCTTATACAGATCAGACCCTTGAACTGCTCGCTTTTTCAGAAGAAATTTCTAATCAGCCTACCATTACGGAGTTTACGAAAGTAGATTTAACCGGTGGACAGGAAATTGAAGGGGCCAAAATGCAGATCCTGGATCAGGAAGGAAAAGTGGTAGAAGAGTGGGTGTCAAAAAAAGAAGCTCATGTAGTCTACGCACTGGCACCAGGGGAATATATACTGCATGAAGAGCAGGCGCCTACGGAACAGGGATATGTCCGGGCAGAAGATGTGAAATTTGTTGTGGAAGAAACAGGGGACGTACAAAAAGTGAAAATGGAGGACGACCATACAAAGGTTTCTATCTCTAAAACAGATATTACAGATGGTAAGGAGATTGAGGGAGCGAAGCTGCAGGTTCTGGATCAGGACGGGGAAGTGGTAGAGTCCTGGACCACAGGAGAAGAACACCTGATTGAGTATATTCCGGTAGGCACTTATACCCTGCACGAAGAGGCGGCAATTGACGGATATATTGTAGCCAATGACGTGGAGTTTACAGTAGAAGAAACGGGAGAAATCCAGAAAGTAAAGATGGAAGATGAGCGTGCTATGGGACAACTGGTTATCGTAAAAACGGATGCAGACAGCAAAGCGGCTCTGGAAGGAGTAGAATTTGTTCTGCTGGAAAAGGAAACCGGAGAAGAAGTAGGACGTTTGAAGACTGGAAAAGATGGAAAAGCAGTTTCAGAACTACTTCCAATTGGAACTTATGAAAATGGTGTTTTCAAAGAACCGATCACCTATGTGCTGAAAGAAACTGTCACTTTAAAGGGATATGAGAAGACGGAAGAAGAGTGGGAAATCGTATTTACCTATCAGAATGATAAAACACCAGTCATTGAAGTGGTAAAAGAGATCCAGAATAAAAAAATACCAGAAACACCAGGTACCGTAAAACCAGGACCAAAAACGGGTGATGATACAAACTGGTTCCTGCCTTTGCTGGCTCTTGGTGTAAGTGCAGGTATGGTAGCAGGCCTACTTTATTACAGAAAAAGACATAAAAAGGCATAAAAAGGCATAGGAAATAAAAATCAGTTTTTAAACTTGGGAAAGGGCAGCTGCGGCTGTCCTTTCTTTGGCAATATGAGGTGAGAAGCATGGAAGAGAAAAAAAGAATACGGTTTATTGACAGCCATTATCATACCCTGTTCAGCATAGCAGACGGGGACTCCATAGAGATTGTATATCCAGATGGAAAAAGGGAAGAACGGGTTTGTACCTACATTGATGAATATCACACACAGGTAGGAGTAAGGGTGTTCCATATCTGTGAGTTTGCAGAAATCATGGAAGCAAATGGAAAGTCGTATTGCCCGGCAGAAAGCAAGGAAAAGGAAGAAAGAAAAGAAGCAGTCAAAGGGGAGCAGAAAACCGGAACTGTCCGTATGGAAAGGAGCAGGCGTTGAGGATAGGGATTATAGATGCAGATCTTTTGTACCGGAAAAGACATCGGTTTCCTAACTTGGCATGTATGAAACTTTCCGCTTATTGGAAGGAGCAGGGATTTGAAACAGAGCTTCTTTTGGATTATAGCCAGGCAGGGGAATATGACCGGCTCTATGTATCAAAAGTGTTTACGGACACCTTTGTGCCGGAGTATATTTTGGCGAAGGAAACAACCGTTTATGGAGGAACCGGTTTTTTTTATGATAAAGCACCGGTACTTCCAAAAGAAATGGAACACCATACACCGGACTATCATTTGTATGACCAGATGGTAAAAGAACATAGCGAAGGAGAGAAAAAGAAGAAAGAGTTCCAATTTTATACGGATTATTCCATTGGTTTCCTCACCAGGGGGTGTTTTCGGAAGTGCAGTTTCTGTGTAAACAAAAACAGCACCGGTGCAGTAGCTGCAAGCCCATTGGAAGAATTTTATGTTCCGTCCAGAAAGAAATTATGCTTTTTGGACGATAACTTTTTTGCCTGTGCAGAGTGGGAAAAAATCTTTTCCAGTGTCCTGGAAACAGGCAGGCGGTTTCAGTTCCGGCAAGGGCTGGATCTGCGGATTATGCAGAAAAGGCAGATGGAACTTCTGGCATCTGGAAAATTGGATAATGGTATGATTTTTGCCTTTGACCATATCAAAGATCAGGAACTTATTGTAAGAAAATTGGAACTTTTGCGGGAAGTGATCCCAGTTTCTTACCAGAAAGTTAAGCTGTATGTACTGTGCGGCTATGACTGGGAAGGGACCTGGAAAGCAGATTTTTGGGCAAAGGATATTCGGGACGTTTTCATACGGATTGAGATTTTGATGCGGTATAAGTGTCTGGCTTATTTGATGCGCTATGCCGCATGGGAACGGGCACCGGAAATTTATAAGGGAATGTATATCAACCTAAGTCGTTGGTGCAATCAGCCCGCCCAGTATTCAAAAAAGAGCCTGCGGGAATTTTGTACCGGACAGGGAGAGTATAGTTCCTGTTTCCGCTACCTGACTGCTTTTGAAGCTCTGCACCCGGAAATGGCACATTATCTGGATATGAAATATGAAGAGGTGCAGTATGGGAAAATTTACGGCTGAAGAAATTCAGATTGCAAAGGCAGTGGATTTAGTGGATTTGGCGGAGCAGATAGGGATTCCATTGAAAAGGAAAGGCAGGTTCTATCAGGCAGTGGGTATGGACTCTGTGATGATCTTCAACCGGTCTTCTTGGTGCCGGTTTAGCCAGGGGGTAGGTGGCAGCACCATTGACTTTCTGGAATATTTCAGAAACATGGATTTTGTGGAGGCAGTCAAATATCTGCTGGAGTTTGCCGGATATATCCGTACTGAAACCATGCAAAAATTTCAACCGGAAAGACAGACTGAAAAAATAGAAGAGACAAAACAGAGAAAAGACATACCGAAAGACCCTTTTGTACTTCCTTCAAAATCAGAAACCAGCCGCCGGTTATATGGCTATCTGATAAAACAGCGGAAGCTGTCAAAGCAGATGATTGATTTTTGGGTAAAAAAGGGGATTTTGTATGAGAGCGGAACGTACCATAACCTGGTTTTTGTGGGAAAAGATACGGAAGGTATCCCACGTTTTGCCAGCCAGAGGGGAACCCTGGATAAATATGGAAAACCCTTTAAAGGAGATGTTACGGGGAATGACAAAACTTATGGGGTTAATCTGGTAGACCAAAACAGTGATACGCTCTATGTATATGAGGCGGCCATTGATGCCATGTCCGATATGGAACTGCGGGAAGATTATCAGAACAATATCCTGGTACTTGGAATGCTTTCCGATGGTCCTTTGGAAAAGTTCTTAAAAGATTATCCTTATATCAGGAAGATACAGTTCTGTTTGGATAATGACCTGCCGGGAAGACAAGCGGCAAAAAAATTGGCAAGAAAATATACCCTTATGGAGTATGAGGTTTTTGTACGTCTTCCACCTATGGGAAAAGACTATAATGCTTTTTTGCAGTATAAAAAGGAAAACCAAGAGCTTTCCAGCCTGGTAGAAAAGGAAAGGCCGCTTCTTACTGAAACAAAAGGGACAAACATACAAAAGATAGAAAAAATGGTAGGACACAGGAACATAGTATCATACCAGATAGCACAGGCAAGATAGGAGGGTATTCTTTTGGAAAATAGCTATGATGAGGAATGTTTCAAAAAATGGGAGATCGACGAATGCGAAGCGGAGATGGAAAAAGTAGTGCAGTGGATAGGAAAGAGGAAACTGCATGGACGTGTACGGGTTGCGTTTATCGAAGAGAGCTATGAGCGGCAGGGATACCGCATGGGGATACCCAAGCAGGCGTATGTGTCCAGGGTGCTGGCAAACATCAGAAAAAGAGCGGTAAGAAAGAAATAACCAATCCGAAAGTGGGAGTGTTAGGAAAGGAGGTGGTGCAGACCAACAGAATTTTTGACAGAAGGATAAACTCTGGATACGGGAAGGGGTGATTCTATGATTGTAAGGTAATGCCAGATGGATATTTCGTTTGTAGCTGTGGATTTCTCATGAAGACTATAAAAAAATTTAGGAGACAGGAGGAAATAAGTGAGTAATCCTAGGTAAAATGTGTAGCTACACCTCATGAAACATGAGGAATGAAATATAGTTTGGTGAATTTTTGTGAGTTTGATAAATATGCAGCAAAGAGTTATTGTGCGATTCATGGTACAAGTGAAACATTGAATCTGGGAGATATTACAAAAGTGGACGAAAAGGAGATTGAACCGTTTAACATGATCTGCGGCGGAAGCCCCTGTCAGGATTTTTCCCTGGCAGGTAAGCAGGCAGGGGCGGTTTGGAAATGCCGAAGCTGCGGGCATGAGTATAACCCTCTGCAGGTACATTATTCTAAAAGGGACACCTGCAGCATGTGTGGTTCTCATGATATTGATAAAACACGTTCTTCCCTTCTGGTGGAATGGCTCCGTATGATACGGGGAGTAAAACCAGTATGGGGGATTTATGAAAATGTGAAAAATATTGTAGGAAAAAAATTCCGGGATACCACATTCCGGTTGTTTGAAGAAGAACTGCATGAATACGGATACCACACCTATTGGAGTGTTCTTAATGCAAAGCATTATGGAATACCCCAGAACAGGGAACGGGTATATCTGATTTTGATACAGAAGGAAATGGATAATGGAACATTCCAGTTTCCAGAACCGCTGGAGTCCTTCCAGTGCCTTATGGATATTCTGGAGGATACGGTAGAGGAAAGATACTACTTATCCCAGGAAAAAGTACGCCGCTTGATTGAAGATATGGAAGAGAGAAAAGCGCTTTTGTTTGAGCCGGACGAAAAAAGCCTGAAGGCTTTTCGGGAAAACCGGGTAAAGCGAGCCGGAAATATCAAAGGGGTGTTTGAACAGACTGGACGGGTCTATCTGCCAGACGGGTGCTGCCCTACGGTAACTGCCTGTGGTGGTGGCGGGCAGCAGCCCAAAATTCTTCAAGTAGGAGATATTCATACCGATTATGGTTCAAGCGGGGTTATTTATTCCCCTTTAGGAAGCAGCGGTGCGGTTTTAGCAGGACATGACCAGCCAAAGATTGTAGAAAAATGTCCAGGAGCAATCCGGGGCAGGTATGATCGGGAAGGCCGGATTGTGCAGACTTTGGAACTGGGAGAAAAAGAAGTCTGCCATACCCTTACTTCTGTGCAAAAAGATAATATCATTCTGGTACGTCAAAAGACACAGAAAGGTTATGAGGAATGTTTGGAAAATGGTGTTGTAAATCTTAGTTATCCGTCTGTGGAAAAACGGGGAAGGGTACAGGAGCATGGGGAACTCTGCCCTACGCTTACGACATCAAATGGAATACACCGCTTAGAGTCTTTGTTCCGTATCCGGAGGCTGACACCTTTTGAATGCTTCCGGCTTATGGGCTTTTCCGATGCGGATTTTTGGAAAGCAAAAGAAGCAGGCATAAGCAACAGCCAGCTTTACAAACAGGCAGGAAATTCCATTGTTGTTGATGTGCTGTACTATATTTTTCTGGAACTATACAAAGCCATGCCATATCTGTTTGAGGATATCCGGCTTTCTTCCTTTTTCAGTGGGATTGGAGCTTTTGAAAAGGCATTGGAGCGTTTGGAAGAACAGGTAAACCAATAATTTCATAAGAGAAACCCAAAGCGGCAAATGGTCCATAGAGAGTCTTCCCATACTTGTTGAAAAGAGAGAAATTGCGGAAGAAGAAGCAGCCTGCAAGGAGTCTGTGCAAAAGCGTTGATAGCAGAATGGAAGAACTGCTGTCACATCAGACACAGGAGGCTGACAGATTTGCTAACAGAACTAGGGTTTTGTTAGCAGAAATAGAAGTAGGAAGCGGAAAAACCGATAGCAGATGTTTAGAACTGCTATCGGTTTTTCCCTATATGGAACGCAGGTCTGCTATCAGTATCTGCGTTTTGCTATCTATTTTATCCGGGGTATTAGGGGGTGCCCCCTAACAAGATGGGATTTTGTACGGTAAAATCCGTATCTTGCAGAGGACTGGCAGAGCCAGTCCGGATGCCGGGAAGTTATACAGTGACCGATAGCAGGTCTTAGGAGTTGACAGCGGATAGCGTTGGAGTAGAAATCGGTAGATGAAATCTGTGATAAAGATAAGGAAAGGGGGAGCATGAAAAAAGAAACAATGAAATGCAGAAAAGAAATCCGGCTGTACTCATGGGAGCTGGAAGAGTTACAAAAACAGGCAGAAAAGATGGGGCTTTCTGATTCCCAGTATCTTCGTATGCTGATTACCAACCGTCCCAGGGATTACCCGGAAATCCGCAAGGAACTGGAACGCATGAACCAGGAAATCAACCGGATTGGTGTAAACATCAACCAGATTACCCATAACAATAACAGCGCCCTTTATTCCAGGGAAGATAAACACCGTCTGTATGTGTTTTTGAAGCAGATAAAAACACTGGTAAGCCAGGTGCAGGAAAGGCTGTAGGTTATGGCAATTACAAAGTGCCTGCACATGAAACAGGCGAAAACAGGTTATCCGGCAAAACATCTGGCAAACGGTCTTCGCTATATTATGAACCCGGAGAAAACAGAACATGGCCGCTATGTCTGTGGGCATAACTGTATTCCCGAACAGGCATTATCCAAGATGGTAGATACCAAACGTCATTTTGGAAAGCTGGATAAAAGGCAGGGTTACCATTTCATTCTTTCGTTTGAGGAAGATGAGGTTTCGGAAGAAGAAGCCTTCCAAGTGGTAGGAGAGTTTGTGACAGAATTTCTTGGGAAGGATTTTGAAGCGGTTTATGCAGTCCATAATGATACGGATCATATTCATGGGCACATTATTTTTAATTCGGTACGCTGTACTACAGGATATAAATACGATTATAAAAACAGGGATTGGGAAAACATTATCCAGCCTCTGACCAACCGGATATGCAAGGAGCATGGTTTATCTGTGCTTGATCTGGAAAAGGTAAAGGAGAAACGTAAACAAAAAGGACAGGAAGAAACATCTCTTTCGGAACGGGACAGGCGGATTAAAAGAGATATGGATCAGGCATTACAGGACGCAGGTTCTTATGAGGAATTTCTTGAAAATCTTTCCAACATGGGATATGAGCTGCGGGGGAGAAAACGTCTTTCCGTTCGGGAACCCGGAGCAGGAAGGGCAAGGCGGCTGGACCAGCTAGGGGAAGAATATACAGAGGAAAGGCTTCGGCAGCGTTTTGGACGCCTTCCAATCCCGGAAATAACCGGAGAGGAGATACCGGTAGAATGGACGTATGTGTTTATTCCATACCGGGAGCGGCATTTGACCAGATACCAGAAGGAACGCTTTCTTCGCAGGTACCGGCAGGGGAAACCAATGGCAGACTCTAAAACCTGGAAATACAGGGCAGCAATCCAGGAATTGAAAAAATTGCAGGAGGAATTTGATTTTCTGGCAACTTATCGCATACAGGATAAGGCGCAGTTGAAAGCCATTTCTGATGCAACAAAGGAACAGCTTTGGGAAAACAGCAGGGCAAGAAAGCAGTTACGAAAAGAAATGCTTCCTTATGAGGAAATGCTTCTGCTTCTCAATAAGCTGCAGGAAAAACAGATGGAAGCAGAACTTTATCAGGAAGGGTATCAGGAATTTTTTCAAGACCACCAGACATACCAAAACCTTCTTGGGCAGTTAAAAGAAATGGGATATTCCTTGTCTGAGGCAGAACAGACAGACGCTTATTTCTTTGAGAAAGAGGAGCGTTTGCGGATTGAACGGAAAAAAATCTTAAAAGAAAAAAGGATTGCAGAGCGTCTGAGTGAAAAAGCAGAAGAAAAAGAAAACTTGGAAGCACAACAGAAGGAAAAGAATAGGGAAACGTCTGCAAGGGGCAGAGGAAAAGGAGGGTAAATGACAGTAGAAGGACAACGGTATCTGGAAGAATGCCGGAAAGTTTTAAAAGAAGAACAGATGGACGCAGTTTCTATGGGGCTGGATTTTGGTCTTCCTGTTTCGGATATCCAGAAGGTAGTTAAGAGTAACCAGGAAGCCCCGGTGATGAAAGCAATCATCATAGGGCTTATGGAAGGGATTGGGGAAATCGACTTTTTATGTGAAGGAAATTATAACCAGTTCCAGGTACGGGAAATCGTAGAGGGCTTAAAAAACGGGCTGGATCTGGAAGAGGTGAAAACCTATGCCGGAAATGAACTGCCGGCCAGCCGTATGCGGACCATGCGGATACAACTGGAAGAGTCAAAGGCAAAAAAAGAAGTTCCGAAAGATGAAGAAATGCGTTCTTATATGAAAAATCTTATGGGGATCATGGAACAATCCATTCAGCAGTTCCAGGAAAGCAATGACCGTTTTACAGCCTTGTCCTCTCTGGTAAAGGAGCATGTTGTTGAAGAGAAAAACCAGGAGATTAAAGACCTGTATGAGAACCTGCAATATAAAGATAAAAACATACAGGAATTAAAAGAAAAGCTGGCAAAGAAAGAGCAGGAAATTCAGGATCTGAAAAAAGAAGCAGAAAAATACAGGGAAAAAACAGAAGCTGCTTCCAGGGAAACAAAAGTGGTATTGGAAGAAAAAAGCATACAAACAGCGGAAGGGCTGCAAAAAAGTAAGCGCCGGCTGCTTGGGATTGCCATGCTTGGGAAAAAAGTACCCAAAAGTGTTGTGGAGAAAATTCTGGAATATAACCTGTCCGCAGAACAGTTGGAAGAAATCCGTCAGTGCGTAGAAAGTGGGCTGGCAGATGCAGAAATTCTTCAGGTGATGGAGAACAGCCCTTCACCAGAGAGAATGAAAAAAATGCGGGAAATTATCCTTTTGATGCGGAAACGGAAGGCGGGTGTGTAAATGGCAGAACTTGAACATGTGGTAAAAACATTTTCCCTTTTGGAAGCTGCCGAAAAGGAACAGCCCTTTCTTACCAGGGAGCAGAAACAGGATTTGTACCGTATTGCTTTTCATAAGGAGTCTATGGAAGAGGTAGAAAAAATTATTTTGCAGTTACAGGTGCCTCATGCAGGAAAGGAAGAAAAAGAGCGTATCCTTTCCCATTACCTTGAACCGTTTTTTCAGGTTCCGGAAAATATTTTGCAGATTGAGAATTATATTTTTCAGCTTCAATATATGACCTATGAAAAGGAAAAAGCAAACCACATGCTGGAGGCTCTCTTAAAACAGGAAAATATCCAGTATGACCTGGAAGCCATGCTTACAGAAGGAAAAATAAAGGCGGCTGTTCCAGTAAAAAAGGACAGGGCAATGGGATAGGAGGGAGAGCATGAGTGAAATACAAGATGCGGCGCAGATCATTAAAGTTTCCTTTGAAGGCGCAGAAATCATTCTGAAAATGGGAAATACAGGCTGGCAGTTTGTAAAAGATATTTGTGCGGTATTTAAAAAAGTTCTGGACCAGGAAAAACTGTCAGGGAAAACTTCTGTACAAAAGCTCCTGAAAATGGGAGGCGATTTACAGGTTTTCCGTTTTGAAACAAAAGACCTGGAGCGGGTAAAAGCCCTGGCAAATAAGTATGGGATTTTATATTCCATTTTGCCGGATTTGAATGAGAAGGATGGTATGAGTGAAATTTTGTTCCATTCCCAGGCAGCACCCCGTATTCAGTCCATGATGGCAAAAATTGAACATTCCAATATTGGGACGTTAGATGAATACTATGAAAATGCAGAGCCGGATAAGGTGGAGCAGTTGGTAGAAGAAGTAAAAAAGCCTGCCCTGCCGGAGCCGAAGGAGTGTGAACTGGTTGCGCGGGAGCTGGCGAAAAACCAGGTGGAGAAGATCAGTGATGTCCGTTCCCGTCTGAATATGACCTGGCTTCAGATCTGGCCGATTATCTGCTACATGGAAGAACAGGGGATTTTGGAGAAAGGGAAGGAAGGTACGGTAACACTGACCAGGACACCGGAACAGATGGAAGAATTGGTAGATTCCCAGCAGTGGAAACAGTTGTTTGGGGAAGAGGAAGCCCAAAGACGCAGCACTGGAAGCAGCCAGGAAACAGAAGAAAAGATGCAGGTCATTCAGCGTATCCAAAAGGAGAAACGGAACAATCCAGGTGTGAATGCCATTACTATAGACCAGAAGCTGGTATATGAAGAAACAGAGCATCATATCAAAACCAGGATTCCGTACCGTAAGAATGAATTTATCTGGCTGGATAAATCGGAAATTAGCTGGATTAATGACCATAAGACGATTTTTGCAGGATTGGAAAAGAAGAAGGAGTATGCAATTTTAGACCTGGAGGACCGATTTCTTAGAAAAACTTCGGGGGAAGATTTATATAGGGAAAGCTATGACCCGGTACACAGGGAACGTGCCAGACAGGAGCAGGAAAAGATACGCAGAAGAAGGGAGCAGAATTACAGGAAGGCACAACAGAACCTGGAAGCAGGGAAAAGAACCATACAGGGGCGAAGGAGGTAGAGAACCGGAGCAATTCAGAAAAAGAAGAAACAGTCCTGGGGCATGTATCTTATTGGTGGCATAGCTTCCGGCTATGGAGGTTATCTCTTGAACGTGTGTTATCAGCCCGGAAAGGATATCAATTATTTTTTAAACCGTCTGGATCAGGTGATGGTAGCCCCGTTTGCCAATTATTGGAACGAAACTTCCTTAAAAGCAATCATTTTGGGGATTTTTGTATATGTGATTGGTATGGTCATGTATGTCACCAGCCGGAAAAACTATATGCCGGGACAGGAATTTGGTACCGCTGTTTTTGCAGATCCGAAAAAAGTGGCAAAGCAGTTTGCGGATAAAGATGAACACAATAACCTGATCTTATCCCAGAATGTCAGGCTGTCCATGAATACCAGAAAGACCAGGAGAAACCTAAATGTCCTGGTAATCGGAGGAAGCGGCGCTGGAAAAACCTTGTTCATGGTGAAACCCAATCTCCTTCAGTTAAGCAGGGCTTCCCAGATCATTACAGATCCCAAAGGGGAGATTTTAAGATGCTGCGGAGGTATGCTGAAAGCGCATGGATACCGGATACGGGTGCTGAACCTGGTGGAAATGGAGCAGTCTAACGGATATAATCCATTCCGCTATATCCGCTCTGAAACAGATATTGTAAAACTGGTTACCAACCTGATCAATAATACCACACCGAAAAACGCACAGCCCAGTGATCCATTCTGGGAGAAAGCCGAGTCTTTGTACTTGCAGGCCATTTTTCTTTATGTGTGGCAGGAGTGTGAAATGGAGAAAAGGAATTTCCGTATGGTTTTGCAGCTCTTGAATGAGGCAGAAGTCCATGCAGACGGTTCCCCTTCTGATTTAGACCGGCGTTTCCGCAGACTGGAGAGAAAAAAGGGAAGCAACCACCCTGCTTTAATCCAGTATAATAAAGTGGTACGGGGTGCCGGAGATACGGTAAGGAGTATCATCATTTCCGCAAATGCAAGGCTTGGATTGTTACAGAACCCACAAATTTTGCGGATTCTGGATCATGATGAAATGGAGATTGAGGAGATTGGGATTGGTGTTGACGGGGACAGAAACCGGAAGACTGCACTTTTTTGTGTAACGCCGGATTCGGATAAGAGTTATGCCTTTTTAATTGGTATGCTTTATTCCCAGATTTTCCAGGAATTGTATTACCAGGCAGACTTCCATTATAATGGAAAACTTCCCATTAACGTGAATTTCATGCTGGACGAATTTGCCAACGTGCCATTGCCAGATGACTACTGCAGCCTCCTTAGTACCATGCGTTCCAGGAATATTTCATGTACCATTTTTATCCAAAACCTTGCCCAGATCAAGGCTTTGTTTGAGAAAACCTGGGAAACCATACCGGGTAATTGTGATTCTCTGGTATATCTTGGTGGGAATGAACAGTCCACGCATAAGTATATCAGTGAGTCCCTGGGAAAAGGGACCATTGATAAAAAAAGCAGTGGGGAAACCAAAGGCCGGCAAGGGAGCAGTTCCCGGAATTATGATGTGCTGGGGCGTGAGCTTTTGACACCGGACGAAACCCGAAAGCTGGATAACTCAGAGTGTATTTTGTTAATCAGGGGTTGTGATCCTATTATTGATAAGAAATACAATACTTTTGCACACTCCAGATTTTCGGAAACAGAAGATGGCGGGGCTGCGCCTTATATCCATGACAGAATGGCTGCCCAAAAACAGGCGGTACAGATTTTAAGTGAAGAATCCCTGGATTATTATAAGAAGAAAAAGGAACAGGGAGAAGATGTTCAGATTGTGGAACTGTCTTTTGATGAAATTTTTTCTTATGAGCCTATTCCTAAGAAGATTTTTTCGGAGGAAGAGCTGAAAGAGAACCAGAAGAAGAGAACGGTAGAGGAGGTGAGGCCGCCGAAGAAAACGGAAAAACCGGTACAGACAGAGGAAGAAAAACTTTCTGAATTATTGGAAAGCCATGTTTATAATGAGGAACAGTTGGGAGAAATCATGCTTGCCATTGGTGCTGGAATTTCGTATGATAAAATCCTTCAAATGGCAGATACAAAAAACAGTGCTGAAAAGATGAAGGAAATCCGTAAAAAATTTACAAAAGAAACAGCCTCGGATTAAAGAAGGCAGATTTTTGGAAACCTGTAGTTTTTGCATTACGCAGGGCAGGTTTTCAAAAATCTGTCTTTTTGCGTAATGCGGTATTAATCACATGAAAAGGAGTAAAAAGATATGAAGATCAAAGAGGTTATCAGAAAGAAACAGAACCGCTTGAAAAAATCTCTACTGGGAGTCCTGGCAGTAAGCGCTGCCACTGTTTCCCTGTTCCCCCAGACTGTCATGGCTTCCGGGGTAAGTGACGTGACACAGCCGCTTATGAATTTAAAGACACTGGTGATCAGTATTATCGGTGCGGTGGGTGTGATTATCCTGGCAAAAAACGTGATGGAATTTGCACAGGCTTACCAACAGCAGGACAGTTCTTCTATGAACAGTGCCATTAAAGGAATTGTTGCAGGGCTTATTATGGCAGCCATTTCCTCCGTTCTTACTTTCCTGGGAATTAGCTAAAACCATTCTTCTTTTTGAGATAAGCAGATAAGAAGAGAGGTGAAGTGATGTTTAATTTAGGAGAGGCGATCCTTGCACTTTTGGAAATCGTGTTTGGATTTTGGAATAACCAGGTCAGCCTCGTATTTGAACTTTTAGGACAGTCCCCTACCGGGTTCAAAGGAGGCGGGCCCTGGGGGATCATTGAAGGGATTGAACCCCTTTTTGTTGGGATAGGCTCTGCCCTGGTAGTCCTTTTTTTCGTCATTGGGTTTTGTGCAGAGTCGGTAGATATCCGGGAAGAAATCCGGTTTGAAGCAATCCTCCGTATGTTTATCCGGGTTGCCATTGCACAGTGGCTGGTATCTTATAACATTACCATTATGAAAGCCCTGTTTACTTCCTGTGGAAACCTGGTGGGGCATTTGGGGCAAAACCAGAGTGTGGAGTTATCCATTGACCCGGCGCAGGCAGAAGTGATCAAAGATTTGGGATTTGGAACCAGTATCGTGTTCCTGATACTTGCTGTTTTCCTGTCTTTAATCGTTATTATCTGTGGTTTCTTCCTGCTGTACAATGTTTATTTCCGCTTTTTGAAAATTATGGTAATTGTACCTTTTGGGGCGATTGCCAGCAGTACCCTGGCTGGAAACCGGGGGCTTAGCAATACCTTTGTAGCCTATATGAAATATTTTATCAGTGTCGTTTTTGAGGCAGTCACAATGGCGCTGGCAATTCTTTTGTGTAACCAGTTTATTTCCTCCGGACTTCCGACCTTTACCGGAGATTATGAGGACTGGGCCAAAACCCTGATTTATTTGGGGGAAATGACCTTTACGGTTGCGCTGACGGTAGGCACTGTAAAAGGAGCGCAGAACCTGACTTCCAGGGCACTGGGATTGTAGGAGGAAAGGATTGTGCAGGAAAAAGGGATACAGATGACACTATTTGAATATTTTCAGGACGCAGAATGCTTCAGCCTTAAAGAAGCAGTGGCTTGTGTAGAACAGGTAAAAGAGGTAAAAGAACCCAGTATCCGGGTAAGAATTTATGAGGGAATAGAAAAGGGGCTTTTTTCCAGGATAGCCAAAGGAGTCTATACGGTTACCAAAGAACAGGACGGAGAAGAGGTAACTTGTATGCTGGTTCAGGGAAATGGCAGGGATTTGAGCTTTTTAAAAGATAACAGTATAGATGCCATTATTACAGACCATGCTTATGACCTGAAAAAAAGCCTGAAAGGGGGAAACCGGGATTTTGCCGCCTATGAATGTTTTCAATATACGCAGGAAGACTTTGATGAAAAATACCGGGTGTTGAAAAAAGGGTGTTTTCTGGTAGAGTTCATGCCGGAAGAAAATGGGGAAAATTATGAATACCTCTATCAGATGAAAAAAATGGCGAAAGAAGCAGGACTTGAATATTATGCAAAAGTCGCCTGGAAAAAAGGAAATTTCGTTGCCAATACGGGAAGAAAATCTAAAAATACGGAAGAGATTGCATTTTTTACGAAAGGAAAAGCCAGGAATTTACGCCCAGATGCGAAAAAGGATAAGGCGGAGCCAGGAATATCCCACTATATGTCAGGCGCCAGGGGAATGCTTCCAACGGTCTTTGACATTGAACCGCCAGGGAAAAACTCCCGTATTCATCAGGCAGAAAAACCAGTGCAACTTTTGCAGCAGATCCTTGGATTTGTAACAGAAGAAAAGGAGTGGGTACTGGATCAGTTTGCAGGTTCGTTTTCCCTGGGGGAAGCAGCACTTTTAAATGAACGGAATGCAATCTGCATTGAAATTAATGAAGAATATTTTGAAAAGGGAAAAGAAAGGCTTCTGTCTGCAAAGAGCAGGAGCCGGTAAGAAGGGAGGATATGTAAATGGAACAGGAAGAAAAACTCAGCCTGGATTTTGGCAATGGGGAGATCTATGAGGTCTGGCTGGAAGTTGCAACTTATCCGGCTGATAAAAACATCAAAGTTTGTGTGTTTACGGAAAAAGAGGAAGAGATATGGAAACTTTTTGAATTGACCACAGATATGGGAATTCCGCTGGAAAAGAACCAGACCTTTTTGCTCCCAGGCTATGATCTGGAGCAGATCGTAGAATTTATCAAAAAAAACGGGCTTGGACCTGTCTCTTATACACATCTGACGCTGCCGACGAAGGCTTAGGTGTAGAT
>ENA-OZHC01000445-OZHC01000445.1-human-gut-metagenome-genome-assembly--contig:-NODE-445-length-17810-cov-6.185356_pt1 | contig 17810 bp, 10 predicted proteins | sample MGYA00244043_ERZ653680 | MGnify/ENA primary metagenome ERZ653680 (study PRJEB26926, sample SAMN06165323) | human gut metagenome | biome: ENVO:00009003; feature: ENVO:2100002; material: ENVO:00002003...
CCTAAGCCTTCGTCGGCAGCGTCAGATGTGTATAAGAGACAGTCCGTATTCTTCAGACCTTCTTCGATGAGCAGGTCCATATCGCGTCCGTCTCCGTTGATAATCATGATTTTATCGTCAAGAAGTTCCGTCAGGCGGTTACAACGGTTCAAGTCGTTGTCTATGATCTTCACCTGCATATAGTCGGGTACATATTGGGCGGTTCGCACGGCAATGCGACTTCCACCCATGATCATTACGTTGCGTACATCGGCATAATCTTCCTTGCCGGCTATCTTACGTATATAAGGTACATACTTGCGGGTAGTGGTGAAGTAAACGATGTCATGCAGTTTGATTACATCGTCACCGCGCGGAATCAGTGTTTCGTTGCAGCGTTTGATGGCTACCACGTGATAGGGTTTGTCTGTTTCGGCAAGTTGGTGCAGAGGAATATCCAGTATTTCCGCTTTTTCACGCATCTTGGTACCGATAAGTATCAGCGATCCGCCACAGAATTCCCACCATTGGCGCACCCAACTCATACGTATGGAAGATACGATTTCTTTAGCGGCAAGCATTTCAGGGTAAATCAATGAGTCAACACCCAGTTTCTTGAAGAATTCCTTGTTCTTAGGCAGGAGATACTCGTAATTGTCAATACGGGCAACGGTCTTTTTGGCACCGAGGTTGGTGGCCAGCATACATGCGGTCATGTTACGGCTTTCATCGGGAGTGACAGCTATAAACAGGTCAGCATCTCTAGCCCCCACTTCTTTCAATCCCTGAATGGAAGTAGGCGATGCCGTGACCGTCATTAAATCGAAGTTGGAACTAAGCGTGCTCAACCTCTCTTCATTGTCGTCCATCAATATGATGTCCTGCTTCTCGCGAGACAACAATTTTGCCAAGTGTGTGCCTACTGCGCCGGCACCGGCAATAATAATTTTCATTGCTCTTTATTACTCTTATTGTTTTGTTGTTCCAATCCCAGAACAGTCTTAGCGTTCTGAGGAGAGATGACAGCCTGTCCAGTCTCTTCTTCCAGTCTTATTCGGGCTTCACGGGCGATGCTTCCGCCACGGCGGGCAATATCTTTATGTTCATCAAAATTCTCCGGGTTACTGACTTCAGAGATTTCTTTGGTTGAAAGTTCTGCCAACATGTTTAATACTAATTCCTTATTAGTCATGTTATCTCGTAGGTTCTCTTTCTTCAGTCCCTTGAAGCGTTTGTACTCTTTGGTGGTTTTATCAGCCCAGGTCTGATAAAGGATATCTGTCAATGTAGCAAACTGCGTGCCTTCCTCCAGTCCACAACGTTTCCACTCGTCGGTTAGTTCTTTGCGTATCTCGATACTTTTCAATCGCTGGTTTATCCAGCTATCAGAATACCCCAAGGCTTTGTACTCCATCATGGAACGCTTGATAGTCAGTTCTGGATCTTGCATTTCGTCCAGACGTTCTTTGGCTATCTGAGCCATCCAGAGCTTAAACGGTTCGGCTTTGGGAGAAGGAATGGATTGGATGAGGCGGAATAATTGTTCGGTAGTAGCTACGTCCGTCAGGCGCATCTTTCCATCGGTTGACAACATTTTTAACTGGTGACAATTTGTCACCGTTTGATTTCCTTCTTCTTTTAATCGCTGTTTAAGCTTGTTCCAGTACTTCCTACCGTCTACACTTTCGGTAAGAACACTTACTACATCCACTACTGAAAAGTACCACTCCTCCGTCTCGTCATCCCAAACCGTGCGTACTTTCTTTTCTTCAAAAACCTTGATGGCTTCTTTCTTTGTCATAATATTATATTTGTTCTATCGTATTCATTATTCCTTCCTCATCCATGCCACACAGATGATACAACTCCTGTATCGTGCCATGTTCTACGAATTTGTCCGGTACTCCTATGCGGTGCACGTGCGGTGTATATCCGTTGTCCGACATAAATTCCAGGATGGCAGTCCCCATGCCGCCTTTCCGTATGCCGTCTTCAATGGTGATGATGCGGGAAAATGAGCGTCCTATTTCGTGGAGCATCTCCTCGTCCAGTGGTTTGAGGAAACGCAGGTCGTAATGTGCTATTGAGATGTTTTTTTCTTTTTCCGCCCGTTCGATGGCCTTTGCGGCAATGTTCCCTATCGGGCCGAGGGTAACGACTGCCATATCTTTACCGTCCTTCAGCTTGCGTCCTTTGCCAACCGGGATTTCTTCCAACGGGCATTTCCAGTCCTTCAGCACACCGCGTCCACGGGGGTAGCGGATAACGAACGGACCTTTGTCCGGCAGCTGTGCCGTGTACATGAGGTGGCGCAGTTCGTGCTCGTTCATGGGCGAGGAAATCGTCAGGTTGGGGATGGGGCGGAAGTAGGCCAGGTCGAACACGCCGTGGTGGGTCGGTCCGTCTTCTCCTACCAGCCCGGCACGATCCAGGCAGAGCACGACGGGAAGTTTGAGTATGGCGATGTCATGAATGACATTGTCGTAAGCACGTTGCATGAATGACGAATAGATGTTGCAGAAAGGTTGCATCCCTTCTTTGGCCATACCACCTGAGAAAGTGGCTGCATGTCCTTCGGCAATGCCTACGTCAAAAGCACGGTCGGGCATTGCCTGCATCAGCATATTCATGGAGCATCCTGTAGGCATGGCGGGAGTGACGCCGACGATACGTGGATTCTTTTCGGCAAGTTCCACCAAGGTCTCGCCGAAAACGTCCTGATACAGCGGTGGCAGGTTGTGTGTATCCGCTGTAAAGCGTTCACCCGTTTCGGGATCGAACTTTCCCGGTGCGTGCCAGATGCCCGGAGCTTTTTCGGCAGGTTCGAATCCTTTCCCTTTAATGGTGTGCAGGTGCAGGATTTTCGGTCCCTTCATATCTTTGATGTCCCGCAGGATACGTGCGATGTTCTTCACATCGTGTCCGTTGATGGGGCCGAAGTAGCGGATATTCATTCCTTCGAAGATATTCTGTTGTTGGGCGGCTATCGATTTCAGGCTATTTCCAAAGCGGATAAGTGCTTTACGGCGATCTTCGTTGAGGATGCCCACTTTGAACAGCATCTTGGATACTCTGAAGCGGAGCTGGTTGTATCGGTTTGAGGTGGTCAGGTTGAAGAGATATTGCTTCATGCCGCCTACACTGCGGTCTATGGCCATCTCGTTATCGTTCAGAATGATAAGCAGGTTGTTGGAGCTTGCTGAGGCATTGTTCAATCCTTCGAATGCCAGTCCGCCGCTCATGCTGCCATCGCCAATTACGGCAACCACATGGCGGTCTTTTTCTCCTTTTTCTTCTGCCGCTACCGCCATGCCGAGAGCCGCCGAAATGGAGTTCGAAGCATGTCCGCAAGTGAAAGTGTCATAATCGCTTTCATCGGGAGAGGGGAAAGGGCGGATACCTTTGAATTTCCGGTTTGTGGAGAATGTTTCCCGACGTCCGGTCAGTATCTTATGGCCATACGCCTGATGGCCTACGTCCCACACGATGCGGTCGTAAGGAGTATTGAACACGTAATGCAGGGCGACGGTCAGTTCTACCGTCCCCAAACTGGCTGCAAAGTGTCCCGGGTTACACGAAACTTCTTTAATAATGTCCTGCCGCAATTCTTTGCAAATTTCCGGAAGCTGATCAACGCTCAGTTTACGCAGATCTTCGGGATCAGAAATAGAATTTAGCAAGTTATATGTTGTTGGTTCTGTCTTCATCTCTGTTCTGAGGATTACAAATTGCAAAATTAGTAAAAGAAAACGGAAGGTATTCCCTTTTTATAGAAAAAAATATTAATCCAACCTTTGCTTTGCTCCGTACGTTCTTCACCTGGATGTACCTTTGTACGGAGAAACACAGGAGTCTGTACGGAGATAAGTAAGGTCCGGATACGGTACATGTAGAGTGAAGGCAACCTACTTTTTCATAATTCTTATCAGGGCAACTGCAACAACAGTCTCATAACCGCTCAGAAAGGAATTATTTCACCACAGAGGACACAGAGAGCACAGAGGTTATAATTATCTCTGAATTAGAAGTCTAAAAACTCTGCGTTCTCTGTGTCCTCTGTGGTGAAAAGATTCATAACCGAAAAGAAAGGAGGCAAAGGATAATTGAGATTTTAGACACGGATTCATAACTTATCCGCAATGCAAAGTTATCGTCTATAGCTTCTAAAATCATCGTCCTTGCAACAAAGACTTAGAACGAAGGCTTTGTTTCTATAAATGTAATCTTCGTTTCTATAAACAAAGCTTTCATTTTTAGAAACGAAGCTTTCATTTCAAGTATTCATAGTAAGAAAGGAAAGTCTTATCAAGGGAGGGCGTTAGTTTTGATAGCATCCGTATCTAAAATAGAATCATATCGGAAAAGATTCATACCCCGTCAAATACGAATCAGAATTTTGATGCGGTTGCCCTGAACTTTTATGCTTTTGTTTGCTTGTTTAGAAACAAATTGATTAGTTTTGTTGCATCAAACAAAATTGGGTTTTCGTATAGAAAACAAATAGCTTTAGGACTTGAATGAAAATGGAAAAAGAAAAAAATCTTTTATTTAGTGTAGCAGACATTGTGAAGCGTTCCAAACGCATACTGAGTTTCAAAACTGATGCTGAATTGGCTGCTTATTTTGGTGTATCGCGCTCTACACTTAGTAACTGGATTGCACGAAACAGCATTGACTTTCCGTTGTTGCTGAGCAAGATGAAAGATGTGGATTATACCTGGTTGATATTAGGTAAGGGAAGTCCTGGAACTCAACCAAAGAGTAGTAATAGTGAACAGGCGGCGGGTGACGTTGGAGTAATACACAATCCCAAAACGCCGGATGCGATGAAAGACCGCAGTGTAGTGTTGTACGACATTACTGCCGCTGCTAATCTGCGTACATTGCTTGCCAATAAGCACCAGTTTGTGGTGGGAAGAATACAAATACCCAGTATTCCCGTATGCGACGGTGCCCTTTATATTAGTGGGGACAGTATGTATCCCATCCTGAAATCGGGAGATATTGTAGGTTTCAAGGAAATGAACAGCTTCAGCAATGTCATTTATGGTGAAATGTATCTAGTCTCATTCGATATTGATGGCGATGAGTATCTGGCAGTGAAGTATGTGAACCGTTCGGAGCAGGAGGGTTGCATTAAACTTGTGAGTTATAACCCGCACCATGAACCGATGGATGTTCCCTTTGCTTCCATTCAGGCAATGGCTATCGTGAAATTCTCTATCCGGAAGAATCTGATGATGTAAACGTATGAACTTTTCTACCCCTGTTGAATTACCTTCCGATCTGCCCCGTTTTACTCAGGCGGACGAACTTCTGTTGATGGGTTCCTGCTTTGCCACCAACATCGGGGCGCTGCTTGCGGATGCCAGATTTCGTCTGGATGTCAATCCTTTCGGGGTTCTTTATAACCCTTTGTCCGTTTCGGCTGCCTTGCGCGAGCTGGTAACGGGCAGGCTGTATAAAGAAGAAGACCTGTTCTTCTTCCGTGAGTGCTGGCATAGCCCGATGCATCATGGTGATTTTTCTTCTCCTTCGGCAGAAGAAGTGTTGCAGCGTATCAATACCCGTCTGCAAACGGCGCACGAACGTATCCACCACTTGAACTGCCTGATGTTGACTTTTGGTACAGCGTGGGTGTACGAACAGAAATCCACGGGACATGTGGTTGCTAATTGCCATAAACAGCCGGAGTCTGTCTTTACCCGTCGCCGGCTCAGCGTGCAGGAGATTGTATCGGATTACACCTCTCTCTTTTCCGGTCTGATTGCCCGGAATCCAAAGTTGAAAGTGATTCTTACGGTCAGCCCCATCCGTCATGTACGCGACGGAATGCATGCTAACCAATTGAGTAAAGCTACACTTTTGTTTGCCATCGATCAGTTACAGGCTTCATTTCCCGAACATGTCTTTTATTTTCCGGCTTATGAACTCTTACTCGACGAGCTTCGTGACTATCGTTTTTATGCTGACGACATGGTGCATCCATCCCCCCTGGCGGTGCGTTATGTATGGGAGAAGTTTGTGCAGACCTGCCTCTCTGAGGACGCGTTAGAGATTATGCAGGAAAGTGAAAATATCAATAAAGCGCTATCCCATAAGCCCTTCCATCCGGAGTCAGACGAGTATAAGCGTTTTTTAGGACAAATTGTGTTAAAAATCGACCGACTTAACAAAAAATACCCGTACTTAGATTTCAAAAAAGAGAAAGATATATGCCGTATACGATTGAAACAATAGCCGAACGCATCAGTGCACGACGTGTGGGGGACACGCCGGCAACTATAGATTGGTTACTTACCGATAGCCGTTCCTTGAGTTTCCCCGAAGAAACCTTGTTTTTTGCCTTAACTACCAAGCGCAACGATGGCGCACGCTATATACCTGACTTGTATTCACGCGGTGTTCGCAATTTTGTGGTCAGCAAAGAAGCCTATAAATGGGTGGAAAGCGGACAATTGGCAATGAGTAATTCGGATATGTTGGCTGTCAATTTCCTGGTGGTCGCCAATCCGTTGAAAGCTTTGCAGAAGTTGGCGGAACAACATCGCGAACAGTTTCAGATACCGGTTATCGGCATAACAGGCAGTAACGGAAAGACGATTGTAAAGGAATGGCTGCATCAATTGCTCAGCCCTGAGCGGGCGATTGTCCGTTCGCCGCGCAGCTATAATTCACAGATCGGTGTACCTTTGTCCGTCTGGCAGATGAACGGGCAGTCCGAACTCGCTATTTTCGAAGCTGGAATTTCGGAGATGGGAGAGATGCGTGCCTTGCAGAATATTATCAAACCTACCATCGGCATACTGACCAACATCGGCGGAGCCCATCAGGAGAACTTCTTCTCTCTGCAAGAGAAGACCATGGAAAAGCTGTCGCTCTTCAAGAACTGCGATGTGGTGATCTATAATGGCGATGATGAGTTTATCAGCAATTGTGTGGCGAAGTCCATGCTCAGTGCCCGCGAAATCGCGTGGAGCCGGAAAGATATGGAGCGTCCCCTGTTTATAAGTAAGGTGGAGAAAAAGGAGGATTGTACCGTGATCTCTTATCGTTATCTGGAGATGGACAACACCTTTATATTGCCTTTCATTGACGATGCTTCTATCGAGAACTCGCTGAACTGTCTGGCTGCCTGTCTTTATCTGATGCTTCCTGCCGGGAAGATTACGGAACGTATGGCGGCACTGGAACCGGTAGCTATGCGCCTGGAAGTGAAGGAAGGCAAAAACGGTTGCCTGCTGATAAATGATAGTTATAACAGTGATCTTGCTTCACTGGACATTGCACTCGATTTCCTTTACCGTCGTTCGCAGAGTAACGGACTGAAGCGGACTCTCATCCTCTCGGATATACTGGAAACCGGACAGAATGCGCCGACACTTTACCGGAAAGTATCGCAGCTTGCCGGTAGCCGCGGCATTGAGCGTATCATCGGAGTGGGCAGTGAGATCTCTTCGTGTGCCGCACGCTTTGACATCGAGAAGGCTTTCTATCCTAATACAGAGGCCCTGTTGCGTGCCATTTCCCGTGGAGAACTGCGGTTGGAGAATGAAATTATATTGATAAAAGGTGCCCGTCAGTTCGGCTTTGATGCCTTGACGGAAGAATTGGAGAAAAAGGTACACGAAACCATTCTTGAGGTGAATCTTGGAGCCATGATAGCCAATCTGAACTATTATCGCAGTAAATTGCGTCCGGATACGAAGATGGTGTGTATGGTGAAAGCATCAGCCTATGGGGCCGGTTCGTATGAGATTGCCAAGACCTTGCAGGAACATCATGTTGATTTCCTGGCTGTGGCTGTGGCTGATGAAGGTTCCGAACTCCGCAAAGCGGGTATCACGGCAAGCATCATCATCATGAACCCGGAGATGACCGCGTTCAAGACCATGTTCGACTATAAGCTGGAGCCGGAAGTGTATAGCTTCCACCTGCTGGATGCACTGATTAAAGAGGCGGAGAAGGAAGGAATCACTAACTTCCCGATTCATATAAAACTGGATACGGGTATGCATCGCCTGGGCTTTGCTGCCGAAGATATGCCGCGATTGATTGAACGGCTGAAAGGACAGAATGCAGTGATTGCCCGTTCGGTATTCTCGCACTTTGTGGGTAGTGATGCGGCACAGTTCGATGCGTTTACACGTGGACAGATTGAAACGTTTGAGGCGGCATCCATGCAGTTGCAGGAAGCATTTCCGCATAAGATACTCCGGCATATCTGCAATTCGGCCGGTATCGAGCGTTTCCCGGGTGCACAGTTCGATATGGTACGCTTGGGTATCGGTTTGTATGGCATCAGTCCTATTGATAACAGCATTATCAATAATGTGAGTACACTGAAAACCACCATTCTGCAAATACGTGATGTACCCCAGGAAGACACGGTAGGCTATAGCCGCAAGGGACACCTGACGCGTAATTCACGAATTGCCGCATTACCTATCGGATATGCCGACGGATTGAACCGTCATCTGGGCAACGGGCACGCCTATTGCCTGGTGAATGGCCAGCGTGCGCCCTATGTGGGTAACATCTGTATGGACGTTTGCATGATTGATGTTACGGACATTGACTGCAAGGAAGGGGATACTGTGGAGATTTTCGGTGATCATCTGCCTATTACGGTACTTTCCGATATTCTTGAAACCATTCCTTACGAAGTGCTGACAAGTGTTTCTACGCGGGTGAAAAGAATCTATTATCAGGATTAACCGTCTGTTCGTGAGTTGTATATGCTTCCCGATTATTCGGCTTGACGCAGAAAGTTTTCGTTTTAATCTGTGTAAATCTGTGTAATCTGTGGTGAAACTATTATATTTGCAACAAATTTAAAAGACTACGGATATGACAAATTTACTTTTATTAGGCTTTCTGCCCAGCGGTTCCGAATGGGTTATCATCGCCCTGTTAATACTGTTGTTGTTTGGTGGCAAGAAAATCCCCGAACTGATGAAAGGACTCGGTAAAGGTGTGAAGAGCTTCAAAGATGGTGTGAATGAAGCAAAAGAAGAAATAAACAAGGCAAAGGATGATATAGAAGAGCCGGCTTCAAAAAATAAATAAGCTACAAGCTACATAAGCTACGAGCTACAAGCTACACAAACTACAAGTGGCTGCGCAATCATGCCGCATGGTACTCGTAGCTTGTAGCTCGTAACTTGTAGCTAACTTACTACTATGGCAGATAAGGAATTAACCTTTTGGGATCATTTGGACGAACTGCGCCGTGTATTGTTTCGGGTACTCGGTGTATGGTTTGTATTGGCTGTCGGTTATTTTATTGCGATGCCGTGGCTGTTTGACAATGTAGTGTTAGCTCCCTGCCACAATGACTTTGTCTTCTACGACGTGTTGCGCTATGTGGGAAAGGTCTTCGACCTCCATGATGATTTCTTCACACAGGATTTCCACGTTAAACTAATCAATATTAATCTGGCTGCCCCGTTCTTTATTCACATGTCCACTGCATTCTGGATGTCGGTGGTGACGGCTACGCCTTATATCTTTTTCGAAATCTGGCGGTTTATCAGTCCTGCGCTCTATGCTAACGAGCGGCGTGGCGTGAAGAAAGCCCTGTGCATTGGTACGGTGATGTTCTTCCTCGGTGTACTTCTGGGCTATTTTATGGTCTATCCGCTGACGCTACGTTTCCTTTCCACCTATCAACTGAGCGCGGCTATTGAGAACCAGATTTCTTTGAACTCCTACATAGATAACTTCATGATGCTGGTGCTCTGCATGGGGCTGGCTTTCGAATTGCCGTTAGTGACGTGGCTGCTTTCGCTCTTGGGACTGGTACATAAATCTTTCCTGCGCAAATACCGCCGTCATGCCCTGGTGCTTATCGTGATTATTTCAGCTATCATTACGCCGACTGGCGACCCCTTCACCCTGACTGTGGTTTCCGTCCCGCTTTATCTGCTCTATGAGTTGAGTATCCTGATGATTAAGGATAAAAAGACCGACGTGGACGAGACTGATGAAGAGAAGGAGGAATAATGAAAGAAGAAGCACGGGAATACTATCATTTCTTGCTCACTGTCTGCCGGGATGAAAATATTCCGCTGGTAACAGCTTATCGTCAGCTTCGTGAATTCCTGGAACGCCTTTGCCGTACGCAGATGCCGGACGGTAGCCTGCAAATGACGGACCTTTCCGCTCGCGTCAGTTTTGTGGCCTCAAAAGTGGGGCTCTCCATAGTGGAACAAAACCGCCTGCACACCTTCCGACTGACTTCCAATGCCGTACTGAATCGGCAATCCGAACCTTCACGTGAGAATCTGTTGCGTGACATCAAGACATTGACCTTCTTTGTGAAACGGTTGACGGGTGAGGATATCCCTGCTGAACTATATCATCTGCTTCCCCGTGCGGATGCCACTTATATTGTTGCTCCGCCCGCAAAAGAACGGATACGCCGGATGCGTGTCTGCTTCCAGTATGCTGACGACACTTTTCTATATGTATTGCCGGTAGACACCGTTGCCGATGAACCGCTGAGGGTACGCTACAATGTATCTCAGGTGAATGAGGAATTTGCCGAGACCTGCAAACTGCTGTGGCGTCATGCGCAGGTTAATCTGCTGGATGTAGCTGTAGATGAGGCTGGTATACTGACGCCTTCCTTTATTATACTGGAACCGGACTATCTGCTGGATATCAGCTCGTTGGCAGAGTGCTTTAAAGATTACGGGCATCATCCGGCCAATTACTTGCTGGCACGCCTGCAATCTCCTGACAATACACGTCCACTGTTGCTTGGAAACATTGCCAATCTTTTTCTGGATGAGTGGATCTATGCCAAGGAGGAACCGGACTATCTGGCCTGTATGAAGAAAGCGTTCCGTACCTATTCTATTGATTTGGCCGCTTGTGCCGATTTGTTGGATAAAGAAAAAGAAAAGGAATTCTTCGCTGATTGTAAACGGCATTTCGACCATATCCGGCAAACGGTGACGGAGACTTTCCGTGCTCCCGGTTATGAACTGGATAAGACGGATGCCGTACTGGAACCTACTTATATCTGTGAAGCTCTGGGATTACAAGGCCGCCTGGACTATATGCAGCGCGACATGTCTTCCTTCATAGAAATGAAGTCGGGCAAAGCTGACGAGTATTCTATCCGGGGCAAGGTGGAGCCGAAGGAGAATAACAAGGTACAGATGCTGTTGTATCAGGCGGTATTGGAATACTCCATGGGGATGGATCACCGCAAAGTAAAAGCTTATCTGCTCTATACCCGCTATCCGTTGTTATATCCAGCTCGTCCGTCGTGGGCGATGGTGCGCCGTGTAATGGATGTGCGCAACCGGATTGTGGCGAATGAATACGGTATGCAATTACGTAATAGTCCGCACTATACGGCAGAGCGATTGAAGGATATTCATCCGGATACACTGAATGAGCGCCACTTGAACAATACATTGTGGAAACGCTATCTTTACCCTGCCATTGATGCCGTGACGCAACGCCTTCGGACGCTTACACCGTTGGAACAATGCTATTTCTATACACTCTATAATTTTATTACGAAGGAACTGTACACTTCAAAATCGGGAGATATTGATTATGAAGGGCGTACAGGTGCTGCCGCCTTGTGGCTTTCTACGCTTGAAGAAAAGTGTGAGGCGGGAGAGATATTATACGATCTGACGATCACAGAGAATCATGCGGCGGATCTGCATAAGGCATACCTTGTGTTGGCACGGGCCAACCAGCGGTCGGCGCAGACATTGCCGAATTTCCGTGAAGGTGACTCTATCGTTCTCTATCAACGTAATAATGATACGGACAACGTAACCAATAAAATGGTATTCAAAGGAAATATTGAGCGAATCACTGACCGGGATATCCGTATCCGCCTTCGTGCTTCGCAACAAAATACTTCCGTGCTTCCTCCCGACAGTCGTTATGCCATCGAGCATGATTATATGGATACTTCTTTTCGCAGCATGTATCTGGGACTTTCTGCCTTTCTTTCTGCCAATAAGGATCGCCGGGACCTGTTGCTATCTCAGCGACAGCCGGAGTTTGATGTTTCTTTCGATCCTCGCATTGCAATTGCTCCGGATGATTTCTCCCGTATCACCCTGAAAGCCCAGGCTGCTAAAGATTATTTTCTCTTGGTAGGTCCTCCGGGCACCGGAAAGACTTCCCGTGCTCTACGCGGTATGGTGGAAGCTTTCTATCATGAAAGAAAGCAGATATTATTGCTCTCGTACACCAATCGTGCAGTGGATGAAATCTGCAAAACCCTCTCTGCCATTACGCCTAAGATTGATTTCATCCGTATAGGGAGTGAACTTTCCTGCGATATACCTTTCCGTTCCCATCTGATAGAGAATGTGCTGGAATCCTGCTCTTCACGTCGTGAGGTGCATGCCTGCATAGAGCGTTGCCGTGTTTTTGTGGGCACTGTCTCCACATTCTCCTCCAAAACGGAATTGTTCCGTCTGAAAACTTTCGATGTGGCTATTGTGGATGAGGCTACTCAGATATTGGAACCACAACTGCTGGGGCTTCTTTGTGCGCGTAATGTGGCGGGTGGAAATGCTATTGGTAAGTTTATCCTCATTGGTGATCATAAACAATTACCTGCCGTCGTGCTTCAATCCGAATCCCAATCTGAAGTCTGTGAGGACTGCCTGCACAGCATCGGTTTGCATAATTTGAAAGATTCCCTTTTTGAACGCCTCTACCGGAATTCTGCCGATACCACTCATCATTTACCACTCATCGCTAACCGCTCCTACGACATGCTTTGTCGTCAGGGACGTATGAATGTGGAAGTGGCTCGTTTTCCTAATCATGCCTTTTATGGCGGACTACTGGAACCTGTCGGTTTGCAACACCAGCAAGGGGAACTGACACTTGCTCCGGGGTTGGAAAATGATGAATTTGCAGATATACTGGTGCGTCGTGTGGTTTTTCTTGCCTCAGTGCCGGAGGTTGCTTCGCAATCGGCAAAGATTAATCATTCCGAAGCGCAGCTCGTAGCCAGACTGGCAGCTGCTATCTATCGGCAGTATGACGGTAGTTCCGGTTTTCATCCTGCCTTGACTTTGGGGATTATCACTCCCTATCGTAGTCAGATAGCTCTTATTAAAAGTGAAATAGCTGCTTTGGGCATTCCGTGTTTAAACGATATCCTAGTAGATACCGTAGAACGCTTCCAGGGGAGTGAGCGCGATGTGATTATTTATTCCTTCTGTGTGAACCGTACTTATCAGTTGAAATTCCTTGCCAATCTTACGGAAGAGGGTGGGGTGTGGATTGACCGGAAACTGAACGTGGCTCTCACCCGTGCCCGTAAGCAATTGTTTATGACAGGTGTACCCCATCTGCTGCGGCAAAATCCTATCTATGCGGACTTGTTGGATAGTATTTTCTAAAACAGAAAGAATTGTGGCTTTCAGGAGGAGACCTATTTTTTCCCTATTGGCAAAATATATTTTCCCAATAGGGTAGTAATTCCTAATTCGAGTGGCATTTAGCAAATCTTAAACGTTCCTCTTTTCTTTATATCTTTTATTAGTATTTCTGAATGTAATAAACCCTTATCTTTGCCGAACGTTTTTTTCATAGAGATTTAGATTTAAGGTTAGAAGAATTGTGGAAGTCGTGAGACTTCCCTTTTTTTCATCTTAAAGTTTTGCGCTCCTGTATCTCTCTTGAGACCGCTTGTAGGTGTAATATGCTAAAGTCACCGAGGTCTTGGGTTTTCACAGGAGAGTGCAGAAGAGAGTCGCTTCGTGAGAAGGGGCTTTTTTTGTGCCTATACGTTTGGTCTACCATTCGCTCACTTTGGGTGTTTCATTTATATAGGCAGGCATACAACTACCTGCATTTGCACCAATGTAGGTAGGATCGCAAATGTAATATCGTTTTCCATTATATGAATAAGAAACTACATCTTTTTGTATGGGCGTTTGAGGTAGTGCTATCGCCGTGCATGCATGACCGGGATAAGTTACAAGGTGTACTTCCATGCCTAAAATGTTTCTTACCAGATAAGCGAAAAAAATGGAGCGATCCTCGCAATCACAATAAGGGTAGTAGAGAGTCTCTTCTACGAAAAATGCTTTTTCTACTCCTGCACCGAATTGCTCCTCATCTGTTTGATACAGGAATGCTTTTTGCACAAAGTGTAATAATGCGTCTATGGCCTGCATTCCATCCATTCCCTTTACTTGCTTTTTTATCTGTTCCACTATTTCTTTGCGTAATTGCCTGTCTGGATTTGATGAGGCATAACAGGGGATGTCCATAGCGGGGTAATTTTTCATCAATTCAATGATATTGGTGTTTACTACGCCTGACAAGGATAAATGATTGTTGCTGATGGAATATGCTTGTGGCTTCATCGGAAGGATGCACGATGGGTTGATGATGAGATTTATTTTTCGGCCTGCATCCTTGTTTCTCGGCAACTGACAGATGTGTGCGCTCACTTTCTCATTTTCTCGGTTGGGGAAAATATAAAACTTTATATCTTGTTGTATGAAGTAGGAGTTACCATAAACCTGTTGTTGAAAGGGTAGAAGCAAGCGTACTTCCCCATCGGCTAATGCCAAACGTACATCATACCCCAAGGCTAGCATCAGGTATTGAGCCAGAATACGTTGCGCACTACTACCTTGAGTACGCAAAATATTCTCGGCATAGCGCATTATCATGGTGAATGTACAATAATCACCTAAATGATATTGGGTAGCATATTGTGAAAGGGCATTTATACATTTATCTGTATCGGTTTGATGGATAGCTTTCCAATAAGACGAAATGTTTTGTTCAGATACATTTCCCAATACATCGTGAAAGTCTATTTGTGGTATGAGTAACGAAAGCCCATAAAGGGTAATGTTTACATTCCGTATAGTTACTTCCGGTACTGATGTAGGCTCTGTTGGAGTATCAACTGGAGCATGGGGGGCGGGAGGAGTGGCAGGGATAACCTTTTGTGGAGCTATTGTAGGTGTCACAGGTTGTGGCTCTGCCACCGGACTTTCTGAAGGTGTATATACCGGTGCCGCATCGGGTTTGGGGACTGTGTTCCGTTTGGTACCGGCAAATGAAGAAAACTCTTTCCATGCGTTGTCTAAGAATTGCGCATAGTCATCAAGTATGCCACGTCTGAACGTATTGTAGTTGCTATGCATACGTTGTCTGAAAGATTGAAAATCTTCATGTGCATTCTGAGCCTTAATTGATGTAGCAATGGCAAGCATAAAGATGCCTGTTAATAGATAGAGTTTCTTCATTTGTTTGTATTTTTACTCTGTACTGACCCCTTCTTTTATGAATTCACTTACTTTTTGAGCGTACTTTTGTGCAGCCTCACTTTCTTTGGTGGCATTTTCAAATGCACGGATACGTGCTTGGGTTGCTGCAGATTCATTTACAAGAAAGTAAGTTTGCATTTCAAATACACCTTTATTTATTTCACGAATAATAGAGTAGCTTTCTTTTAATTCTCCCTTTATCTCTTTCTCTACAGATGATTCATAGGCAGCGTAGAAGTGATCGAATTCACTGTTTATATCTTCGGCATTCAATCCTAAGTCACTTACGATGCGTCCCTTTACATGGCTACCTGCTTGGCGTGCATATTTGTTGCAGGCATTATTGGTTGCAGACTGGACACCCACATTTTTCAACTTGAATTGTGATGCCACACCGACTACTTCCTTGACGTCATCGCCACCTTCGTTTAGTTTTTGATAGTGTAATAGTAGAGAAACATCAAGACTGCGTGAAGTACCGAAAATCTTCCAGCCTTCTTTCTTGTACTCTTTCATTTTGGTTTTGTACTCTTTCTTCAGAGCCTTATCCAACTGCTTGTTTTGTGCTTTCATAAGTTGGGGTGTTGCTATCAACACTGCAACCAATAGCATCATGTGAATCATTGTCTTCATAATCATATTGTTTTATGGATGAATAATATCAATTTAAAACATTTCCGGTCCATAGACACCGAATTCCGGATCTGGTTCCGGTTGCCATGTTCGTATTTTTATAAGAGGCTGGTCCGGATTGTGAAAATCTACCATAAGGAACAGATAACCGGTATCTCCATAGCTCGATGAGTAATAATCTTGTTTTATCTGTATACTGTACAGTTCGTCACCGGAAAGTTTGCGGACATCGTTGTTTGAGAAACGTATATTGATGAACTCGTTGCTTTGAAAGCAACGTTTCAGGTCGGATAGGTACTGTGTCTTATTCTTTCGGGTATAACTCACTTGCTTATCATTGAAACTGACAGTTCCAAAGTCTTTTGTTGTCATTTTCGGGCGTCGTGACAGATGTCCGATGATGATTTTGGCGTCATCATCAAAGATTTGCTCTATGTAATCCAATCGTTTCAGAGCATAAGCGGTACGATAATTTTCAAGGAACTCCATAATCAGCATACGTGTTTTTTCATTCCATGCCCCTTTATGCAGGATGTTTTGTTCAGCTTGGTCATCCAGGCCAAAAGAAACATTGCTTATCAGTCGGTCAGCATCGAAAGTCAGCACTACATCTTCTACAAAAGATTTGCGCATACCGGACCTGAAAGAGAAAGACATCGGCAGACTGCGGCATACTACCTTGTCTTCGAATGAATAGAATACGTAAGGCTCGTTTTTTTCTATTAGTCGGGCATTGCCGTAGGCTATTAACTTTTGAAAGATGGAATAACCTTCGGCAGTGAAGCAGGATTGCACTTGTGTATAATTTCGCGACTTGATTGCAGTTATGACGCGATCTATCATATTACGGTATGTTAATTCATCCTTCACTTTCGTGATGCCGGTAGATTTACTTGGTTCATCAGAAAGTATGGCGGAAGAGTTGGTTTTCACTAGGGCATTCATTGTAGCTTCTGTTTCTGTATATTCGGTATTTGTCAATTGCGGTTCATCTATGACAGTGCCATCAATGTGTAAGTATGACTTTCGCAGTGCATTCCCTTTCACAACAGACAATACAGTTTCCATCTCCTTGTCAATATGTGCTTCGGTGCGATACTCATATTCCAGCTTCAACTGGATGTTTTTGGAGAGTGCATTCGCTGCTGGTTCCAACACCCCTCTTCCATCCTTTGCACTGTAAATACTGCTCCAGTCCATGCCGTCGAAATATGTGTAGTCCAAACTGCTGACAGGCTTACCCCGAAAAGTGATGTCAAGCAAAATGTTATTGTCTTCATCACGTTTTAAGGGTGTGATACGTATGTCGCTGAAAATGTCGTTCAACCGTTGGGGAAGATATGTTATTAGTAAATGGGTACCTTCCTTGTCCTGGTAGGTTTCAGTATACGGATGCTGTAATGACTTCAATAGGACAAAGGCCCAATAGTAATAACGTAATGCATCGTCTATCTTGCCGTTTTGCTCACCGCGCGAGGCTAGCAATACGTAGTCTTGCATCTTTCGGCGGCGTGAGGCAAAGAGTTTGTCTATCTCACTTCGCTTTACCCACCGCCCTACATGGGCATCCGGTTCATTGTTGATAATCAGTTTTTCGGTATTGCTTAGTGTGGCCTGCGAGTAAGTTTTTACTTTAGATTGAACATAACTTTGCGCATCTGTTTTTCCAAGCATGGATGTCTCTTCTTCGGTAACTTCGAAATTGCTTGATACGGTTATTGATATTTTGCTGATGAGGTCACCAAGTGCCATCTGGTCTGCTTCAGACACGGATGCACCCCAACCCTCGCCATAAAGATAGGCAGGGTTGGATTTGATGCTCTCCCAAGATTGGGCGGTGGCAATGAGGGGACAGAGGTAGAACAATACCTGTCTCTTATACACATCTGACGCTGCCGACGAAGGCTTAGG
>ENA-OZHC01000456-OZHC01000456.1-human-gut-metagenome-genome-assembly--contig:-NODE-456-length-17611-cov-7.192128_pt1 | contig 17611 bp, 19 predicted proteins | sample MGYA00244043_ERZ653680 | MGnify/ENA primary metagenome ERZ653680 (study PRJEB26926, sample SAMN06165323) | human gut metagenome | biome: ENVO:00009003; feature: ENVO:2100002; material: ENVO:00002003...
TACGATTTCAGTTTCCGGATGGTTGAGTAACAGGCGGATTAGTTCGCCTGCCGTATATCCTGCGCCACCAATGATTCCTGCTTTAATCATATCTCTTCGTCTTTATGGTTGTTATAGTAAACACGTAACGGAGTGGAAGTTACCTTGATAAAGCCTTTTGCATCCTCGGCAGTCCAACCTTTTTGCATTTCACCATATTCTCCGAATTTCGTTTTCACGAGGTCGTCTTCCGATTCTACACCTACGGTAGAGAAAGAAAGCGGGCGGAGTTCGAGAATCGCTGTACCGTTTACGTTGCGCTGGCTTTCCTGCAACATCGCTTCGATATCACGCATAACCGGTTCCAGATATTGGCTTTCGTGGAGGAACATACCGTACCAGTTGGCTACCTGGTCTTTCCAGTACTGCTGCCATTTGCTCAATGTGTATTTCTCAAGGAAACGGTGAGCACCGATAATCAGCATCGGGGCGGCGGCTTCGAAACCTACGCGGCCTTTGATACCGATAATTGTGTCGCCCACATGCATGTCACGGCCGATACCGTAAGCGGCGCCGATTTCTTCTACCTTCTGGATCGCTTTGATCGGGTCATCGAATTTTTCATCGTTGACAGCTTTCAGTTCTCCTTTTTCGAAAGTCAGGCGGAGTTGTTCGCTGCCTTCCTTTTCTACGTGTTTCAGGTAAGCTGTTTCGGGCAACCCTTGTGCGGAGTCGAGGATTTCACCACCACAAATAGAGGTACCCCACAGACCTACGTTATATGAATATTTCAGTTTGGTGAAGTCCGCGCTGAAACCATGTTTGTTCAAGTAGTCAATTTCTTCCTGACGACTCAATGCCATATCACGGGTCAGTGTGATGATTTCTACGTTCGGCGCCAGTACGAGGAAAGTCATGTCGAAACGAATCTGGTCATTACCTGCTCCGGTAGAACCGTGGGCAATGGCATCCGCACCGATTTCGTTGGCATAACGTGCGATAGCCAATGCCTGGAAGATACGTTCGGAGCTGACCGAAATAGGATAAGTACCGTTACGCAGCACATTTCCGAAAACCATGTATTTCAGACTCTTTTCGTAGTATTCCTGAGTAACGTCCAGCGTTACGTATTTTACCGCTCCCAGTTTATAGGCATTTTCTTCGTTTGTTTTCAGTTGTTCTTCGCTGAAACCACCCGTATTGGCACAAGCTGCATATACTTCGTAACCTTTTTCTTTGGCGAGGTACATGACGGTGAACGATGTGTCCAGTCCGCCGCTGAATGCCACCACTACTTTTTTCTTCTTTTCTTCCATAGTGCTGTATCTTTTAAATGTTATTTCTTTCTTGTTCTTTTTTAATGTTCCGTGGATCTGTCGGGTCGTACAGCATAGCTGTGCAGATGCAGAACTTACGGTTTTTAGCTTTCAGGATGTCATGGTTGATACATCCTTCGCATCCTTTCCAGAAAGATTCGTCGTCTGTCAGTTCGTTGAAGGTGACAGGGACGTATCCCAGTTCGGTGTTCATTTTCATAACAGCTGCTCCGGAGGTCAAGCTGAAAATCTTAGCTTTCGGCCAACGGAGGCGTGCCAGTTGGAAGGAAGCCTGTTTGATGCGTTTTGCCAGCCCCAAACCACGGAAATCGGGATGTACGATCAGACCGGAGGTAGCCACGTATTGCTTGTTTCCCCATGATTCGATATAGGTGAATCCGGCGAATGTGTCACCACAGAGAGCAATGATTGCTTTACCTTCTTTCATCTTTGTCGCTACGTATTCGTGTGTGCGTTCTGCGATTCCCGTTCCTCGCACGGCGGCAGCATTTCTGATAGTTTCCAAAATAGTGTCAACGTATACCTCATGTGAGGCGTCGGCTACCATAACATCTATTTGTTGAGTGTCCATTTCTTTATATATATAAATATGTATAGTTATTCAATGTTCGGAATGATGAGTGACAAAAGCTGGCGAATCTTGCTTGTCGCAACTCCTTCACGCAACACCAACATGATAGTATCATCGCCGGCAATGGTTCCCAGTATTTCGCTGAATTCATTGTTGTCGATATCGTAAGCCATACTGCTGGCGTAACCCGGGCGGGTGCGGATAACGGCGATGTTGCCTGAAAATTGCAAGGAAATGAATCCGTTACTTCGCAACATTTCGCCGGCACTCTGATCGGTGGAGCGTTTATACATAATGTTGTTCGGCAGCACGTATACGTACTTCCCGTTCATACTGGCAGCTTTGGCTACTTTCAGTTGTTTCAAGTCGCGGGAGAGGGTGGCCTGTGTCAGTTCGAAGCCTTCGCGGTTCAACTCTTGCAGCAGTTCTTCCTGCGAACCGACCTCCTTGCTTGAGATAATCATTTTGATGGCGTCTAACCGATTTGCTTTCTTCTTCATTGTATAATTATTCTAAGAATGGCGCAAAAGTATGCATTATTCTGGAGAAAATATGCATAAAACAATACTTTTTTTGCATAAAAGTGAAAAATATGCTAAACAGTGGAAGTTTGGTTTATGTATTTGTATCAAAATGTATATCCTTTCAATCAAAATGTGTAAGGAGCATGAAGAAGGAATCGTCTATCTTTGCCATGTAGATAAATGAATACTTTAAATATATAGACAGAATACCATGAAACAAAACTTTTTTGCAGTCGACTTGGGCGCAACGAGCGACCGTACTATCTTGGGTACTAAGGAATTGCAGGACTATGATGTGGCGATGTGGGAAAAGCATGGAGTATTTGCTGTTGACTGCGATGCGATGCAGGCTTTCGACCAAATTGACGTATTAAATAAATTCCGTATTAATTTATATTGCAGCCAAGAATGTGGGCTTCGAACCGGATGGCATGAGCCAGGAACAGATGAAGGAAATGACTGTTGCCTTCAATCTTCCTAAATAATATTTGTATTAATCATTGAATTTATCTACTTTAGCAACCGCAATATTTCCTACAATAGGAGGTGTTGCGGTTAACCCTTTAAACAAAATAACACAACCATGAATCGCATTATTTTAAATGAGACTTCTTATTTCGGCGCAGGTTGCCGGAGTGTAATTGCTGTGGAAGCAGCTAGACGTGGCTTTAAGAAAGCCTTTTTTGTTACAGATAAAGACCTTATCAAGTTCGGTGTAGCTGCCGAAATCATCAAAGTATTCGACGACAATAAGATTCCTTATGAACTTTACAGTGATGTAAAAGCCAATCCTACTATTGCCAATGTACAGAATGGTGTGGCTGCATATAAAGCTTCCGGTGCTGATTTTATCGTGGCATTGGGTGGTGGTTCTTCTATTGATACGGCAAAAGGTATTGGTATTGTAGTGAACAATCCGGATTTCGCAGATGTGAAATCTTTGGAAGGGGTGCCCGATACCAAACATAAGGCTGTGCCGACCTTCGCATTGCCTACTACCGCAGGAACTGCTGCCGAAGTGACTATCAATTACGTGATTATCGACGAAAATGCCCGTAAGAAAATGGTTTGCGTAGACCCGAATGACATTCCGGCAGTGGCTATTGTGGACCCGGAATTGATGTATTCTATGCCGAAAGGGCTGACTGCTGCTACGGGTATGGACGCTTTGACGCATGCTATCGAAAGTTACATCACTCCGGGAGCTTGGGCGATGAGCGATATGTTTGAACTGAAAGCCATTGAAATGATTGCGCAGAATCTGAAAGCGGCTGTGGATAATGGCAAAGATGTAGTTGCCCGTGAAGCGATGTCTCAAGCACAATATATTGCTGGTATGGGATTCTCAAATGTAGGTTTGGGAATCGTTCACTCAATGGCTCACCCGTTGGGTGCTTTCTATGATACTCCTCATGGGGTGGCAAATGCTTTATTGTTGCCTTATGTAATGGAATATAATGCTGAATCTCCGGCTGCTCCGAAATATATCAATATAGCGAAAGCTATGGGAGTCGAAACTGCCGGTATGAGTGAGGCGGAAGGTGTAAAAGCGGCTATTGAAGCGGTAAAATCTCTTTCTCTCAGTATCGGTATCCCGCAAAAATTGCATGAGATCAATGTGAAAGAAGAAGATATCCCTGCATTGGCGGTAGCTGCCTTTAATGATGTTTGTACGGGTGGTAACCCTCGTCCTACATCAGTTGAAGACATTGAAGTATTATATCGCAAAGCATTTTAATGTTTAAATAAGATTTGTTTGTGAGAAACATCCGGATGTATCCAAAAAGACACTCCGGGTGTTTTTTGTTTCTTAGCATACGATTTCTGAAGATAATTCTTATTTTTGTCCAACCCAAATTGTATGAAAACACATTGATATGGCTGAGGACAATGGCTTAGGAGTGGAATTTAAATACTTGATTGTAAATGACATGGACCGGAAATTCGGTTTGTGGGTTAATACGGTCGGTTATCAGTCTATTCCTCCCGACTCTCCCTATCCGTTGAAAGAACATTCTGTCTCCAAAAAACAAGATTTTTGAAATGAGTGATGTCGATCAGAAGATTGAACAGGCCAAGATTATAATGAATGAAAATGTAGCCGGCAATGTGGATCCGGAGGAGTTGGTGATGAGGTTGAATATTAGCTATTCATGGTTTCGCCGTGTTTTCAAAGAATATACAGGATATGCTCCCGCCAAATACTTTCAAGAACTGAAACTTCGTATAGCCAAACAACTACTGGGCGGTACTTCCCAATCCGTCAAGGAGATTCTTTTTTTCTTGGTTTCCAGTTTACCGAATACTTCTTTTCTTTTTTTAAGAAGCGTACAGGGCTTACTCCGTTGGAGTATCGTTCGTTTGGGAGAGAAGAGTGAATTTATAATATATCAACGAAACATATAGTTGTGAATAAGTGAATCTTGCCTTGTTTATAAACGGTCCTCGTTTAGGAGCAATTAGCTCATTTTTAGATAATTAACCTGTTAATAACTTTGTTGACATTCTTGTTGGTAACTGAAAGGAACTTGTGAATTGAACTACTATTGAAAGAGCCTACATAAAAAAGAAGAATCGCATTTCTACGATTCTTCTTTTTCTAGTTGCGGAGATCCGACTCGAACGAATGACCTTTGGGTTATGAGCCCAACGAGCTACCAACTGCTCCACTCCGCGATGTTTAACGGGTGCAAAGGTACGGCTTTTTATGGAACAAACAAATAAAAGCCATATTATTTTTGCTAAAAAATGTAATAAGCGGACTAACTTATTGATAAGTAGTGTTATAACAGATATACTTTTTTTATCCTCTCCCTGTGACCAAATGTTAATAAAATCTGTGTTTTCTTGTGTGGTATGCAGAAAAGTTTTACTTTTGCTCAAATTATTAAGCAATGTGCAATTATTAATATGGCCGTATCGAAGACAAAAGCTAAATTAGTGGATGTAGCCCGTCAGCTATTTGCGAAGATGGGCGTTGAGAATACCACAATGAACGATATCGCTCTTGCTTCTAAAAAAGGTAGAAGAACGCTTTATACCTATTTTAAAAGTAAGGAAGATATCTATATGGCTGTTGTCGAATCGGAGCTGGACATCCTTTCGGATATAATGAAGCGGGTGGTAGAGAAAGACATCTCGCCCGATCAGAAGATCATCGAAATGATTTATACCCGCCTGGATGCCGTGAAAGAGGTAGTGTACCGGAACGGAACACTCCGTGCTACCTTTTTCCGTGATATATGGCGGGTAGAGAAGGTGCGCAAACGTTTTGATGCCAAAGAAATACAGCTTTTCAAGGATGTGCTTCGTGAAGGCGTGGAGAAAGGGGTGTTTCAGGTTGACGATATCGACATGACTGCCGAATTGGTGCATTATAGTGTGAAAGGTATTGAAGTGCCTTACATACGTGGGCATATAGGTGCTAAACTGACCGATGAAACACGTGGACAATACGTTGAGAACATCGTGTTCGGGGCACTGCGTAGAAAAGAATAACTTTAATCAATAATAAAAAAAGTATGGGATTATTAGATGGAAAAACAGCCATTGTAACTGGTGCTGCACGCGGTATCGGTAAGGCTATCGCATTAAAGTTCGCTTCTGAAGGAGCAAATATCGCATTCACTGACCTGGTGATTGATGAAAATGCAGAGAATACGGCAAAGGAAATTGAAGCAATGGGCGTGAAAGCTAAAGGTTATGCTTCAAACGCTGCTAATTTTGAAGATACTGCCAAGGTGGTAGAAGCTATTCATGCAGACTTTGGCCGCATCGATATTTTGGTAAATAATGCAGGTATCACCCGTGACGGTCTGATGATGCGTATGAGCGAGCAACAATGGGATATGGTTATCAATGTTAACTTGAAATCCGCTTTCAATTTCGTTCACGCTTGTACCCCGATCATGATGCGCCAGAAGGGTGGTAGCATTATTAATATGGCTTCTGTAGTAGGTGTTCACGGTAATGCCGGACAAGCCAACTACGCAGCTTCCAAAGCTGGTATGATTGCTCTGGCTAAATCTATCGCACAGGAATTAGGTTCTCGCGGTATCCGTGCCAATGCTATCGCTCCGGGCTTTATCCTGACCGATATGACTGCCGCATTGTCTGACGAGGTAAGAGCTGAATGGGCAAAGAAGATTCCTTTGCGTCGCGGCGGTACTCCCGAAGACGTGGCAAACATTGCTACCTTCCTGGCTTCTGATATGTCTTCTTATGTATCAGGACAGGTGATTCAGGTAGATGGTGGTATGAATATGTAAGAAAGCGTATGACTGTCGTATACGAGGACAATCATATCATTATAGTCAACAAGACCGCTTCCGAGATCGTTCAGGGAGACAAGACGGGGGATACGCCGCTTTCGGAAACCGTAAAGCAGTATCTGAAGGAGAAATACCAGAAACCCGGTAATGTCTTCATCGGTGTTACCCACCGGCTGGACCGCCCCGTGAGCGGTCTTGTTGTATTTGCCAAGACCAGCAAGGCGTTGTCCCGCCTCAATGAAATGTTCAAAACCAGTGAGGTGAAGAAGACCTACTGGGCTATCGTAAAGAATGCCCCGAAGGAGCCGGAAGGAGAATTGGTGAACTATCTGGTGCGCAATGAGAAGCAGAATAAGAGTTATGCTTATGATAAGGAAGTGCCGAAGAGTAAAAAGGCTATCCTGCACTATCGGCTGATAGGTCAGTCGGATAATTACTTTCTGCTGGAAGTGGACCTGAAGACCGGACGGCATCATCAGATACGATGCCAGTTGGCAAAGATGGGATGTCCTATCAAGGGAGATTTGAAGTATGGCTTTGCCCGTTCCAATCCGGATGGAAGTATTTGCCTGCATGCACGCCATATCAGTTTTGTGCATCCGGTATCTAAGGAAATGATTGATGTGGAGGCGCCTGTGCCGGAGACGAATCTTTGGCAAGGATTCCGGATGATATAAGATTTTCACCACAGAGGACACAGAGAGCACAGAGGGTTATGATTCATAGATAATCAATAGCCTCTGTGCTCTCTGTGTCCTCTGTGGTGAAATGCTTTATCAGAACCTCGGTTTCACATATTTATCCTGAGAGGACGTAAAGTGTAATCCCGGCATCCCGTTACTCTTTCTCGGGAAGCTGATGGACTTGATAAGTGAGTAATCATCTGCATCCAGTGCGTAATATTTGTCCGTATCGGCTGTTTTCACACAAACCGTCCAGTCGAACATATTCCCGAAGATAGACAGGGCATCCTCTTCGGGGTTGAAGGAAGGAACTCCGGTCTTGATCACATCATAAGTTTTATTGTTCAGTACATAGAAGTTGTTATCCATATCCGTCAGGAAACCCAGTGTCTTGTGGTCCTTGAATTCTGTGATGAAGAGATACTTCGCATTTAAGCCTTCGGGCAGGGAAATGGCACGCACATACGGGCGTCCTTTCGTCTGTTTCAGATGGAAAAGTTTTCCCTCATTGTCCAGAATCAGATAACCTTCATCGTACTCCTTGCGGGTGGTAGGATTACCGGCCAACCGGCGGGCAGGGAATTTAAACCCTTTCTTCACCATAGCCTCTGTGAACAGTTGGCTTTTGTCAGCATCTATCGTATTGGTTTTCATACCGATAAATTCAATTCCTTTCGGGGTGATACGGAACACATCATCGGGCATAGTCAGATCCACGCGTCCCGACATACTTTCCAGCAAAGGATAAAGTTCTATCTTGGAGGCATTGATATCCGAGGCTGCCGAGCGGAAGCTGAAATTCGTAAGCTGCACTTCGCGCGGAGTGACGGCAACACCATTGATGCTGTCCGGGAACCGCTCATCCGCCATAAGCTGGCGCATGTAGAAGAACGGGAGAATACTGTCCGTCTGCTCCTGCGTATATACATTGCCGGACTGGTCGCGTCGTACTACGCCTTTACCATCTTCATTGCCCATGGAGAGGAAGTCACCGAGGACACAACTGTACATGGAGAAAGGAACTTTAGATGGCTTTGCCGCAAAGAAAGAATAACACCAGGGCAACTGCCAGATAATGAGCAATGCAATGGTGATGTATAAGAATATTTGACTAAAACGTTTCATTGTCTTTTTCGTTCTTAAGAGTGAATGTATAACCTGTTAATCTTGTTTGCCTACCTTGAACCGTGCGATGGAAAGCCATGAGAGACTTGCCGTGAACAGGGTGTAGATTGCCAGCCAGGGCAGGAAAGCATTATAGGCTTCCGGTGCCGGAGCCAGGAAGAAGATACGCAACAGCAATACGGAGATTACCAGATTGAGGACGCGCCGTTTCCAGGTCGGTTCCAGGCATATCCACGAAATCAGAAGATAAGCGGCAATGCCCGCCAGATACCAGGGAAGAGCTGTCAGCAGAATCCGTGAATAAAGTTCCGGAGCCAGGACGCCTTGCATGTAAACCGTCATCAACAGATAGTTGGCGGCAAAGCAGGCAAGTAACACTATCAGCCCGTAGAGTAGCATCAGGTTAATCATCCGCAGTTGCGGGTAGGGCAGATGTAATGTCAGTTTCAGGCATTTATGGTGCATTTCGGGTACGAATTGCACCAGGGCAAGCAGTATCCCGACTAATAGAGGAATAAATTCCAGTAAATCCACGAACACGGTATCCCGTGACAGCATAACTTCCCAAACGTGTTCTACGCCTTTCATGCTGGCAACACGGTTGATGCGCAGCATCGAGTATCCGGCAAAACCGAGCGTTACAAGCAGTGCAAGTAACAGATACCAGCGGGTTTTAATCCATTCTTTATAAAATATAGCGTTCATAATAATTATTAGTTATTAGTATTTTCCCGTCAGTCCGATAAAAGCATCTTCCAGGTTTACAGTCTCGCATTTCAAATCGCTGTAAGGCACTTGCAGGGCTTTGAAACGGTTTTCTACTTCTTGTTGAGGCAGGAACGAGAAGGTTTCCAGCGTATTTCTGATAAGAGACGGATGGTAGAAATCCTTATCTTCCGGCATCTTGTAACCTTCGGGCAACGTGCAGGTATAGCGGCGTATCGTGTCCAGCAGTTCCTTTACGGGCTGTTGGATAAGGATGCGTCCGTAATCCATGATGATGCAGTCGTCTACCAGGCGCTCCATGTCCTGAATGATGTGCGAGGTCAGGAAAACTGTTTTGTTTTCCGAACGGGCGTAGTCGCGCAGATAGTCCACAAAGAGGCGGCGGTAGCCGGGGTCCAGGCCGAGAGAGAAATCGTCCAGTACCAGCAGTTCCGGATTTTGCGCCAGGATAAGTCCCAGTGCCACCTGCGAACGCTGTCCGCACGACATACGCGAGATGCGTTGTCCGGGAGCTACTTTCAGTTTGTCCATCAGGTCGTAATAGGCTTCCTTACGCCACTGTCCCGGATAGAAAGCAGAATAAAACTTCTCAATCTCCCGGATAGTCATGAACTGATATTGCACGTGTCCTTCGATGAGCAGGCCGATATTACGGCGCGTCGAAGGGTGCATGGTCTGAATGTCCTGTCCGAAGATGGAACATTGGCCGGAGCGGGGTTTCAGGTAACCGCTCAGTATATTGATCGTTGTGGTTTTTCCTGTACCGTTTTTCCCCAACAGTCCCAGAATACGCCCTTTGGGTACGCTGAAACTGAGGTTCTCGTAAATCAACCGTTTGCCATAATAGTGCGTCAGGTTGTTGCATTCAATGATATTCTCCATTGATTTCTTTGGTTTTGATTAATGTCCGGCAGGAAGGGGATGAAGGGCGTTGGCCGTTCCTATGTGGGGGCACTCCCGTTCCCATTAGAGGAAACTCTCGTTCCCATTAAGGGAAACTTCCGTTCCCATTAGGAGAAACTGTCGTTCCTATTAAAGGAAACTGCCATTCCCTACTGGGAGAACTGCAATGCACACAGTACTAATGATTTATATCACTTCTCCTGTGCCTTTATCCCATCCTTGTGCCGAAGCTGCATTTAACTTATAGAAAAAGGAAAAGTAGCGGAATGAGGATACCAGCTGCAAGTTCTATACCTCCGCGTCCCCACAAGCCTTTCGGTCCTTTCAGCATCACCATTCCCGTGACGGCAATAATGATGAGTCCTACGGCAAACACATCTGCGAAGTGAGTCCACCATCTTCCGGGATTGTAATGCAGCTTGGTCAGGGCGCTTATCAACGGACGGCGTGTCAGCTTCTCGTAAACGGCTTGCTTGGTCTGTAGATTGACCATCAGGTTGGAACCGCCTTTCAGGAATACCTTCATCTGGTTTTCCTTCGGGAAGTAATGTTTGGTATAGTTCTTTTCTTCACCGAGTGGTGCCAGCAGTTTCAGGACATCATCCTTTTTCATTCCGGCCTGCGGGGGCATCACTTCGGTAATGGTATATTCCTGTCGCTCTACCGAGTAATTGGGATTGATCGTATTCCGGTGGTTCATCACAATTCCGGAGATGGCATATATCAATACCATCCCCGAGAAGAAGAATGAGAGGTCCCGGTGGATTGTCCGGCTCCATTTTCGAAATACGGTTCCCGCTTTACTGAATTTCATAGTTGGCGGCTTCCATATAATAGAATGACAGATAGGGTTTTCCTGATTCAGCCTGACGCTTGGCTATTTTGGCGCGGAAGTCGGCGATGCGTGCTTCGGGCGTATTGGCTGTTTCGCCGCGTGCTTTCTTCTCGGTGCTGCATCCGGCTTCGCCTTCACCGTGCTTTTTGGCAGCGGCAGCCTTCAGACGTGATTCCCATTGTTGCAGATAAGCTTCGTCCACACGTTGTTCCTTCAGGGTTCCGGTGACGCGGACGATGCTGTTGACGCATTTCGTATCAAATGAACCCAACTTGGCGGCTTCTACGCGGATGGTTTGCGTGTCGTCGCTGCCCATCAGGAAGATTTTGGTGGCGCCGTGCTTGCAGGCATGTGTACATACACCTTCGATGGTGACTTCCTGGTCGGTCAGTGACTCGGCATTAGCCAGAAGGTCGTCTATTTCCATTGCACCGGAGGTCTGTTCGGTACTTGCGGTTTCTTCGGTGCTCTTCGGCTTGTTGCTGCAAGAAGTTCCGATAAAGAATAATGCCATGATGGCGGCTGCGATTGATAATGTTTTAGTACTCATTGTTGTTTTTGGTTTTATTGTTAGTTTCTATTTTTATTAAAAAGTGACTCCCAGGGATACTTCTATCCGGTCTGTTCCGCCACAATTCTTGTATTCCCGGTGTAACCAGTTGGCGGACAGGAACACGGCATACTGCTTGTTAACTACATAGTCTCCCCGTAGCTTGAGGGCTATGGAGGCATGGTCGTCACTCAGATAATCGATGTTCGAGAGCAATGTACTTCCTACCGATTTCCTGGTATCCAGTCCCGGTAGGGAATATTCCGACTTCACATTGGTGGTATATCCACCGGCAACGCCTGCTGATAACAGCATTTTCGATACTTTCCAGAGAGATTGTGCCTCCAGACCACCGCTTGCGGAAGCTATTTCTACGTAGCGTCCGTTATCTTTGTATTCCGGTTTGGCCTGTCCGTAATTGACGGTGGGAAGTAATGTCCATCCCCAACGACGGCTTCCGTAAAGACTTTGTCCCACCATACCCTTCAATGCTATTTTCTGCGTGACATTCTTGAATTGGTCCACACTACTGATTTTCGGGTAAACATTGGCGGTAGGATCGCCGAAAATGTTTTCAACGCCTGTACGTTGCTGCAATGCTGCCAATAAGCTTACTCCATATTTCCACTCCCGGTTCTGGCGGGTCCATGCGGTCTCCAACGAGATGTCTACATTCTTGACCTCATTGATGGGAGCGTAGTTAACGCTGACCAGTTCTTTAGTCAAATGGAAATAATCGGTACGCAATGAAGCGGAGAAGCCATTGTTCTCTCCGTTTTTGCTTACCGGAAGCAGATCGATACTGCCGCCTATCCCCGAACCTGTGTAACGGGAAGAGGTCTGTGATCCTGCAAAGCGGACATAATCCATCCCCAAACCCAGCATTTGATAGACAGAAGTGGAACCTTTATCGGCAAGATATTTGATATCGCTTCTCTGGTTATATTTGCGTGCCTGCACGGACAGGCCTACTATGTATTTTTCGCCCAGATTGCGTGAGAGTGCAAGGCTTGCTTTCAAGTCAGAGATAATATTCCGTGGACGCGGGTCTTTGTCACGGTAGGCAATCACTGCACGATAATCCAATTCCGCTCCTCCTGTCCATTTACCGAAGCGGTAAGTATATCCACCGGAGAATTTGTATTCTTCTTCCTTCATATACCCGCCGATGGAGTCACCCACTACATACGGGTAGAGTAATGAAAAGTCGGAATTTTCATTCCATACTACGTCTTCCCTGCGTCCGTTACGGTAAGAAGCAGTTCCAAAGAGCCGGCTGCGCTGGTTCAGCACAACAAAGGAATTTACCTTTATATTGAAATTCTTTTCTCCGTTTCCTTCCTGTGCCAGTGCTGCATTGCCACGCTCTTCATACAGTCCGTTCACACTGGTGGTGGTCAGGCTGAAAGGGCGCAGATCATAACGGATGGCACTATTCTGCCAAATCTGCTTGCGGAATAAGGCCGTATGGTTGTATTCCGACAATAGCTTTCGCTCAATATGGAGTGTGTCTGCCGCCCAGATTCTTATGGGCAGCAGGCACGCTATGGTTAATAGGGTGAGGAAACGTAATCTCATTCTTGGTCTTTAATTATTGGGCAGGCAATAAAGTGGCGCGTACTGAAGCTTTAAAGTCTACACTTGAGTTATTGGTATCTTGCAGCATTTCACGTCCGTCTTCGGTTGTATAAGATACTTTGCGGACTACTGCCTTGCTGGCATTTTCAACAGCGGTAGTGTTCATTCCGATATAAGTATAACTCATATCCAAAGCCGCACTTGTTACATTCCATATATATCCGTTTGTAGGACTGAGGTTGACTGCATCAATGATCCATTCATTCGGGAATTTATAGGAGTTGGTCACTGTCATTTCCTTGCCGCTATTCATATAAGTAGGGTTATATTTGTAGTCGGCTATATATGTATCCGCACTGATACTTTCCGGGATACGGCCGATGGCATAAGCTCTGTTGCCCTGTTTGCTTAGCAACCAAACAGTTTTTGTATAGTTGAAGATCATATCCAGATTGGGAACATCCGGGTTGTCCACATCCGGATTGGAAGCTGTTCCTCCCGTATACCATTCGAAGTCAGCACCGGTTAAATCCAATGAAGAAGAGAGAGCTTCTGTATGATTGATTGCATTATCACACAACAGGATGCTCTTGCCCGGCAGTACCGGATGTTCCTTTCCGCTTCCGGGGATGCGGGCTACTACCTGTACGGCCATAGCTTCGTCCATAATGTCAGGGTTATAATCAAATTTCTGGGTTGTTGGGAATTTAGATTCTACCAATACTAATCCATCGGCATAGAGAGTTTCTGAAGAGTTATTGTAAATGCGGATGTATTGGTCACCATTGTATTGTTTGTTGGTTTCCGTATTGTATGAACCTCCGGCAAAAATCTCGGCAATCACAAAATCACCTTTTTCATCCTTGTTCTGTACATAAACAGTCAGGTTCAGTGATACGCTTCCGCCTTTTACTTCTACATTCTGCTGTGAACCTTGAATGCTTGCTTCAGCGGTTTTGGTTACTTCTACATTCTCACCGTCTCCGTTTATTGCAGGTTCTGTTACGGTGTAGGTGTAAGTGGCTTTACCAATGAAGGCTACGTTGTAGAGTCCGTCTGTCAAAGTAGCCAGCGTGCTCTCGGTGGCGGTACGGGTCAGCGTAGCGCCGTAGTCAATGGTTGTTTCTGTTCCGGTGCTCACGTTAGTGAATGTATAGGTTCCCGTTTCAACTTTCAGATTGTCTCCGATAGTGTTCTTGATATTTAAACCCATATTTACCTGCGTAGAGGCAACGTCGTCATCACTGCAGCTTGTCATTGTAAAGCTGCCGGCCAACAGAATTGCTAATGCGAAATACTTAACTTTTTTCATCCTTGATTATTGTTTTATGTATTAATATTAAAATCTTAAATTAGCTTCCATACCGAAGTAAGGATTGGTGGTGCGTCTTATTAGTTGTGTCCCTCTATGATAATCGGGGGATACTGTCAGCAGTCTGTTCACGAACAGCGACAAATCCAGGTATTTTCCGATTTGTTTGGTTGCTTTCAGATTCAGATTCATTTCAAAGGGAACCGTTATGCGGTCAAAATAAGTGTCTCCATATATTGATACCAGATGTTGCAGTTGTGCATCTTTGGCATCTGCTTCGGTAAACGGGTGTATGTTTCCGCCTTTGTCCACGTAACTGCTAGGCATACCACTGTTCCATAACGGTTGACTGGCGGTGTACCAGGTGCATTGTGCAGCCAGTGAAAAGATCATACCTATTTTTTGTAAATACGTATCGGCTGTAAAGTTGGTGTTGAACTGTTCCTGAATCTTGGAATTTGAATCCCAATTATACATGCCTACATATTGTAACTGTTCTCCATTAATCATGACAGATGCTTCCTTGTATCGGATGGCATTGTTGCTGTATGTACTTTTCAGCCAGGCACCGGTGACGGTAAACCTTGTACGTAACGGTTTGATTCGTTGGGTATGAAAGGTGAATTCCACACCTTCTTTATCTACACGTGTACCGTTTCCTGTTGTTTCATAGGTATTGATCAGTGCATCTTCCGTATACGATAAATCTTCCAATGCGGGTGGGGCGGTCAGTTCCGAAGAATTGATGGATGAAGTGTCATACTTCTTATAAGCCAGCGTACGGTAATAGGACTTATTCCGGAAAGCATTATTCATGTGTTCCTGGAAGTAAGTGATAGAGAATCCGTATCCTTTATGGTCCACATTCACCCTTACTTCCCATTTCCGGTTACGTGCCGGTTCCAGGTCATAGTTCGTATTATCCCACTTATAAGTCATCATATTGATGCGGCGGAAATCAGGATTATTATGATAATAATTCAGTTGCACAACATCTACATACAGGTCGTCCGGGTAAAGTTGTGCTGTAGTCGGCATTCTGGATAGCCAGCCTATACCACCTGAAATGTCAATATGCCAATCTTTATTCTTACCCAAGGCGGGCAAACTCCATTTCAGGTTGAAACGTGGATCGAAGTAAAGTTTTCCCTGCATGGCGAATTTGTCCGACAGGCCGATAAAAGTATTTGCGCGTACACCGGCAGACAGGAAGAATTCGTGTTTGCCAAGTGACAGTTTCATTTGTTCTTCTGCATAGATAGATAACTCCTGTCGGGTAGGAATGTCGCTATAATTTCTCGGACGGGTGGTCGAGGCGGTTTGTAAGGGACGGGTAATATCATATACCTGGCCGTCACCGAAGTTTTTACTTAATTTCCATTCTGCACCCAGTTTCAATGTATGAGAACTCTTCAGCCAATTGAAGGCGAAATCTCCGTTAAGCTTGGCATTGGCATAGAACGGTTTACCGTCGATCAGCATATCTGCTACATAATTATAGGGTAGATAAAGTCCGTCGGCCTCTCCTTCTTCCATACTATTGGGAATACCCATCGGACGGTCTATGGATATGGTTTTTCGTTTTTTGATCTGGCTGAATTCCTGTGAGACGGAAGCTCTGGCCTGTAACTGGCGCAAGAAAGAGTTTATGGGACGCTTCAGAGTCCATTCGCTTCCCAGTGTCATTATATCATAAGAGGATTTATAAGAATCTTCTTTGATGGTGACATCTTTGTCTTGCTTCACATTGTCAAATGAGCCTGTATAGTCAGCATTTACGCGCCAGTCTATATGACCGATGTTTGCTTTATAGTTGCTGCCCCAGCGTGCTGAAGCTGTGATACGCTTGTAGTTTTCACGGCTGTCGCGTGGATCTACTTTTGAATCCAGGTAGCTGAGGTCTAAGTTAAGTACATTGCTGCCGTTTATAGCCAGACCCTTTCCGACAGAGAAAAGTTTGCTTACCTGGTCCGCTTTAAAGCGGGCGGTTAAAGGAGAAGCTGTTGATTTACGTTTTATGTTTACCAATCCATTAGTGAGGTTTCCGTACTCTACGGAAGGTATACCGCGGATGATTTCCACACTCTCTATATTGTCGGTAGATAGGGTTCGCATATCGACTCCTTTGGATACAAATTGTTTGCTACTGTTGTCTGTGCTCGACCCATTGAGATATTGCAAGTTGGCATCTGTGTTTACCGGCATGCCGTCTATGGCGAAACCTACTCCTAATGAAGAGATTATCTCACTGCTGTTTCCTGCTTCGCGAATGCTAATCAGATTTGCTTTCCCCATGTTAGGGTCGATGGACTTTCCACCGGGAAGCATTTCCAGCAGGTCGGTAAAACTGGTTGGTTGTAAGTGTTCCATTGCCTTGCGGTCTATCTTTGAAGCACTTGTTACTCCTTTTGATTCCGAAGCAGTGATTACCACTTCGTTCAATGCCATGGTCGATGAAGTAAGCTGGAAGGTTAATGTCGTATTTTTAGAGATGGAAAAGGTCTTTATCAGCTTGTCATATCCCAGATAAGATACAGTTGCTGTATATTCTCCGACAGATAATTTGGTGAAAGAGTATCGTCCGTTCTGGTCGCTGAGAGCGCCATACCAGGTTTTATCCGCAGTCTGTAATTGAATGGTAGCAAAACTTAAAGGCTCTTTAGTCTGCGCGTCTTGTATAGTTCCGGTGAGGGTGTAACCATGTTGGGCAGAAGCTGACAAGTGACTGATAAACAATAATGTTATGATATAAAGAACTTTGCGAAACATCTCTATCGATTTGTTTGCAAAGGTATGTAGAATGTAAAAGGTGAGAAATCGCTATTTGTAGGTAATTATTGTGTGGTTTTGTATATCTTGGTACTTATAAGTAGGTATTGGCTGAAAACGACAAAAGCCATCCCCCAGAATAGACAAGTAAGGGACGGCTTTTGTTATCAGTGTGCTTACTATTATTCAGCAGGCTGTGCAGGTGTTTCCGTTGCAGGAGTACTGCTGGCAGGAGCTTCAGCTTTGGGCTCTTCAGCTTTCGGTTCTTCTGCTTTGGGTTCTTCCTTGGCAGGCTCAGTGGCTTTGGGCTCTTCAGTTTTTTCCGTTGCCGGTTGTTGCTGTTGAGTTTTCACCGGGTCCTGAGCGTTTGCCAGGAAAGAACCACCACAAACAAACATAAACCTGTCTCTTATACACATCTCCGAGCCCACGAGACATGCGCAGATCT
>ENA-OZHC01000457-OZHC01000457.1-human-gut-metagenome-genome-assembly--contig:-NODE-457-length-17557-cov-7.827505_pt1 | contig 17557 bp, 12 predicted proteins | sample MGYA00244043_ERZ653680 | MGnify/ENA primary metagenome ERZ653680 (study PRJEB26926, sample SAMN06165323) | human gut metagenome | biome: ENVO:00009003; feature: ENVO:2100002; material: ENVO:00002003...
AGAGACAGTGTCTACACCGAGATGTTTGGCTTCTTTCATCAGTTCGGCAAGCAGTTTCTCATCGAATTTGAAGTACGTATTTTCCCAGTTGTTCAGTAAAGTCATGCGGTCGCCTTGTCCGTCTTTCAGTTGGTAGTTGCGTGCCCATGCGTGGAGGTTGCGGCTGGCTTCGCCCGTACCGTTGTTGCTGAAAGTAAAGATGAATTCGGGAGTGTTAAATACTTCGTTCGGTTTTAGTTCATAATCAGATGCATACGGGTTGATGGCGGGGATAACGCGGAGATTGCCTACGTTGTCCACTTCAAAGGTAAACTGGAAGTTGCCTGTCCATCCGATCGTCCCTAGCATGGCACGTCCTTGTGTTTCCTGTGCCGGTTGCTCAAAACCAAGTTCGAAGAACGGGTGAGTATGCATGGCGGCACGGCTTCCCAGTTTGGTGTCGATCACCTTTTTGCCGAACAATAGAGGTTGTGTGCTCATTTGTGCTTCTTTAGCCCAGTCGCTGCTGAATTCAGTCAGATAATACTCGTTTCCCGAGAAATAAAGCATGGTCGAAGCGTAACGCCAGATGGTGACAGGCTTCTTTTCAGCATGTTTGATTTCACTCCACGTCTTGATGACGTTTTCTTTCGGATAAGCGATGTAATGAAGCGTGACTTCCACCGGGTACTGATCGTCTTTCAGTTGGATGACTGTCTCCGTGCCGCCTGCCACTGCTTTTTGCTCGGAAGATACATAACGGAGAATCGTGCTTGGGTTTCCATCATTGTGCGTGATTGCTACAGCCGGTTCAAAATAATCCTCGGCACCGGAGCCCGGATATACTTCCCATCCACGGGTGGATACGCTGCCGTCACTGCCTCCTTTCACGTATGGAGAAAAGTTGTTGATGTCTTTCTCGTTCAGTAACTTATCGCCCAGATAAGCCTGATAAAGTCGTCCGTTGGGAGCTACTTGGAGAATTAAGTCTGTGTTGTCCGTTGCGATGCGGATAACGTTCTTTTCCTGGGCATTCACTTGTGCCAGGGTAAACAATGCCGTAAGTAATACGAAAAGTTTCTTCATGGTTTTTTAATAATTAATTAGGTATTAGTTAGTTTGTGGGCATATAATGCCACAAAGATAGTTATAATTCGTTTGGTATGAACTAGAATTTGATGCTTGCGCTAAATTCTACGGTGAATGGGCGTAAATAATTTCCACTCATATAATTTCCGGCGTATTGGGCAGCTTCTTCTTTCGTAATCAGTTCCGAACCGTTGATGGTTCCGCTGGCTCCTTTCTGATTCAGGAAGTTGATGACTGTTGCCCCCAGAGACAGGTGTTTGTTTACGTTCCAGTTGATTCCTCCGAACGTTTCCCAGCGGCCGTTGAAGTAGAGCGCTTCCTGAAGATTGGCGTACGTCTTGCCGAAATAGCGGAAACTAAGCTAGAGGCGTAAGTCTTTCGTGATGTTGTAGCTTGGGTCGAGTTCGACAAGTATCTGCGGGATCTCTTTTACGATCATTCCGTTGGCATTGACCGACCTTTCCTCACTCGATTTTATCCGTATCATCCGGCTAAAACATGCTGCGGAATTGTTGCAGGAGGGAGAACTGCGCACCAATGAAATTTGTGACAGGGTAGAATTTCAGTCACCTTCTTACTTCGCCAAAGTATTTCAGAAACAGTTTAAAGTTACTTCTACGGAGTTTGCCCAGCAGAATAAGTAGAGAATGGCATATAGTTAGTTGTTATTGACTATTATTCGTTATCTCTTTGTTTGAATTTGAACTGAAATTAGTTCATTTCTATACGGAAATAACCCCAAATACTATTGCTGGCAATAACTCGTCAGTATGCAGCTTTTATTTCTTTCTCTTGCTTATATTATTTTTTCAATTGCCTAAGGAGTTTTCGTTTGACTATAGTTGAACGAACGCTTGACATATGTTGAACTATCGCTTGACTATAGTCAAACGAAAATTTGTTAGGCAATGAAATAACTATTAATAGGTAAACGCTTGCTTAAAAATAACTAATAAAATCATTAGTGGCAATTGGTTCCAAACCAGGCAGTTTCTGGTTAAATGGGAATTTAATTCAGACAGAAGAACATAAGAACAAAAAATAGAATAGCCGTTCAATAAGCAACAGGAATAATTTTCAAAGCGCAGCCTTTATGTTCTTTTGTTCTTATGTCTAAAAATAACTACCATCTGCTCATTTGTCCAAAGTGACGTATAAAAAATAGAATGATTCAACTCTGTAAATTCTTTCTTTTTTACTTGCTTATTTCGATTGATTTCCATACTTTTAGCCTCCGTAATCCTTTAAAAATTGACCCTATGGACAACATTCTTTTCTGGCTCGTTCCAGTCGCTTCCGTGTTAGCCCTCTGCTTTGCTTATTACTTTCATAAGCAAATGATGAAAGAGAGTGAAGGTACACCCCAAATGATAAAAATAGCTGCTGCTGTGCGCAAAGGAGCTATGTCTTATCTAAAGCAACAATACAAAATAGTAGGTTGGGTATTCTTGGGGCTGGTTATTTTGTTTTCAATTATGGCTTATGGCTTTCATGTACAGAATGCCTGGGTTCCCATTGCTTTCCTTACAGGTGGATTCTTCTCCGGACTTTCCGGGTTTCTGGGAATGAAGACGGCGACATACGCGTCCGCTCGTACCGCTAATGCTGCCCGTACTTCTCTGAATGCAGGGTTAAGAATTGCTTTCCGAAGTGGTGCCGTAATGGGACTGGTAGTCGTTGGCCTGGGACTGCTCGATATTTCTTTTTGGTATCTGTTGCTGAATGCAGTGATTCCTGCTGATGCACTGACACCTACTCATAAACTCTGTGTAATCACTACCACCATGCTGACATTTGGTATGGGAGCTTCTACCCAGGCGCTCTTTGCCCGTGTAGGCGGTGGTATCTATACAAAGGCAGCCGATGTCGGAGCCGACTTGGTAGGCAAAGTAGAAGCCGGAATCCCGGAAGATGACCCTCGTAATCCTGCCACTATTGCCGATAATGTGGGCGATAATGTAGGCGACGTGGCCGGTATGGGAGCCGATTTATACGAATCTTACTGTGGCTCGATTCTGGCAACAGCCGCTCTGGGTGCTGCTGCTTTTATCCATTCGGCAGATACAGTGATGCAATTCAAAGCAGTGATCGCCCCGATGCTGATCGCGGCTGTCGGTATTATCCTTTCTATTATAGGTATATTTGCTGTCCGTACCAAGGAGAATGCGACTATGAAGGACCTGCTCGGTTCGTTGGCTTTCGGCACGAATCTTAGTTCCGTATTAATTGTTGCTGCTACATTCCTTATTCTGTGGCTTCTGCAACTTGATAACTGGATTTGGATTTCTTGTGCCGTAGTAGTCGGACTATTGGTAGGTATTATCATCGGGCGTTCTACAGAATATTATACTTCCCAATCCTATCGCCCTACCCAGAAACTTAGTGAAAGCGGTAAGACCGGACCTGCCACCGTAATTATCTCCGGTATCGGTTTAGGTATGCTTTCTACGGCTATTCCGGTAATTGCAGTCGTGATTGGTATCATTGCTTCCTATCTGTTGGCTTCCGCCGGCGATTTTGCCAATGTCGGTATGGGACTATATGGAATCGGTATTGCGGCTGTCGGCATGCTTTCTACTTTAGGTATCACTCTGGCAACGGATGCTTACGGCCCGATTGCGGATAATGCAGGAGGTAACGCGGAAATGTCCGGCTTGGGTGCCGAAGTCCGCAAACGTACCGATGCGCTCGATTCATTGGGGAATACGACTGCTGCCACCGGAAAAGGTTTTGCAATCGGTTCCGCTGCATTGACAGGGTTGGCTTTGCTGGCTTCTTATATTGAAGAAATCCGAATCGGCCTTACACGGCTTGGTAATGTAGATTTGACCTTTGCGGATGGTAGTTCCATCAGTGTGGCGAATGTTACTTTTATCGACTTTATGGATTATTATGAAGTACATCTGATGAATCCGAAAGTTCTTTCGGGTATGTTCCTCGGTTCCATGATGGCTTTCCTGTTCTGTGGATTGACAATGAATGCCGTAGGACGTGCAGCAGGGCACATGGTAGATGAAGTACGTCGCCAATTCCGTGAAATAAAGGGTATTTTGACAGGAGAAGCGGAGCCGGATTACGAACGTTGTGTTGCAATATCAACAAAAGGTGCGCAACGTGAAATGGTTGTGCCTTCCTTAATCGCTATTATTGCCCCTATCCTTACAGGTCTTATTTTCGGTGTTCCCGGTGTGCTCGGTTTGCTGATTGGTGGCTTGAGCAGTGGCTTCGTACTGGCTATCTTTATGGCTAATGCCGGTGGTGCATGGGATAATGCAAAGAAATATGTAGAAGAAGGAAACTTTGGAGGAAAAGGCGGTGAAGTTCATAAAGCAACCGTAGTAGGAGATACCGTGGGCGATCCGTTTAAAGATACATCCGGGCCGAGCTTGAATATCTTAATAAAGCTAATGAGCATGGTAGCCATTGTAATGGCAGGGCTTACTGTTGCCTGGAGTTTATTCTAAAAAAAGCAGGAAAGAAGTAAGAAAAAGGAGGCAAAACAAGTCTCCTTTTTTAATTTGAATTACCTTTGTGTCAAAATAGAAGCGATAAATATGTTATTACCTTATTTGAACGAGAATCTGATTGAAGCCGGATGTGATGAGGCCGGTCGTGGATGTTTGGCGGGAGCAGTATACGCTGCTGCGGTTATTCTTCCGAAAGATTTTAAGAATGAACTGTTGAATGATTCCAAGCAACTGTCGGAAAAGCAACGTTATGCACTACGTGAGGTAATAGAGAAGGAAGCGATAGCCTGGGCGGTTGGCGTCGTGTCACCGGAAGAAATTGATGAAATAAATATCCTGCGGGCTTCTTTCCTAGCTATGCATCGTGCGGTGGATCAACTGACTACCCGCCCACAGCATTTACTAATCGACGGAAACCGTTTCACTAAATATCCCGATATCCCCCATACCACGGTAGTGAAAGGCGACGGGAAATATCTTTCAATAGCTGCGGCTTCTATTTTAGCCAAGACATACAGAGACGATTATATGAACCGTCTCCACGAAGAGTTTCCTTATTATGACTGGGATCACAATAAAGGCTACCCAACTAAAAAACATCGCGCCGCCATTGCCGAACGTGGGACCACTCCTTACCATCGAATGACGTTCAATCTATTAGGAGATGGACAGCTAACTTTGAACTTCTAAAGTCACTTTGTTTCATTTTGCACATATTTTCTACATTTTTTTGCAGAATAAGCACGATTTTGTTACGGATAACCCTAAGATTGTTCTGTTTAGGCTAAAAAAGTGTTGCCTAGTGCTTTTATTTGTTATTGAAATGCTATATCTTTGCAAACAATAATAAGAATTAAAAAGTTTAAAATCATGGCAACGAACAAACTATTGTGGTCTTCTAAAATTATTGGGGTATTTTTTATGATGTTGGTTTGCACTCTTTCTGCAAATGCACAGTTTTTACGTACTTCTTATTTCATGGAAGGTACCCATTATCGTCAACAACTAAATCCGGCTTTAACACCGACGAAAGGTTATTTCAACCTTCCGGTAATTGGTGCAGTTAATGCAACTGTTGGTTCTACTTCATTAGGCTATCAGGATATCATCGATATTATTGATGATGGTGACGATTTTTATAAAAGCACTGATTTTATGAATCGTCTGAAAGATAAAAATAAGCTGAATGTAAACTTCAGTACAGAAATTCTTTCTGCAGGATGGTATAAAGGTAAGAACTTTTGGTCATTTAATATCGGTCTTCGTACAGATATCGGTGCGAATGTTACTAAGAACTTATTTACTTTCTTGAATCAGATGGATGGTGAAGGCTTTGAAGAAAACTGGCGGACGAGTAATTATAATTTGAGTGGTCAAAAGATGAATATACAAGCCTATACCGAGGTTGGCTTGGGACTTTCGCGTCAAATAAATAGTCGCTTGAGTGTTGGTGGTAAGGTGAAGGTCTTATTAGGCATTGGTAACATGGATTTAAAGTTTAATAAAGTTACGATGTCTGCAGATATCCCAAGTGATGCACGTCTTGCACAATTACAAGACCCCGCTTATTTAGCAGCTAATTATAATACAACTGATAAAGCACAGGAATTATTGAACGAAATTAATAAGTACCATGCTAGTTTGGGAATATCGGCTACATTAGAAAGTTCTTTTAAGGGTTTAGAATTAGTAAATGGTGAAGAACCTGATAAAAAATATATAGATGATATTGATTTTGATGCTGGAAAAATAGGAATTGCTGGCTATGGTTTTGGTATTGATTTAGGTGCTTCTTATAAAATATTAGATAATTTGACAGTATCAGCATCTATTTTAGATTTGGGATTTATTTCTTGGAAAAAGGGTGCTACCAAAATAGCTAATGCTACTCCTCCTGATATTAATATAAATGTTAGTGATTATACAAAAGATATAAATGTTGATGACTTGACATCAAATGACTTAGGGAAGATTACGGATGCGATGACGAAATTGCAAACTGAAGCTGAAAAGTATTATAATCGTGCAGGAAGTAATGGGGATATTATTGACTATGATATGCTGCAAATGGAAGCGAAAGATGCTGATAAATCTCGTAAATCTCGTCTTGCTTCTACCTTGGTATTAGGTGCAGAATACGGATTCTTCAATAACAAATTAGCAGTCGGTGTATTGTCAACAACTCGTTTTGTACAGCCTGATGCTCTTACAGAATTAACATTCTCCGCAAACTACCGTCCGAAAAGCTGGTTCAATGTAGCGCTTAGCTATTCAGCTATCCAGTCAGCCGGTAAATCTTTCGGTTTGGGTCTGAAGTTAGGTCCTCTGTTTGTCGGAACTGACTACATGTTCTTAGGAAAGAACTCTAACTCTGTTAATGGATTCGTTGGGGTATCTATTCCGTTAGGTGGAAGAAAAGCAAATAAAGAAGGATAAATATTTTAATTTCTCTCTAAACATTCTCTTTTAATTAATTCTCTATAGAATAAAAAACGTATAATTGCAGCTTACCGTCATAAAGAATCCTTATAAAGGATCATAGATGGTAAGCTGTTTTTTTATGTTCCTCCTTTTAGAACCACTTAATCTTCCGGAATATCACAAACGCAAGCGTTGACAATCCGATGGAAAAAAGCACAATCAAAGAGAAAGCAAAGGGCACTTCTTCCAGGTGAATATCCACATTCATGCCATAGAAACTGGCAATCAATGTCGGGAGCATCAGGACGATGGACAGACTTGTCATACGTTTCATGATCGTATTCACATTATTGGAGATAATAGACGCAAAAGCATCCATTGTCCCTGTGAGGATATCACTGTAAATATTCACCGTATTGAGCGCCTGTTTCAGCTCGATAATTACATCTTCCACTAATTCAGTGTCCAGATAATCCGTATCCTGAAAAATAGTCCTTAACTTACCGATCATCACTTCATTTCCACGGATGGAAGTATTGAAGTAGACAAGTGTTTTTTGCAGTCTCATCAAGCGAAGCAGGTCTTCGTTACGGATACTTCGTTCCAATTCCTTTTCTGCGGCACTGATGTCTATGTTTATCTGCTTTAGATATTTCAGGAACCACACGGCAGAAGAATAGATGATCCGGAAAATCAGATCTAGCTTGTTGCGTACAACGATCCCTTTTCGGCGGGTATGTTCTATGAAATCCGGTAATAAATCCGTGTTGTGATAACAGACGGACACAATAATCTCGTTATTGGTAATAATTCCAATCGGTACAGTGTCGAAAGGCAGACTGCCATTCTGTTTGTTCACTACTGGGATACGAAGAATCGTCAACAACCAGTTGCCTTCCGTATCCGTACGCGGACGTTCGTCCGTGTCGGCTATATCGTTCAGAAATGATTCGGGTACGTTGAGAGTTTGAGTTAGAAATTCAAAGTCATCATTGTTTGGGCATACTACATTTACCCAGCTGTTAGGAAGCCATTGAGCTTTTTCCACAAAGCCGGCTTCACAATAAAGATACGTTCTCATCTTATTGCCTCCTTTCGTTTGTTTGACACGAGCAGAGGCATCAGTCTTCAATGACTCTGTTCGCTTTAATTAATACTAGTTGTGCACGTTCGCGGGTTTGAATCGTCCATATTTCTATGATTTTAATTTAAAAGCGAGGCAAAGGTACGGAAAAATGAAGAGTGTTCCGCCCTTTGTATCGCTTTTTTTGATATTCTTTTATTCGTGCCCTTTATTTTTAGAGGCTCCGATACTATTTTGCTTTTATTTCGAAGTGATTATCCAGATATTTCTTGATATTGTAACTGCTTAAACGCTCTTTGGATATGCTGCCATCTTTTTCAACAAGTTCGTAGTGTGGAATTCCGTTGAATTGGAATAGTTGGCGCAGGTAGTTGAATTCCGCTTCCGAAACATAATAACAAGTTTCTCCTTTTAAATTCTTTTCTACATATTTTTTATAGTCTTTCTCGGGCGAATCTTTCTGGCTTGTGATATAGATGAATTGAAATTCCGGGTGGTCTTTGTATTTCTTTCGCAAGTCGGCAGTTGCTTCTATTCCACCACGGCAAGGTCCGCAAGTTGTTGCCCAGAAATCTACAAAAAGAACCTTGCCTGAATGATCCTTTATGATGTTGCGGAATACTTCAGTTGCTTTTCCTTCAGGCAGCTGATAAGAGTTCGTTATATTTATCGGGTGTATTTTTTCTAATATTCGGTTGGTTTCCGTTACGAGAAACGGTTCGGTGAATATTTGTTTGATACTGTCCACATATTCATGTGCTATTTGCCTGTCTTTGATTTCCTCCAAACTATAATTAAGACTCCGCACCTTGGCTATTTGCCAGAGCATTGGATTCGGAATAGGATATAATAGGGCAATGATAGAGTCTTTCTTGAAAGCATATTTTCGGTCCGAATTTATTAAGGCTCTGTCTTTATCTTGTTGGGATTTCTCCTTCTTTCCCAATTTCTTCGTATATAAAGCGTCATATTCTTGTACGAGTTTTTCTTCCTTTTCATAGAGTGGTGTTATCTTCTTGTTTTCATCAATTATCTGTTTGATGATGGTTTTGACAGTAGTTCCGGCAAACTTTTCCTGTTCAAGTCTTATTTTTTCCTGCTCATCATTCAGTTTCACGCCTTTTTCTTTAAGGAAAGTCAACAGAGATTTCTCCGGATACGTGCAGTCGATGCTGTCTGATAGAGAAAAGGAATAACCGGGATACACTTTCCGGAACAGATCCATGTATTCAAAGCGGTTGATAAATGTGCTTGCGTTTGTATTTGCAAGTACAGTTGCATCGTCGAGTGGCATATTTTTCAGGAAGCTGTAATACGAGTTGTCTTCCTTTACTTTCAACACCTGATTGGTGCTATCCTGTTTTGCATAGTAATCCCTACTCATCAAGAAGTCAAAAAACATGCTTCCTGCTTGCAAATCTACTTTGTTTTTTATCAGATGAACAGCCTTGAGGGAGGGCTGATAGATTTGGCTTACGGAATCTGCGACCTGTTTCCACTGTGCAATGATAGGTTTCATGTGCTCCTTATATTGGTTCGGAGTCAGTGTCTTTTGTGCTTTAGTAAGAGCTTCATAGCGATAAGTAATCAGTTTGTCAAAGTCTTTCAGTAAGTAGGAGAGAGGTGCAGATGGTCCCATATATGCTGTGTTCCTGATAGGGAAGTAATGGTCGCGTGCACGGCTGCGTGCCATTACTGCTTCCCAGTCGATATACATGGTGAGAGTTTGTCCGGGTTCGATATAGAATGGAATCCAGTTGTTTCCCAGTACTACCGATGATTCTACCGGATGATTAATAATAAATCGACAGCTAAAACTGCCGTTCGGAGCTATTTGGATAACGGTCGGATAATCTTCGCGAGTGAGTTTGTTTGACAGGTAAATAAGACCGGTGTCGAACCCTAAACGGGGATCGTATCCGTCTATATACCCTTGCAGGTAAGCTGAATCCTGACGGAAGAACTGCTGAAAGTCATCTTCCGCATTAACAAGTGTCACAGGAGTTCTTTCCTTGCTGTATACTATTTCTTCTGTTCCTTTCTGTTGAATCTTACACGTTCCGTCTTTTTGTGGAGTAAATGATAAAGCAATTTCTTCATGACTCTGTTTGTCTTTTAAAGCCATTTCAATCCGCTTTCCCTTTTTTCGGATATTTTCATTGGTGTATATCCGGTTATTCAGAATGCTGATGGAGTCGTAAACTCCATATTCCCATGAACCGGAACCGTCCGTCTTGAACCAATTGCCTTTGATGATGGCTAAAGGGGAAGACTTTTTCTTCTTTTGCGGTACCAGCGATATATCGTAAATATTGCCTTCGGGGTCAGTCGGATTGAGAAAATGAATGGTCTGTGTTTCTGACGGTAACGGCTCGAAAACCAGCACATAATCCATCGTTCCTGAATCCGGCATATAGACTTCTTTTTTAAGTTCGATGCCTTCAGCACTTTTGAACAGATATTTCTTGCCGGTTGCGGCATCTTCCAGATAGGTATCTCCATCCTCCATGATCCACCAGTGCGGGCGGAAGATAGCATAAATATATACTCTTGTGTTCTCGGGAGTGCGCTCTATGCGGGTGATGTTGGAAATGCTTCCTGATCGGGCTTTGAAAGGAGGATGGTCGATTGTTTGTGCGGATATTATACCCGATAACAAAAGGAAGATACAAAATAAAGTTGTTTTCATAATAATAGTTTTTCGATCAACATATTGAAAGTGATTTTACAAAGTAAGAAAAATATCCATAGCCTGGTGCACTTCTGCCCTGTAACTTAACATAGATTAAACGTTTACGTAACCATCTTTTTTGTACCTTTGCGCCCGAAAATCAGTGTGATAATTTAAATATTAAAATATTATGAGTAAGAAAGCCCTTTTAATGATCCTCGATGGTTGGGGATTAGGTGACCAAAAGAAAGACGACGTAATCTTCAACACTCCCACTCCTTATTGGGATTATCTGATGAGTACTTATCCTCACTCTCAACTTCAGGCAAGCGGTGAAAACGTAGGTTTGCCCGACGGACAGATGGGTAACTCGGAAGTAGGTCACTTGAATATCGGTGCCGGACGCGTGGTTTATCAGGACTTGGTGAAAATCAATCGTGCATGTGCGGACAACAGCATCATGAAAAATCCTGAAATCGTTTCTGCCTTCTCTTATGCAAAAGAAAACGGAAAGAATATTCACTTTATGGGGCTGACTTCTAACGGTGGTGTACACAGCTCACTCGTTCATCTCTTCAAACTTTGCGATATCGCAAAAGAATACAACATCAACAATACATTTATCCACTGCTTCATGGATGGCCGTGATACTGACCCGAAGAGCGGTAAAGGCTTTATCGAAGAACTTTCTGCACACTGCGAGAAATCAGCAGGCAAGATTGCTTCTATCATCGGCCGTTATTACGCTATGGACCGTGATAAGCGTTGGGAACGTGTAAAAGAAGCATACGACCTGCTCGTAAACGGTGTAGGCAAGAAAGCTACCGATATGGTTCAGGCAATGCAGGAATCTTACGACGAAGGCGTGACAGACGAATTCATCAAACCGATTGTAAACGCTAACTGCGACGGAACAATCAAAGAGGGTGATGTAGTGATCTTCTTCAACTACCGTAACGACCGTGCCAAAGAGTTGACTGTCGTACTGACTCAACAGGATATGCCGGAAGCTGGCATGCATACCATCCCGGGGCTGCAATATTACTGTATGACTCCGTATGATGCATCTTTCAAAGGCGTTCATATCCTGTTCGACAAAGAAAACGTATCCAACACATTGGGCGAATATCTTGCTTCCAAAGGCTTGAGCCAACTTCATATCGCTGAAACAGAAAAGTATGCTCACGTAACATTCTTCTTCAACGGTGGACGTGAAACTCCGTTCGATAAAGAAGAACGTATCCTTGTTCCTTCTCCAAAAGTTGCTACTTATGACTTGAAGCCGGAAATGAGTGCTTTTGAAGTAAAAGATAAACTGGTAGCTGCCATCAACGAGAATAAATATGATTTCATCGTAGTGAACTTCGCTAACGGTGATATGGTTGGTCATACCGGTATTTACGAAGCAATCGAGAAAGCGGTTGTTGCTGTAGACGCTTGTGTGAAAGATGTAATCGAAGCCGCTAAAGCACAAGATTATGAAGCAATTATCATTGCCGATCATGGTAATGCTGACCATGCTTTGAACGAAGACGGTACTCCGAACACTGCTCACTCTTTGAACCCTGTTCCTTGTGTTTACGTGACAGAGAACAAGGCTGCGAAAGTAGAAGATGGTCGTTTGGCAGATGTTGCTCCAACTATTCTGAAGATTATGGGGCTGGCTGCTCCGGCTGAAATGGACGGAAACGTTTTGATTAAGTAATTTAGATTTCTATAATTGGGAGGGCGGAGTTCTACTCCGCCCTTTTTGTCTCACATAAGGTTTAAAATGATACAAATAGGTGATGTAGTAGTGTCTCTTGATGTATTTCAGGAGAAGTTCCTTTGCGATTTGGGCGCTTGTAAGGGGGCCTGTTGCATTGAAGGCGATGCCGGTGCTCCGGTAGAGCTGGACGAGGTGATGGAGTTGGAAGAAGTTTTGCCGATTATTTGGGATGAACTGGCTCCGGAAGCACGTGCGGTGATTGAAAAGCAAGGAGTAGTATATACGGATGAGGAAGGTGATCTAGTGACTTCTATTGTTAATAATAAAGACTGTGTGTTTACCTGCTACGATGAGAAAGGCTGTTGCTACTGTGCTATTGAGAAGGCTTATCGGGAGGGGAAAACAGACTTCTATAAACCGGTGTCCTGTCATCTTTATCCTATCCGGATCGGTGATTACGGACCCTATAAAGCGGTGAATTATAATCGTTGGGACGTATGCAAAGCAGCAGTTTTGCTGGGGAAAAAAGAGAATCTTCCCGTATATCAGTTTTTGAAAGAGCCTTTAATCCGTAAGTTCGGTGAAGAATGGTACAAAGAGCTGGTCACTGTTGCTGAAGAGCTAAAAAAGCAACAATATATTTAAATTCTCTTCCGGTTCTTGCGTATGCAATATAGCTGATAGAGCAAAATGCACAATGCGATTATGATTCCGCATGCCGGCATAATCCATGCTTCCGGATGGATAATAATCAAGAAGATACAAGTCGCGATCACGCAGGAAGTCAGTACAATAAGAAACAACCTGATCTTTGCAAATAACGGATTGGGCGCAGTAGTTTTCATTTTCATAGTTATGTTTTCTTTGCTTTTTATGCAAGATAGTGATTTTGTATGGAAAACGTTTCTGCTGTTAGGTTTTATTAAGAGATGGGCGGTTGAACGATTCGAACATGAAAGCCCCTTCAGACAAAAGAAAAACGCCGATCGAAGGATGTTCCTTCGCCATCGGCGTTTCCTCGTTGTAAGATGTGAGGTTGGTTTATAAAAACGTAATATTAAAATTATGCATCGATATTTGCATACGTTGCATTCTCTTCAATAAACTCGCGGCGTGGCCCTACATCTTCACCCATCAACATAGAGAAGATATAATCAGCTTCTGCGGCGTTGTCAATATTTACTTGTTTCAGCATACGGTTTTCAGGGTCCATAGTTGTTTCCCACAACTGCTGGGCGTTCATCTCACCCAAACCTTTGTAGCGTTGTGTATGAATCGCATTTTCTGAACCACCGCCGTAAGTGTCAATAAACTTTTGGCGTTGTGCATCTGTCCAGCAATACTCTTCTACTTTACCCTTTTTGCAGAGGTAGAGCGGGGGAGTGGCGATGTACAGATAACCGTTCTGGATAACCTGTGGCATATAACGGAAGAAGAACGTCATGATCAGTGTGTCGATGTGAGAACCATCGACGTCGGCATCGGTCATGATGATAATCTTGTGATAGCGCAGCTTCTGTATGTTTGCTTCCTTGCTGTCTTCATCAGTTCCGATAGTCACACCGAGAGCTGTGTAGATATTGCGGATTTCATCACTTTCCAAAGCCTTGTGATACATGGCTTTTTCTACGTTCAGAATCTTACCGCGTAATGGGAGGATCGCCTGGAACATACGGTTACGTCCCTGTTTGGCAGTACCACCTGCCGAGTCTCCCTCGACGAGGAACAATTCACATTTTGAAGGATCCTTATCCGAACAGTCGGCCAATTTGCCCGGCAGACCACCACCCGACATCGGCGACTTGCGTTGTACCATTTCACGGGCCTTTCTTGCAGCGTGACGTGCAGTAGCGGCAAGAATCACTTTGTCGACAATTGTTTTGGCTTCCTTCGGATGTTCTTCCAGATAATATGCTAATACTTCGCCCACTGCCTGGTCAACAGCACCCATCACTTCGTTGTTACCCAACTTCGTTTTAGTCTGTCCTTCAAACTGTGGTTCAGCTACTTTTACAGAAATAACGGCAGTCAAACCTTCACGGAAGTCATCTCCCGAAATTTCAACTTTCACCTTTTCCAGCATCTTGCTGTCTTCGGCGTATTTTTTCAACGTACGAGTCAGCGCACGGCGGAAACCTGCCAAGTGTGTACCACCTTCAATGGTGTTGATATTGTTAACGTATGAGTGAACGTTTTCGGAGAATCCGGTATTGTACATGATAGCCACTTCAATAGGAATTCCCTGCTTTTCGGAGTTTAGATAGATCACATCGTTAATCAAGTGCTCGCGTGATGACTCGATAAAACGTACGAACTCTCTCAAGCCTTCTTCTGAATAGAACTGCTCGCTCTTGAAACTTCCATCTTCGTTCACCACCCGACGGTCAGTCAGAGAGATGCGAAGACCGGCGTTCAGATAAGCCAATTCGCGCAGACGTGAAGCCAGAATCTTGTAGTCGTATACCGTTTCAGTAAAGATGGTACCATCCGGCCAGAATTGTTGGCGGGTTCCCGTAATGTCGGCTGTACCGACTTCCTTTACAGAATAAAGCGGTTTACCGATCTCGTATTCCTGCTGATAGATTTTACCATTACGGAATACTTGTGTAGTCATGTGGGTAGACAGCGCGTTTACGCAGGACATACCTACACCGTGCAAACCTCCGGATACTTTGTAAGAACCTTTGTCGAATTTACCTCCGGCGTGCAATACGGTCATGGCTACTTCCAGTGCCGACTTCTTTTCTTTCTCATGATAGTCAACCGGAATACCGCGTCCGTTGTCCTGTACTGTGATTGAATTGTCTTCGTTGATTGTTACTTCGATATGGTCGCAATAGCCGGCCAATGCTTCGTCGATAGAGTTGTCAACGATTTCGTATACCAAGTGGTGAAGTCCCTTGACGCTGATGTCACCAATGTACATCGCAGGGCGTTTTCTTACTGCTTCAAGACCTTCCAATACTTGGATACTATCCGCAGAATAAGACCCGTTATTGGGAGTGATTTGTTCTTCGCTCATAATTGCCTTTCTAACTTTAATAACAGAGCAAATATAGTGAAAATTGTCGACTTGACGAAGAATAATCAGTGAAAAATAAAGAATGCGGGCGGTTTCTCTGTATTGTTGATAGGTTTGATATTCAGTGGGTTATAAACAAGAAAGGCCGAACTTAAAAGTTCAGCCTGGATGCTATATAGAATTGTTAAATTCTTGTTGTTAAGCGAGCTTGTTGATGTAAAGAGCCAACTTAGATTTCAGATTGTTAGCTTTGTTTTTGTGAATGATGTTCACTTTAGCCAACTTATCCAACATCTTTGTAATGCCTGGGTACATTGCAACTGCTTCTGCTTTATCAGTAGTTGCACGAAGCTTTCTAACAGCATTTCTCATGGTCTTGCCATAATATCTGTTGTGAAGTCTTCTTGTCTCTTCTTGTCTGATTCTTTTCAGTGATGATTTATGATTTGCCATCTCGACTAATCTATTTTTTAGTTCTTTATTCTTTTAACTTGTAGCCCGTGGGGGAATCGAACCCCCCTTTCAAGAATGAAAATCTTGCGTCCTAACCGATAGACGAACGGGCCATCCTGTTGTTGCATTTCTGCATTTTGCTTTCTCGAATCAGTGTTTGTTTCTCGATTGCGGATGCAAAGGTAGGAACTTTTTTGAAACTGACAAACTATTCATTAAATTTTTTTCGATAAAATAGTCGTTTTTTTCTCTTGATGTTTTGTTTTATATTGAAAATCAGTGGAATAAATGGCAGATTTTTTTGTGAGAAAATGTACGCTCTCTTAAAAATACCGGGAAGTATATATACTTGTATACCTTAATATATAGGAAAGTTTATTTCCGATTTAAATCGCGAACTTGTTTTTTCTTTGTAAGAATGTAATCCGGTTTAAAAAAGAAATCTGCAAAGTCATAAAAATACAGTTTTTTATGTTTCTCTTTGTAACTAAATGATTATTTTGACGACTAACGGGACAAATGCTAAGAACGATGAATGACAATAAAGAATTTATAGATATGCTATTGCAGAACAAACGTATCATTTATAAGATATGTTTTATGTATGCGAGGGACAATGATGATATTAATGATTTGTATCAGGATGTCGTTCTTAGTTTGTGGAAGAGCTTTCGGAACTTTAAAGGTCATAGTAGCGTGAGCACATGGATATATCGGATTACACTCAACACTTGCATCACAAACCTGCGGAAAAAGAAGAATTATGATTATGTACCATTGAAACAAGACATAGATATACTGGATGATTGCGAACATGACGAATGCATGAAACATCTGTATCAGCTTATACATCAATTAGATAATGTAGATAAGATGTATATTATGCTTTGGTTGGATGAAAAAAGTTATGATGAAATAGCGGAAATAGTAGGAGTGGGTCGCAATAATGTGGCCATCCGTATTCATCGTATTAAAGAGAAACTGAAAAAGATGTCGAACCGATAAATAGAATATAATATGGAATTTGATGAACTAAAAAAGGCATGGGGACAATTTAATGATAAGATCAACTGTCAGGAAGTTGTCGAAAGGCAGCAAGTTGAAGAAATGCTCGCAAAGAAGAGAATGACCAGCTATAACCGGTTATTATGGTATGAACGGATCTCTCTGGGGATTCTGTTTTTTTTGTTTTTGAATGTTTTAGTTTACATTCTGATTGACCCCTTTTTCCTGGCCATGTCGGATATAGTATTCTTTATTGCCATCTCGGTACCCTTCGGGATAAATCTGTTTCAGTATTATAAACTCAAACAAGCAGGATGCATGAAATATGATTTGGAACGCCAGATTCTTCATGTTTTGCAGTATAAATCATCGCTTTATTGGGGATACATCAGTACTTATGTTGCTTTTGTTCCGTTCCTTGCCTGGTTCATCATTTATGCTACTCTTGTACGGGGATGTATTATTGTGGGTATTGTGTTGTTGCTGGTCATTCTTGATATCTTTGTATTCCGGCATTTATATCGGAAAGTGGGACAACTCCTTGAAGCGAATAAAGAATTGAGAAGGCTGGAAGATATGATACAAAATAACTGATTGAATAGCTTATGTTCCTATTTACTAACCTGTCTCTTATACACATCTGACGCTGCCGACGAAG
>ENA-OZHC01000460-OZHC01000460.1-human-gut-metagenome-genome-assembly--contig:-NODE-460-length-17472-cov-4.746684_pt1 | contig 17472 bp, 14 predicted proteins | sample MGYA00244043_ERZ653680 | MGnify/ENA primary metagenome ERZ653680 (study PRJEB26926, sample SAMN06165323) | human gut metagenome | biome: ENVO:00009003; feature: ENVO:2100002; material: ENVO:00002003...
TCGGCAGCGTCAGATGTGTATACGAGACAGGTGCTGACCTTGTTAAAGTTTTCATCACGCTCGCCGATCACGGTTTCCCAAATGAGAAGCTGTGTAGCGACTGCGTGAGCCAGCTTATCGCCGCCCTCGTTCTGAGAACGCCACGAGGTTGAGATTGTTCCCGTATAGCCGTACTGGAAGATACGACCAATGAACAGCTTAATATCGTCAGGAGAAATGGTGCTGTTATAGGACGCAGGGTAGTTGTCCCAAAAATCCTCGCCCTTTTTGGTAAAGCTGTCTCCGGTCTGCTGCGGGACGCCGATCTCAATACAGTAGCAGATATTTCCGTTGTACGATCCCATCGCACGGACGGTTGTATAACGGGAAGTGCCTGTTTTCCAGCCGTTCATAAAGGTAAGGCTGCCGTGTCCCCATTCGGCGTTGTAATTCGAGTCCCCATCACGGGGATATGAGATAAGGTACACATCGTCCGTTTCCTCTGCGGCATAGGCAGTCGTACCAATCCCTACAAGGGAAGTCACGCACATCAGCGCTGCAAGAAACAGCGACATAATGCGCTTTGGTTTCTTAATTTTCATCTGAAATCCTCCTTGAAAAAGAAAAACGCACCGTTTTTTTCGGTGCGTCCTCAAAATGGAATATTAAATTTAAGCATAGCCGATATAGATGTCGTAGATTCCGTCAGAGACTTCCTCCGCCCAAATCCATACGGCTGTGATTTCTTCGTCAGCCTTGTACCGATCCAAGCGGCTGTGAATATCCCTTTCAAGATATTTGCAGTGCGCTCCGGCTCGGATCGGATTATCCCAACAGTAAATTGCCTCGCTGTCTAACAGAAGTCCCACACTCTGAGCGTAGCCTTTTGCAAAGGAAATCCAGTAGTCAATGTCAAAGTCGGTTTCGGTTTTGCTCGGTGTTTCTTCCGTTTCAGGCGGCTCAAGCGTTTCGCTTTCTTTTGGAATATCCGGCTGCGATGTGGATACGGAATGTTCGGTCTTATCCGCTTTATCGGGCTGTTCGGCGGACTGTGCCGCCTGCCCGCTTTCAGAAACAGTCTGAGGCTGTTCGGAGCTGACCGTATCCGTTTCCGTCGTTTCTTCCTGCTTTTCCGGCTTTACTTCCTGCACGGCTTCAGGCGTTGTTTCAACCTCCTTGCTTTCCTTTCCAGCAGGCGTTTCGGATTCAGAGGTGCTTTGAACACTCTCCGAAAAAGAAAACGGCTGCGGCGTATCTTCATTCGGCGGGGCATTGTTGCAGCCTGCAAGAACAGTCAGCAAAAGAGCCAATAAAAAAACAATCGTTTTTGTTTTCATTGCGTTTCACTCCTTTTCTGCCGCCATTGTAATGCGAAACAGCATTTCAGGCAAAGGTGTGAAACGAAGGTTAATCTTACATCATAGGGCATACCTCCTGTGCTTTGGAATGGTGCGTTTTTCTGAGATAGATTGAGTTAGGTGAGATAGCTGTAATCAGGAGAGATAGTTTTATTCTTTCGGATAGTGAGATAGTTTAGGGGTTGGAGTGTGAGGAAGGGGAAGAAGAAAAACACACTCCGCCTTACCTGCTGTCACGCTCGGCACGGTTACGCAAAAACTTGTTGTAATGCTCCAGCGCCTTGCAGACATACTCCTCCGTTTGGTTGATGGGGATATTTTTCGGGATCAGGCTTCGCACCCTATCCCCACGCAAAACAATCTTCTCACGCTGATTCGGCTTTTCCTCGCTCATAATCGCAGAAATCGCTTCTGTTGTCAGCTTGCCTTCCTCGAAAAACTTCCGCATACGGATTGCCTGATCGTGGGACGGGGTACAATCGTTCAAGTCGATTTCGTCCACCAAATCCCTCTGGCAATCCTCGTTCAGATAGGACAGCTCAACGGCGGGGCGCATTTTAATCCTGCCCTCGTCTACAAATTCAAGCAGTTCAGGAACAAGGTTGGTCAGGCGTACATAACGCTGGATTTGCGTTTGACTCTCGCCACTTTGAGACGCAAGTTCTTCCCTTGAATAATTTTGTCCCACTGGGACTAAATTTTCTTTTCTCGGTCTGCCTGCCTGTCTTTTCATAGCGTCAAGCCGCATTTTATATGCGTGAGCTTTCTCCGAGGGAAGTATCCGCGACCGTTGGAAGTTGCTTTCGACCATTAAAATCGTTGCTTCATCACGGTCAAGGTCTACCACCTCACATCTGAGCGTTTCAAATCCGGCAAGCTCACAAGCCTTTTTTCGCCTGTGTCCTGAAATAAGCTCGTATCTGCCGTCCCCCTTCTGCCTTACGGTAGCGGGAGTAATCACGCCACGCTCTTTGATACTTTCCACAAGCTGAAACATATCCTCATCTTCCCGCACCTTAAACGGGTGGTCGGGAAAATCGTCGATTTCCTCAAGCGGAATATCCCTAATTTTTGACAGCTTCGCTTCATCCCTTTCCTCCTGAGAGGAAAACAGCTCATCGAGCGTGTTCGTGGGCAGCGTGAAGTCGCTCTTTCTGCCTGCCATCGGCTAACACCTCCTTTGTGAAACTGGTGTAAGCCATAGACACCGGACTGTTCGGCTCATAGGCGTAGATACTTGTCCCTTTAGAAGATACCTCTGCGGCTTTTACGGCTGCCGGAATCATTGATCTATATATCCTGATATGGCTGCCGAAATTCTCCCTGAGTGCTTCCACTGTGCTTTTCGCAAGATTTGTCCTTCCGTCCACAAGCGTCAGCAGAATACCGTCGATTTTCAAATCGGCGTTTGTATGTTTCCTCACTTTCGCAATCGTCCCCAAAAGCTGCGTCATTCCCTTAGCAGGAAGATACTGCGCCTGAACGGGGATAATCACGCTGTCCGCCGCCGTTAGAGCGTTGAAGGTAATCATACCCAAGCTCGGCATACAGTCAATAAGGACATAATCGTACTTGTCTTTTACAAGGCTCAGATAATTCTTCAGGACGCTCTCTCGGCTCATCGCCGTTACAAGTGTCATTTCCAATGAAGATAGGCTGAGATTGGACGGTACAAGGTCTACCTTCTCTTTATGGTGCAGAATACCGTCAAAGGGATTTTGCTCCTGCTCCGATATGATCGCCTGTAACTTCTCTGTCAGCGTCACGGAAAGGCTGTCGGTATCCCTCCAACCGAGGCAGGTCGTTAAATCGCCCTGCGGATCAGCGTCAATCAGAAGCACCTTTTTCCCTTGCATAGCCAGTCCGACGCCTAAATTAACCGTAGTCGTGGTCTTGCCCACACCGCCTTTTTGATTGCATATAGCAATCGTCTTGCAGTTTGACATCTCCGGCTTTACCTCCTTTCATAGATTTCACAGCCTGCCTCAATAAGAGGCGGCTATGTAAAGACCGCAGTATTTGTTCTCAACGCCCCCTGCGGAAAGCGATTCGCTTTGTACGGGAAGCGCTAAGGTTACGGTTTGCGAAACCGTATCATAGGAATCTCACCTCTGCCGGGTACTCCGCCAGCTCCGTAGAGAAGTATCATTATCATTCTGACTGTCATTGCCGTTTCAGTAGCAAGCTGAATTTCAGGTCGGGGATTCTCGCTCGTTCTCCGTATATCAATAGGAAAAGTCACGGCGTACCCACCTTCGGGCTATTCATCAGAACTAATGTCCTTAGCGCCTGTCTATTCAATTTTCAAGGTACTTTTAAGGGGGAAATCCCTTGCGGAGAAATAACCCCTTCACTCATTTGGACAAAGGGGGTCAAAATGCACACCCAAAATCGCCCCTTTTCCGAAAAAAATTTGAAAAAAATTTTTTTGACCTTGAAAATTGCCCTAAAAACGCAAAAAAGCCGCCTGCTTCTCCGTAAAGAAACAAGCGGCATAACTGCGGTTTTATTCAGATGTATTGCACGGTCATCTTTTTCTTTCGTGCTTTTGTAAATTTGATAAGGACATCATCTACTGCGTCCGTATATCTGTCTTGCGCTATCAGATTATTTTTAAGGGCGATTAACGCCTGCAAAACTTGTCCGTACTCCTCGTCATCAAGATAGATATGAAATTGTCTGTCTTTCATCAAATCGTCTCCTTTATTTTTTCTGCCCTTTTCTCCATTCAAAAAACCTCTGCCGGATAAACGCTGTATCTTCATCTTCATTCGAGGTTATGAAAATATGTAAGCTGCGAAACGCTTTTTTGATTTTCATAGCGAAGTCGATTTCGCTGCTTTCTAATGTAAATGGGATTTTAATCAGTTTGATCTCCCGTTTCCTGCAAAGGTATGCTTTCAAGGTTTCTACTTTCTCTGTCTGACTAACCGTTTCAATCGCTGCTTTTTCTTCAGGCAAATAGATTTCAAGCGGTATGCCGATAATCTTATCCGTATCCGTCTGTACCTTTATGCACTTCTTCGCTGCATAATACATAACTGCCAGCTTCGGAAAAACCGTCAGATAGTCTTTTTCACACACCTTACAGCCTTTTCCCTCAATCGCTCTTTCTGAAATTTTTGCCTTCCACGAGTGTCCGAGTGAACATTTCCACCACACGCTCTGCATTGAGTGCCTTGATATTTTGTTTGGGGAAATATCTTTGTTCTTTTCGTAGTCCCATTCCGGAAGAAGATGTGCGTCCGTCGTTGCTAAATCATTATACCCTACCATAACCGCCCGATCCGCACAGACAGGGCATACCGTTCCTTTTACACGGGCATAGACAACGGACTGCCATTCATACCCGCACTCACTGCACTTCCACCAGACATTTCTTCGGGACTTTTCATTTATCATATCAGGAGTAAGGGGCAGATTCCGGTCTGACCATTCCTGTGCAAGCTGAGGATGTGTCGTAGCGAAATCATTAAATCCTTTCAGCAGAAGTTGACCGCTGCAATAAGGACACCCGCTTCCGCCTGAACGAGTGGAAATAAGCGTGTTCCATTCGTGACCTTTGCTGCACCGCCACCATACCTTCCGATTTGCAAAGACCGTAACCATATCAGGCTTTAGCGGGTAATTTCTCTCAGACCATTCAGAAGCGATTTGAGGGCGCTGTGAGGCAAGGTCATTAAATCCTACTAAGATTTTATTATGGGAGCAATACGGACAGCCTGTACCGTTTAATGCCCTGCTCTTAACCGTTGCTGTCCATTCGTGACCATATTTATCCTGCCAAATCACTTTCTTATGAGAGCCTGTCGTTACCATTGTCGGTTTCAGCGGATCATTCTTACTCGACCACTCATCAGCCAGTTCCGGCTTCAATGTTGCCAAATCATTGACGCCCTCTATCACTCTTGCGCCTGAGCAGATTGGGCAGTTTTCGCCGTTTGAACGAGCCTTAACACTCGTTTTCCATTCGTGACCGCAAGCGCCCTTCCACCAAACGACTTTGTTTGAGCCGTATGTAATCCTATCCGGTGTAAGCGGCAGGTTTTTATCCGACCATTCCGCAATAAGTTCAGGGTGTACCTCTGATAAAATATTGCTCATACTCAATCCTATCCTTCCTCTGCGATTAGCTTCATTATATTGGGAAAGCGTGGATTGGTATAGTTTGCGACGGGGCGAGTAAAAACTATGAGAAAACACAGAAGCCCCTGAGAAACTATACCTTCTCAGGGGCGGTGTGAAATCAAAATTATACGATTTTTTTGTTGCTGCACCGATTTTAGCACCGATTGGTGTAAAATTGGTGTATTTGTGTAAAATCCGAGGCTTTCGGAAAATGAAGTACATCCCGTTTTAGTAGAGCTTTGCGCCCGCCGGAATATGGTCATCTACCATCAGAAGATGGAGCTTTTCTTCGCCTTCTTCGTGGTGTACCGCACTAATCAGCATACCGCAGGAATCAATGCCCATCATCGGTCTTGGCGGAAGATTGGTAATAGCGATACAGGTCTTGCCGACCAGTTCTTCCGGCTCGTAAAAGCTATGAATACCGCTTAAAATCGTGCGTTCCGTACCTGTTCCATCGTCCAGCGTGAATTTGAGCAGCTTCTTGGACTTCGGTACTGCTTCGCAGGCGAGTACCTTGACTGCCCGGAAATCGGACTTGGAGAAAGTCTCAAAATCTACGAAATCCTTGAACAAAGGCTCGATCTCTACTTTAGAGAAATCTATCTTTTCCGGCTCGGCTTTCGGCGCTTCGGACTCGGTTTTGTTTACACCAATTTCGTCCTTTACACCATTCAAGGGTTTCATTGTCGGGAACAGCAGTACATCTCTTATGCTTGCACTGTCTGTAAGCAGCATTACAAATCTGTCAAGACCCATACCAAGACCGCCCGTTGGGGGTAATCCGTATTCGAGTGCTGTTAAGAAGTCCTCGTCTATCTGAGCGTTTGCGCCCTGCTTTCTCTTCTCCATAACCTGCTTTGTGAAACGCTCACGCTGGTCGATGGGGTCGTTAAGCTCTGAGAATGCGTTGCCGAATTCGCACGCATTTATGAAGTATTCAAAACGCTCTGTGAATGCGGGGTCGGTGGGCTTTCTCTTTGCAAGAGGCGAATTTTCTACAGGATAATCATAGATGATAGTAGGCTGAATCAGCTTTTCCTCTACAAATTCCTCGAACAGTTCGATAAGCACTTCGCCCTTTGTGGCTGTGTCGGCAATCTCTGCGTGCTTTGTCTTAGCCTGAGCCACTGCGTCGGCATCACTTGTCCAGCTGTCATAGTCAAGACCTGTGTATTCCTTTACAGCTTCCTTCATAGTCACACGCTTCCAGGGCTTGCCGATTTCGATTTCATTACCCTGATAAGGAACTGTATCAGTGCCGCATACCTTGAGCGCTACTGTACGGTACATTTCTTCTATTAAGTCCATCATACCGTAGTAGTCTGTGTATGCCTGATACATTTCAATAGATGTAAATTCGGGGTTGTGAGTTGCATCCATACCCTCGTTTCTGAAGATACGGCCTACTTCATATACCCTGTCAAATCCGCCTACGATAAGACGCTTTAAGTAAAGCTCCGTTTCGATACGCAGATACATATCAATGTCAAGAGCGTTGTGGTGTGTTACGAATGGTCTTGCAGCCGCACCGATCTCAAGCGTATGCAGTACGGGTGTGTCAACCTCGAGATAACCCTTGCTGTCAAGGAAGCTGCGTATCTCACGCAGTATCATTGAACGCTTGACGAAAGTATCCTTGATTTCCGGGTTTGCGATAAGGTCAAGATAACGCTTTCTGTAACGTTCTTCCTTGTCCTTCAGTCCGTGCCACTTTTCAGGCAGGGGCAGGAGCGACTTTGAAAGGAGCTTTATCGAATTTGCGTGTACGCTTATCTCTCCTCGTCTTGTCTTGAATACAAAACCGCTCACGCCTACAATATCACCGAGATCCCACTTCTTGAATTCCTTGAAGTTATCCTCGCCTATATCGTCAATGCGGACATAAACCTGCATTCTTCCGCTGTCGTCACGGATATCAATAAAGTTGGCCTTACCCATATCACGCCAGCTTGTGATACGGCCGGCAATCATTACATCCTTTTCTTCAAGCTCCTCAAAGTTATCTCTTATCTGCTGAGCCTTGTGAGTGAAATCAAACTTTGTGATTTCATAAGGATTCTTGCCGTTTGCCTTTAAATCGTTCAGCTTTTCTATTCTTATGCGGTGCTGTTCGTCAAGCTGTGCCAGAAGCTCTTCTTCGGTCAGCTCAACCTGCTCTGCGTTGTTGTTTTCCATTATTTTTTGTTTCCTCTCAGTTTACTTGTCTATTTCTACTATCTTGTACTTCTTTACTCCTGCGGGAGCTTCAACCGATACTTCCTCGCCGAGTTTTTTACCAATGCACGCCTTGCCGATAGGTGACTCGTCGGAAATCTTCATAGCCTTCATATCAACTTCCTTTGAACCTACTAAGAAGAACTTGATTTTCTTTCCGCTCTCGTCCTCGATAACTACCGTATTACCGATGTTAACGTGCTCTGTAGAAAGCTCGTCCTCGTCAACTACCTTTGCGTTTTTGAGAGTAGCTTCAATCTCTGCGATCTCAGCCTCAACAATACCCTGTTCGTTTTTAGCTTCATCGTACTCTGAGTTCTCGGATAAGTCACCGAATGAAAGAGCTACCTTGATTTTTTCAGCTATTTCTTTTCTTGTGACCGATTTTAAGTGTTCTAGTCTTTCTTCGAGATCCTTAAGACCTTGCGATGTTAAAGTTGTCTGTGTTGCCATTGTAAATGACCTCCATAATTTTTTTATATGATGCGGGCGGAGTTTTCCGCCATTAATATCCTTATTCTGTAGCTACTATCTCAAGCGCCTTCTGAAGCTGCACGTCGCTTTTCTTGTCTGCAAACCTTATCTGTTCTGCCTGCTGTGCGGTAATATCAACCGTGTAGTCGGGCTTTATTCCTGTATCTTCAAAATCATCGGATTCGACAGGCACTATATTTGCGGTAGAAATCGAAACCGCACTTCCGTCCTTGAAGCTCTGCGTTGTCTGAAGCTGTGACTTTCCCGCTGTTGACGATCCGACTACAGATGCCTTTGCGAAGTCACGCAGACCTATTGCAAATATCTCTGCAAGGCAGGCGGTGTTTCCGTTTGTAAGCACCGTTACGGGTTTGCTTACAAATTGATTTCCGTCTGTTTCTATAAAGCTCGTATCCCTGCCGTTTGCGTCAACCTGAATTGCTATCTGTGCCTTCGGAAGCACACGGTTCAGCATTGCCCTCACAGGTTCTGTGATACCGTCGGACACATCTCTCACATCGAATACATATCCGAGAACCGACTGTGCCTCATACTCGTCTATAAGCTGTATGAAACGTTCGTCTGTGGTTTCGTTGAAGGTGTATATCTTGATATAGGCGTAACCGTCTATAAGCGTACCCTTTACCGATGTCAGCTTTATGCTCTGTCTTACAAGAGTTACCGTCTTTTCAACACCGTCGGGGGTGCTGTAAGTAACCGAGAGCTTTGTGCCCTCCTCGCCGTCAAGCTGAGCCTGCGCCTGCTCGGCACCTATCTCAAGTATGCTCTTTCCGCCGACCGCCGTTATAGTACAGCCCTTGGTTATTTCTTCAACCTCAGCCGATGAGCCTTCATAAACGTTCGTGACCTCAAGATAATCGCCGTTTACAACGGTTTCGATTCCCGTTCCGATAATCACGCCGCTTTGTAGCTTCTGCAGCTTGTAATACTCATCTGCCGTGTAATATTTTGCGTATTTGTCGCTCGTTCCGCTGATATAGCCGTTTGCGATACCCGTTATCAGAGTGTTTTCGTTAGGCTTATATATCGACGAACTGCGGACAAATGTATCTATTTCCTTTATCTTTGCGTTGATGGTTTCCCGTTCCTGTATACCCGCTACCATTGAGTTGTACATATTTAGCGATACCGTCATAGTCAGTACAAATGTAATAGCACACGCTACGGCTATAAGACTTATCATAACGCCAAGCGATACTTTTTTATTCATTCGGGATTCACCCTTTCCTTGTTCGTTTGTCTGTAATTCCTTTATGCCGTTTATGCCATAGTAACATAATTGAACGGATTTTCGGGTTCGCCGTTAAGTCTTATCTCAAAGTGGAGATGAGGACCTGTCGAATATCCCGTACTGCCGACAGCACCGAGCGATTCACCCTGCGCTACCTCCTGACCGACATATACATACACATCGCTGAGATGTGCGTAGGTCGTGGTATATCCGCCGCCGTGATCGACAACGACATACATTCCGTAGCTGTAGCCGGGTATGTAGCTTGTTTCTGCAACTATTACAGTGCCCGCCTTTGAGGCAAGAACGCTGTCGCCGTAAATACCGCCATCGCCTATATCAACGCCTTTATGCCATCTGCCGAAATCAGCATCCCAGCCGAAGTTACAGGATATGTACGAGCGTCCCGGAACAGGCCAGTACCACTCGCCCTCCTGATATGCCTTGTCGGGATTGGTCTGCTGCTTTATGATTTCTTTTATCTGTTCTTCATACGCTTCAATATCAGCCTCGCTTACGTTTATCAGATACTGCAGATTGCTCTTCTGATCCTCAAGCTCGCTTACTGCCGCCGAATACTTGTTGTAATCGGACTCGTATGTGCTTTTTGCACTTTCGGCATCCGTTACAAGACCGTCAAGCTCCTCCTTTTCACTGAGCAGCTTTGTCATTTGCGTATCAAGCTCGGTCTTCTTGCCCTCAAGATCCTTCTTGTCGGTTTCAAGCAGCTTCTTGTCCGAATCCAGTTTCTTCATATCTGCGGTAAGCTCGTTCATGAACTGAAGATTCTGCTCGCTTATCTTTCCGACGACCTCACTGCTTATCATAAGGTCGTAGAAATCGGCAGAGCCTGCCAGTACCCCGAACATATCCGCTGAGCCGGTCGTGTACATTGTTCTGACTATCTGCGCAAACTTTTCAAGGTTCTGCTTGTTCTCCTTGTCAAGTTCGGCAATGTCGGCCTCTGCTTTCGCTATAGCCTTGTCCTTTTGCGCTATCTCATCTGTGAGCGTGTCTATGTTGCCCTGCAGAGTGCTTATATCCTGATTTTTGTAATAAACAAGATTGTAGTAGTAGTCAACAAGCTCCTTCTGCTCGTTCAGCAGATTGGCGGCTTTGTCGAGGTTTTCCTGCTTATCGGTTATATCGCCTTCGATACGGTCTATTTCATCACGCCTTTGAGCGTTGTCCTGTTTTATCTGCTCTATTCTGTCCTTTATATCATCGACAGTAAGATTCTCCGCACCTGCCGGAGCATACGTTATGATTATACCCGATGTCAATGCAAATATTGTGACGAATGAGGTCAGAGAGTGCAGAATTTTTTTCAGCTTCATCCTATATCCTTTCGCCGTTATACCTTAAGGTATTTGCCTGTGCTGAGTACCGTGCCGATAGCTCCGAGCAGTGCGCCCGCACCGCAGCAAGCCGCCAGTACATACCAGCCGATTTCCGAGAACTGCAGTATGTCGCCCATTCCGAGCGCATTCCACATTCCGAGGTTCTGCGTAAACAGATTGTACAGATTCTCATAAACGAGCTTTGTCACAAACCACGAAAGCAGTCCCGAAAGAAGTCCGATGAACAATCCCTCCACAAAAAACGGTGTCTTTATAAAGGAATTTGTCGCTCCGACTATTCTCATTATCGCTATTTCCTTACGTCTTGAGAAAACGCTGAGCCTTGTTGTATTCGAGATTATTATAACACTTACCGTACCGAGCGCCACTATAAGCACTATTCCGATAATGGTAAACGTCGTTCTCAGGTCCTTTATAAATCCGGCGAAATCCATAGGCGCATTCACCTTGTAAACGCCGTCTATCGCCTTGAACTGCTGAACGGCAGTGCTTATCTTATCAAGGTCGTTTATAGTTACCATATAGGTCGCAGGAACGGGATTATACGGAAGATTCTCAAACAGATCCTTCTGCTCGCTGTACTGCTCGACCATCTTCTTGAGTCCTTCTTCGGCGGAAACGAAATCCACCTTCTCCGTCAGCGTGTTGCTTTTAAGCACCTCGCCTATATGCTTTATATCTGCGTCATCATTAAGATAAACGCTTATCTCGTTCTTGTCCGAAACGTTGTCGAGTATTATTCCGCAGTCAAGCATCACTATAGCCGACATTCCGACTAAAATAAGGCTGACAGTCATAATGCAGAGGCTGGCAAATGACATGAAACGGTTCTTCCATACCGATCTTATGCCCTGCTTTATCAAGTAGCTTAAATTATTCATCCTGCGCCTCACCTTCCACATATTCGTCGAAAATAACTTCGCCGTTTTTCAGGCTGACGATTCTTCCGCCGAAATATTCGACAAGGCTATGCTCGTGAGTAACCATTATTACGGTAGTACCGCACTTGTTGATTTCCTTGAGCAGCTTTACTATATCATAGGATAAAGCGGGGTCGATGTTTGCCGTAGGCTCGTCTGCTATAATCAGCTTAGGATCGCTCGCAAAGGCTCTGGCTATCGCAACTCTCTGCTTTTCACCGCCCGACAGCTTCTCAGGATAGGATTTTGCCCTGTCTGCCAGCTTGACCAGATTCAGAACATAAGGCACCCTATGTCTTATCGTCTTTTTGGATTTGTTTGTAACACGCAGTACAAAAGCCACATTGTCATAAACATTCAGATCCGGTATCAGACGGAAATCCTGAAATATCATTCCTATGGAACGTCTGAAATACGGGATCTTCTTATTCTTTATCTTGGCAAGATTATATCCGTTTACGAATACCCTGCCCGATGTCGGCGCTATCTCTCTTGTCAGCAGTTTGAGCAATGTCGATTTTCCGGCACCGCTGTCACCGACTATAAATACAAATTCGCCGTCCTCTATTCTGAGATTGACGCCGTTAAGAGCGTCAACTCCGCCTCCGTCCTTGAAATGAACGTCAACGTTCTTTAATTCAACCATTTTACCATTCCTTCCTGATACCTGCCGTGCAATAACGGCACACAGCGATGCAGTCCGGTTATGGCGTAACCGGGGGAATCACAATGCTATCCCCTTCTGCACCCACAATACTTTTCAAACACTTATTTTTCAACAATCAAAAGTATGGTGGAGTAATTCAACTTTTCTCTCCTCATATCCGGCCGATATTGCCGATAATCCGCAGCTTTGCAACGACACTCTTACACCAAATATTCAGACAAGCACAATCAAGTATCTGTCTGAATAGTCCGGTATTATTAAATTTGACATTATTTCCCGACCGTTTCACCGTGTTACACATAAATGCAACATTTCTAAAGGTCGGAGCAGTCAGCGGCGACCCGCCGCATTAGAATTTGACGGGATCTGCGGCAAGGTATTTCTTGACCATAAGAGCGATCTTGAAGATGATAGCGTGATCGAACTCTCTTAAATCAAGACCTGTGAGCTTCTTTATCTTATCCAGTCTGTAAACCAGTGTATTTCTGTGTACAAAGAGCTTTCTTGAAGTTTCGGAAACGTTGAGGTTGTTCTCGAAGAATCTCTGTATCGTGAATAACGTTTCGTGGTCAAGCGACTCTATTGAGCCCTTCTTGAAAACTTCCTTCAGGAATGTTTCGCACAGGGTCGTGGGCAGGTGATAAATAAGACGGGCGATACCGAGGTTATCGTAGCTTACGATAGTCTTGTCCGTATCGAACACCTTACCTACCTCAATAGCTATCTGTGCTTCCTTGAAGGAACGGGCAAGATCCTTTATGCCTGTAACGGGAGTACCGATACCTACGTTTACCTTTGTGAAGAACTCGCCCGAAAGCGTATCCGAGATGGAGCGTGCGAGCTTTTCGAGGTCCTTGTTGTCTATGCCTGCCTTTATTTCCTTAACAAGAACGATTTCGGTTTCTGTGATATTGAACACGAAGTCCTTGTTCTTATCGGGGAACAGATTCTGTATTACATCATAAGCCGAAACCTCGTTTGCGGAAACGATGCTTATAAGGAATACAACACGGCTTATATCCGCATTGAAGTGAAGCTCTCTTGCCTTGAGCGTTATATCGCCGGGAAGAACGTTATCAAGGATGATATTCTTTACGAAGTTATTTCTGTCATATTTCTCGTCATAGTACTGCTTGATGCTTGACAGTGAGATAGCGAGGATAGACGCATACTTTGCCGCCTGATCGTCCGTACCTTCGATGAATACCGCATAATCGGGCTTTACGTGAACGCCGAAGGGCTTATATGTATAGCCGTCACGGATGAACACATCATGTGAGTCACCAAGCTCAATTGTAAAGAAGTCGCTGTTTGTTCCTATCCTGGAAAGCTCACTGCAAGCGACTATCGTACTGTTTTCATCGATAACACCGATAACACGACCGATAGTATCTCTCATCTGATGAACTACGCCCTGAAATAATCTGTTTGACATTTTCTTACCTCTTTTATCTTAAATGGTTTGCTCCTGTGTCCGCCGAAGGCTATAACCCTGTAACTGCCTTGTATGCGGAAATTACTCTTATAATTGTATCTTTGAATCAGCCTGTGAAAAGTCTCGGAAAAAGGCATAAAACGGCCGAAAATAATACACCAAATATATTTTACTAGAAAAACCGAAAAAAATCAAGGGTTTTTTAGACAAAATGTAAAAATTGCATCAAAAATTTTTGCGTTATTGCAAAACCGACTAAATAGTGGTATACTAAAATTTATGTATGGGCATCAGGAACTTATGACCTGTACCATAATAAACATAAATAAACATATAAATTACATTCGGAAGGACTGATTCTTATGATCCTGAAAATTAAAAACGCAAAGAACGGTGTGTATGCACGAATGTGCAGTTTGGCACGAATGTAAAAATATAAACTGTAGAAAGCTTTGTCTTTAAAACGAACTACTATTTATTATCCCTATCCCCCTTACCCCCTTTCCCTCGTGAAAGGCTGTGTATGCTTGGTTGACTTTGCGTCCTGCAAAGCCTTGTTGCATACACTGCCCGGCATCCGTGCCTGGGGAAAAAACGGGGACTGGCGTCCCTGCGACCCGCCTTGGGGCTACGCCCCAAACCCCAATTTTGTCAAAAAGGTTTTATAGCCTAACATCATATACAAGGAGAAAATAGAATGAACAAGACATATTATTTAACCACACCGATATATTACCCCTCCGGTAATCCCCACATAGGTCACTGTTACACAACGGTTGCGTGTGACACGATAGCACGCTTCAAGAGAATGCAGGGCTATGACGTAATGTTCCTTACAGGCACGGACGAGCACGGTCAGAAGATAGAGCTTAAAGCCGCCGAAAAGGGCGTTACCCCCAAGGAATACGTTGACGAGATAGTAGCCAACTTCAAGCGTCTTTGGGAAACAATGCACATAAGCTATGACCGTTTCATCAGAACAACGGACGACTATCATATAGAAACCGTACAGAAGATATTCAGGAAGCTGTACGAAAAGGGCTACATCTATAAAGGCACCTACAAGGGCAAATACTGCACACCGTGCGAGAGCTTCTGGACAGAGAGCCAGCTTGTAGACGGAAAGTGTCCCGACTGCGGACGTGAGGTAAAAGAAGCAAACGAAGAAGCATACTTCCTCCGCCTTTCCGATTTTGCCGACAAGATTGAAAAGTTCCTTACCGAAACCGACTATTTACAGCCTAAGAGCCGTGTAAACGAAATGGTAAACAACTTCATAAAGCCGGGCCTTGAGGATCTGTGCGTATCAAGAACCAGCTTTACCTGGGGCATACCCGTTGATTTTGACAGCAAGCACGTTGTTTATGTATGGGTAGACGCACTTTCAAACTATATCAGTGCGCTCGGCTACGGCAACGAGAAGTACAATGATTTTGAAAAATACTGGCCCGCAGATATGCACATGACCGCTAAGGAAATTGTACGTTTCCACTCTATCGTATGGCCTATAATCCTTATGATGCTCGATCTGCCCCTGCCCAAACACCTTTACGGTCACGGCTGGATAAATTTCAACGGCGACAAGATGAGCAAGTCAAAGGGCAACGTTGTAGACCCGTTTGTGCTTTGCGAGCGTTACGGCGTTGACGCTGTACGTTATCAGATACTGCGTGATATGCCCTACGGCAGTGACTGCAACTTCACAAATGAACTTATGCTCACAAGAATAAACGCAGACCTTGCAAACGATCTCGGAAACCTTGTTTCAAGAACAGTAGCAATGGCAGACAAGTATTTCGGCGGAACACTGCCCACAGACAGAGCTTCCGACGAGCTTGACAATCAGCTTATCGGTATGGCTCAGTCGCTGTGCGATACGGTTACTCCCCTTATCGAGCAGGCTCAGCACTCAAAGGCGCTTGAGGAAATATTCAAGGTAATCTCCCGTGCCAACAAGTATATCGACGAAACTGCACCGTGGGTACTTGCAAAGGACGAAAGCAACAACGCCCGTCTTGCGACCGTACTCTATAACCTGCTTGAAACTATTCGTATCTGCTCGGCACTGCTCAGCCCCTTTATGCCCGCAACAATGCCTGAGGTATGGGAGCAGATAGGCGCAGGTGCAGAAGATACCGCTTTCGACAAGCTCGGCACATTCGGCGTTCTGCATGCAGACGTTACGGTAAAGAAGGGCAGAGTTCTCTTCCCCAGAATCGACATAAAGAGCGAGATTACAGAACTTGAACGCCTTATGAAGCCCAAGACTGTAATCAAGGAGGACGAGGATCTTGACAAGGCAGGAATAATCTCTATAGATGACTTTGCAAAGGTCAAGCTCAGAACAGGCGAGATTACAGCCTGCGAAAAGATAAAGAAGTCAAAGAAGCTGCTTAAAATTCAGGTGGACGATGCAAGAGGCGGCAGACAGATAGTATCGGGCATTGCCGAATACTACACTCCCGAGGAGCTTATCGGAAAGAAAATTATATTCGTTGCAAATCTTGCCCCCGCAAAGCTCTGCGGCGAAGAAAGCAACGGTATGCTCCTTGCCTGTGACGCAGGAGACAAGGTACAGGTAGTATTCCTCGACAAGGATACACCCAATGGCAGTACAGTAAGATAACGACACAAATATAAAGGAAAAGAACGACGGAATGAAAATTAAAGACTTATACACACCCGGCAGGACGGTGTTCTCGCTGGAGGTTTTCCCTCCCAACAAGAATTTCCCCATCGAAACGGTGTATGATGCCATCGAGGGACTTGCGGCAATAAATCCCGCATATATCAGCGTGACATACGGTGCAGGCGGAAACCGTGCAAACCGCTCCACCTGCGAGATAGCATCGCATATAAAGGAAAAATACGGTATCGAATCAATGGCGCACCTTACCTGCATAAACAGCACCCGTGACGATGTTGATTTTATGCTTGACGATTTCGCCGCAAACGGAATAGAGAACATTCTTGCCTTAAGAGGCGACAACAAGCCCGATGAAGAACCGAAGAACGATTTTCCCCACGCAAGCGACCTTACGGCATATATAGCGTCAAAGGGAAGTTTTGATATTGCAGGTGCATGCTACCCCGAAACCCACGTTGACGCAGAAAGCGCCGAGGAAGATATAAAGAACCTGAAAATAAAGGTTGACGCAGGTGCATCTCACCTTGTTTCACAGCTTTTCTTCGACAATTCCTGCTATTACGATTTTGAAAAGCGTGCAAGAGCCGCAGGCGTAGACGTGCCTATCGCCGCAGGAATTATGCCCGTTACAAACAAAAAGCAGATTGAGCGTATGGTAACGCTCTGCGGTGCAAGTCTGCCCTCAAAATTCGTAAAGATGATGCAGAAGTATGAGAACGACCCCGAGGCGCTGAGGAGCGCAGGAATAGCCTATGCCATCGACCAGATAGTAGACCTTATTTCAAACGATGTGCAGGGCATACACCTTTACGCTATGAATAACCCCGCTGTCGCATCACGCATCTACAACGGGATTAAGGATCTGTTATGATACTTCAGCCGATAGACAGAAACGAGGCTCTGCGTTATCTCGGCTGTAAGGACGGCACGGATAACGAGCAGATGCTCGCAATGCTCGATTCCTGCGAGAAACAGCTTCTGAAAGCCGCAAGCCCGAAATACCTCTATGCCGTATACCCGATAAGCTTTACGGA
>ENA-OZHC01000463-OZHC01000463.1-human-gut-metagenome-genome-assembly--contig:-NODE-463-length-17425-cov-5.904318_pt1 | contig 17425 bp, 14 predicted proteins | sample MGYA00244043_ERZ653680 | MGnify/ENA primary metagenome ERZ653680 (study PRJEB26926, sample SAMN06165323) | human gut metagenome | biome: ENVO:00009003; feature: ENVO:2100002; material: ENVO:00002003...
ATCTACACCTAAGCCTTCGTCGGCAGCGTCAGATGTGTATAAGAGACAGATGAAACAGTCGACTACCCTTACCGAAAGTGTAGAGTTGCACGATCTTAATTCCTTCCATCTTGTTTTCGAGCAACGTTTTCCTCACCAGCATTCCTGCATAATAAAGCAGGATGCCCGTTATGTAAGACGGTAATGTGAAAACAAAAGGAGATGCGGTAGATATATAATCATAGAATATTGAATATTCATTCTCTTGCAACTGGTCAAATACACTATTCAGATAGAATGGAGCTTTGCTTGCCCCGCATTCATTCGTAATTTCCTTTATATTCTCTACGTGCACACGAGTAGTATGCGATTCATGGAAACGATACAAGGCATCTCTGAATTTAGCGGAATTAACTATTGCCTGGAAAAAACTGCCGGCCGCCATACGAACAGAGCTTTGTTTTAGCAGAGCATTCTTGCGATTCTTATCCGTACCTAAGATAAGGATATCCGAAGTACTTCCGCCAACATCAATCCCCAGAACAAGGTGCGAACTATCCGGCCCTATGTCCTGACTAAGCGTATAGTAGCATACCGCCTCCGATTCAGTAAGCGGCACTTCAATACGCGGTCTGACGCCTTCTACAGGTGTAGCCTGTACCAGCCTGTCAAAAATAGTAGAGTACCTGTTCATGTCCACTTCAGTCATCGAACCCGGGTACGACCATTTGATGATAGCCGGCTTACACTTATTTGCGTAAAGGTCAGCGCAGATTTGAATCCAGAGTGTTTTCAGGAACGAAGTTTTCTTATCTCGGTCAGCCTCTTCCGAAAGCCATTTCATATTATAGTTCAACTTTCCTAACTGGGTTTCTATAATAGTATCATCAAGATAGTTCACGCGAATATTCTTTTTATTCACCGGTACCCCACCCGAAACTTCTTCCTTTTCACGGTTCTTATTATAACGCGGGTCGTGCTCATGCAGCCAAGATTTCACCTGCCCATTAGTAGTCTCTTGATTAGAAAAGAACAGCAATTCATCATTTTCCGCCAATTTCGCGCTATTAGTGGAATCATGTCCTACCAGAGCCAACCGCCTGTTAGTAAACTTTACAGGTGTCAATGTCCCCCCATCGTGATAAATACATGAGTTGTTGCTACCAAAATCGATCCCTACAGTTACATCGTTATTTACATTTGCGGTGCTGAGATCCTCAATCATAGCACGCTGCTGGTCATTACTGTTTTTTACTATCAGATACCCTAAATTATGGATTTCTCCACTTATATCCATTCTTATTTCCAGCCCTGCTACAGGTTTATTCATGCGAAATATTTCATACTTATGCATGGTTGAAGTGGAATCCTTTTGCGGGTACTCTACCAACCTATTGATATCCAAGCCTGTCCGAGCCGAAAGCTGTTCACGTACCGTGGCATCTGCCATAAGGATGTCATTCGGAAAAAGCAGTGTTCCATCCTGTTTCTTAATAAAATTCCCTCTGATACCATGTTCATCAGGTGTGCAATCCTTAAAGAAAGGAACAAAAGTTATAGCACCCGGGATATTGCTGGGAAACTCCGAATAAACATAATATTTATTCCAGTGTTGTGATATAAAATTAGGCCAAAGCAAAATCTTGTTGTCACTTGTATTGTACTTAATTTTATATTCTTTAGGATTGAGTGACAACATTTCTCCATCCACCACCACTTTCACGTCCACCAACAGAGTGTCAGACTCAGTAATGCGTCCCTTAACTTCTAATTTAGCATTAGGAGTATCAATGTCAGAAAGGTAATTTTTATAAATCTCTATGGCATCAAGACTAAGTGGAAGCGAGAAAAATTTCACCGGATCAATCTCATCACTCGGATCGTTTACACGCAAATAGTATACCGGAGCATCCGCTAATGATTTAAACCCATCTTTGGTAGGAGCGTCATTCCAGCACATGATGTAATCGTCATCCTTCAGGAAATTCTGCAAGTCTTTAATTTCTTTTTCTATTCGTCCATCTGCCGGACAGGTAGTTGTCAAAGTATGGTCCGACTTTAAGTAAACTCTCTGTTCCGACGCAAATAGAATCTTATACGGATTATTGATAGCCGTATACTTGGCTATAGGCGCTTTAGTCAATTTCTTTCCATACTGCCTTTCTATATCTCTCAACCAACTTTGCAGAATAGAAGACATATATCCCTTTAAACTGAATAATTTTTGTTTCTTGTCTATGCGAATTTCGTTCAGTTTATCCTCAAACTTTTGCAAATTGTTCTGCAAATTCTCCACAAAAAGATACAGTTTAGGTAACTGGTCTTCGTTGAGCACTCTCAATTTAATAGGATCTTCAAAACGGCCATTCCTGTACCAACGAATATCAGATACATCGCTCAGGTTCGGATAACTTACACCAGTGAAAACAATTGAATAAGGCGAAGTCGCTCCTACCACCTGTTCCTTATACTTTATCAGTTGAATAAACGGTGCCTCATCCGGATTCTTTATAAGTTCATCCTGATTGCTCCATAAATCTTTATCCGTAAACAGCATCTCGCCAAAAGTCCCTTTGATATCATACGTTCCGCTATCTCCTTCTTTTTGCAATTTAATCGGATTAGAAAAGGTGATACGGTCACGATACAGTGCCATCAATGTTATCAGCCCTTTCCACTCGCTGACAATCATATCGTAGAATTTCAATAATCCATCAGTGCTGTCTGCTTCATTATTGTTTCTTACTTTATATTGAAAGGCATATCGAAACATAAGAGCCCGAGCCCACGGTGTTGGTATTCCCGATATCAACGCGTTCAATGAATCGGCAGAAATATCATCCTGTAGTCCTCCCGTTTCTATTTTCTCTAAATAGGTCGGCACTTCATCAAGCACATGCCATATCCCTACAGCTTTATCTTTTCTTGTATAGCTTTTTATTAATAATGATTTTGGCATAGTTGTTAGTATTAGTTATTCAAAACCATATAATTTACACATTGTGAAATAGGTGATTTTTATCAATCTCTCAAGCAAATTCGTTTCACTGATTTCCGAGGCTCTTTTTTGCTCTATTTCAGTAAAAGTATCTATAAATTTATTTTGAGGTTTACCAAACAGACCTGTAGCGAATTGCTTTTTTTTCAGATCATCCCTATCCGTCGGATAAATATCTTCATTATAAGCAAACTTCTCATAAGCCCGCATATCTTCGGGAATAAACAATTTAGGATTGAATAAAAATTTATTATCGCCTCCTGCCGAACGATGCAACTGCTTTAACCACCCCGCATAGAAAACTTTATCCTTAACGCCAAAATGGAATAAAGTGCAATAATCTTCTAAAGCTTTAATCTGGTTTTCATCTATATCCTCATAGCCTTTTATTTTCTTATCTGTAAGATGCCCGTCTTTTACACTACGAAAGAAGTTTAACTTTGGAGAATTAGAGAAAAAAGTTAAGGCTATCAGCAGACCAAATTTGCGGGCCAATGCCATGCACTCCGTGTTCCCTACAAAGTCCTCAAATTCCAGACGATTATCCGCACTTATAGTACGAAAATAATATTTAGCTTTCTCATGCGCATCCTTCACCTCGCTCAGGTCGTCTTCTTTCAGCTTAAAGAAATCATAAGCCGCAAAAGCCGCCATTAATTCTACATAATGCGACTCGTTTTTCTGAGCATCGCCTCCGGTTATCGTTTTGTCCGAAGGGGATGGTTGCCAGTCAAGACCTTCCGTGCCGATCAGGTAAAATCTCTGATAAGTTTCACCAACCGTCTTATCATCATTATAAAACATCAGGGCTGCTTGCGAATTAAGAGCAAACTTATCAGATGTAGCTATAATTTTTTCTTTATCTTTATCAGAATCCGAAGGTACGTTAAAGGAAAAATAGGCAGTAAGCAATGACGCACCAAAATAAATCGAGTCCAACAGCTTAGCAGACCCACCGGTACGTATCTTCGCTGCATCCGACAAAGCAAGCGGTATTACCGGAATAGAAGAAGCACCTGTACCTCCAAACACAGATCCTAAAATAAACACACGCCCATTAGGACACCCTACCAGCTTGTCAACAAATTTAGTAATAGAGAGCGAACCCTTACTCGCAGGCCTGTCTTCTTCAACATCCTTTATAATAGAATGATACATAAGCATTGAACCAAGATGAGTCTGTGCCCTATATCCATGCCTTAAATCAAAAGTCTGCGCATTTTTAGATAACACCAAATCGGCAACAGCCGTTACATCACTATTACTTTGCAAGTCATAATCTGCCAACGAACGGTAATTGTTCTTCTCTGAATAATCAGGACTATATTCATAATATTGAATATTAGCTGAGAAGAAAGTATTAACGGTTGCCTTTCTGTCTTTAGATGTCAGGGACTTTACATTGCAATAAGCATCTTTCAACTCACGAAGCCTGATAAAATTTCCATTATCCTTATCCGTATCTAGAGCCAAGAGGTGTACGGTCGTATCATCCATCATCCCCATCGCACAGAGATGAATAAAAGACTCTATACAGCGCATACCAGTACCACCGATACCCAAAATAAATATATCTTTAGCCATATTCCTATTCTATTAATATTTACCCAAAATAGTACCGAATTTAGATTTCCGCATTAACAGCATACCGGTAAATCCCACTATCAGATAGACTCCCAAGCCAGCCAAAGCGGAAAGATAAACGTGCAGTTGATATTTGCCTTGCAACATGACCGTCTTTACATGCGACATTACATACAAGTCCTGATAGAGATAAAAGCCTATTAAACAGACTATCCCTATGATAATAAACCAAAGCCGTCTCTTCTTAAAAGAATCATCATGATTCACTTTATAAGATATCAGATTAGCAACAATTAAAACAAGCAAAAAACATGCAATTCCTACAATAGCAGCATAAATGTAAGCCGTTGGAATAAACGCTTCCAACTGCTTCAAATTAGTAATGTCTTTCATTTTCGTATTCTTTAATTAGGTATTTTTATATAATATGTATATACAACTCCTTGTTTCTGCGTTGTTGGATAACAGTCCGCGTCATTTAATGCCTGATTTATACTCTCATAAACAGAACGATTAGTCATGCCCATGTTGTCAATAGAAGGAAAAACGAAACGTTCTTCCTGTTGTGGAAAATTATTAGAGATGCTATCTACTACCACATCCACCTTAAACAGTTGAAAATCTGTTTTCTGTGAAGAATGGTTATCCAGATAAGACTGATAATTCGCATCCAGCCCGATACAAACTTCTTTTGTCTGCTGATAATGTCTTTTATTAAAGACAAATACATCTTTAGCCTCGGCTAATTCCGAAAAATCGAAATGAGGCTTCAACCCCGATTCAGAATTAACGCTATCATAATACTGACAATAATAATCGGTGATATTATACGCTTTGCATTTCAAAGAAGGAAACGAATAGCATCCGGAAGAATCCCCTGTTTTGTCTACTATTAATCCGCGAATGATATAATTAGCTTTAGAATCAGGATTACCGTTTTCATCAGTTGCCCGTAATAAAAACTGATCCATATCTGCGCAAGAGAAAGGCAAGTCTATCACTTCCGAGTAGTCTGTGCGGTTATAATTAGTCAACGTACCAAAATTCTCGTTACAATAAGGCTGGCTGGAATTAGGGAACTCACGATCCAATTTTGGGAAAGCTGAAACTATATTAGTAAGGTGTACGTTTATATTTTTAGTGGCATTGAATACTTTACGCTTTTCCTCAAGATTATTCATCAGATGTTCGGGCATACTCATTCTTTGCGAATCATCTGTAAAAACAAAGAAATAACGATATTTATTATAATCTCTCCCTCTATACTTTTCCACATAAGGTTCAGAATATATCAGTAAACTATACCCTTTTTTAAGCCACTCTTTTATGGCGTCAAACATATAAGGATTATGAGCATTAGAGCCCATACCTTTTTGAAAATACTCACCATCAGTTATAAGTACAGCTTGCCTGTTCTGATTTACAATTTGCTCTACGACTGTTTTCAGATCAGCATAAGAGACATCTTTTACAGAACGCAAACGGCTATAGACATCAGGTCCGGATTGGCCTTTTTCCCACTCTACCATGATTTGATTTCCTTTGATTGAAATGTAGCGAGTAGCCCGAGCCGTGATAGTGGGCTGAATTGCTTCGAAGAAAGTGTCATAGAAGGCTGTAGAAACACAGGTAGAATAGTCTACATACAAATCTAAGTTGTTAACGTCCAATTTTTCGGTCGGAGGGGTTTCAGGGAAATAGATTGCAGCAAAATCCGGAACTTTATCCACATCATAACCATTCACATCACAACCGCTTAGTATGAGCGAAAAAAGACTAACGCAGCAAAAAAACATGCTTGAGGTTGAGTTTTTCAATAGTAGCATTTTCGTCTTTATTATTATGCCTATAGAACACCCCAAGATTTAGCTATTACAACTTTCCATTATAACTCTTAAAAAGAAAGCGTGGGGTGTCTGATCTTGCCCATCCCCGTACTCAAGGCCTTCGCATTGCCTACCTAACAAGGATAAGCAACGCAGTTAGCCCACGCCAGTATGTAATACGAACACAGTAAAAAACTGTAGAACGGACATAACACACTACGCAGACGTATCGTTGCTATTCTCCTCTGTTAGGTTTCAAAATTTGCGAAGTTTTGAGTACAGAAGATAACGCTCAATAACGTCTTTCTTTTTAAAAAAGACCTCCCGCTAACCCACTGGGCTAACTGAAGATGTTGCAAATATACATTTAAAGAGTTAAAATAAAAATTATTACTACATATTTTTTTTATAAAATATCCTTCAAATCTATATTTTACAATTCAGAGCACTATCATTCATTCCTATTTTACATTAGTTTTCAACTACTTACAATCAAGTTCACAAAAGAATTACTCAAAGATTGTAATGACGACACAACAACCAGATTACCCGAAATTCCCAGTACATGAGCTTCATCAAAAAAATCATTCAGTGATGTATGTGTCAATCTGACAAATTGATAATCCTAATGCATGAGAATACTTTCTTTCAAGCCCTGACGAAAGGGCAAAGAGAAAATTGCAAGGATAGCGTTTTGTAATAATACATAATAAATACAAATCATGAGATAAAGAAACATTATGTTTGTTTCATTTTCTGTTTTACTTCAAAATAGCTTCTACATTCAAAACAATAACAACAAAACGCAACAGACAAAACTTTCGGATTTCACATTCAAATAGAACTGTATAAGTCAGTTTTAGAGGAAGGCTACACCCTATCTTCCGTATGGCGTCACCCTTTTAGCAAGATGGCTACACCCTTTAGGGCAAAAGGTGTAGCTATCTTGCAAATTATATGGTTAGTTTTCCCGAAAAAGACCGTTAGTTTAGAGCAAACAGACCATGTATTTGTCCAAAAGAGATGGTCTGTTTCAAGAAAAAAGAGGATTCATAGTATCGGAAGAGCAATTTCAATTCGATTATGTGTTAGCTAAATTTACATAATAGCGTCTTTTTGCTTTCAAAAGAAGAACATCTGTGTTATTATTGTAAGTATAAGCACCTATAACGGAGTGCTAAAATAGAAGCTATTGCATCTATATATCCAATGCCACCAATGTATAGCCTGATAAATCCATAGGAACTAAAGGGAATTTATTGAGATATCCGAAGCACAAACGAAGAAGAGTTCTCCAATAGCATCAAACTATAAAATAAACAGGCTACAATTTCCTGCCGTTATGCATTGCGAACTGCATGAAAACTTGCGACAAGCCTCCTTCCTGCCCTTGCTGCTGCACAAAACTGAAATCACGAAGCATAGGTAAGTCTCTTATTTCAACCACTCGAAAGACACCGGAAACTAACTCACGACTGATAGAGCGAATAGAGACAATGCCCATGCAATTCGCTTTTTCAAGAAAAAGCTTGATGCTTTCCGTACTACCGAGGTACATCAACACCTGGAGCGAAGAGAATTTAATGCCGCATTGGTTCAAGGCGCGCTCTATGAGATCAAGTGTACCGGAACCGCGTTCACGAAGCACAAGAGGGATATTCATCAAGTCGCTCGAAGTAATTTCTTCTGGTAGCGACAGCTTGCTCTTGGTGTGCACTACAGCCACCAGTTCATCATCCAGAAAATGGGTATATTTCAGATTCGGCAGCCGGAAAACACCTTCCACTAACCCAAGATCTATGCGGTGTTCCTGCAAAGCCGCTTCTATCTCACGCGAATTGCCGTTCATCAACGAGAGATTTACTTGCGGAAACTTTTTGATGAAACTGGCAAGCAACGGAGGCAATACATATTGCGCAATCGTAGTGCTGGCACCTAAACGCAACTCTCCCGTATATTCATTGTGCAGCAGATGCATCTCATATTCCAACCGCTTATAATCTTCCAGGATACGTCCACAATGTTCCAACAACAATTTTCCGGCTTCTGTCAGGCTGATTTTACTACCCTGCCTATCAAACAACCGCACCTGATAAGTGCTTTCCAACTCTTGTATATGCTTTGTTATGGCAGGCTGGCTGACAAACAACTCTTGCGAAGCTTTCGTGAAACTCAGGTTCTTCGCTACAGACTGAAATACTTTTAAACGAAAATCAGACACGGAAGTCAGTGATTAAGGGTTAGCGATTAGTGATATGCAACAAGTATTATTCCAATTCTTCGGCTTTGATACCCAATGCACGCATCATGGAATAACCCAGTAAATCCCATTTGCAACCAAGGGGATGCGCAGGTTCATCCATATTGAAAAGGAACAATCCTTTCGAGTTTTCAGGATCAGCATTTCTTAAATGTTCATCCAGAACTTCCATAAGTTTGGTACCGTAATCATCAATAAACGGAACCAGCATAAGCCGTTTTACATCGGCAGAGTTAAGTGCTATATTCAGCAGGTCAAGATAGAGATTCGCCCGTGAAACCAGTCCTTCGGAAGATACAGAAGTGAATGTAAACTCACCTAACTGATTTGTATAGCCTACCCCGTTCAAGTCTTTATTCAAATCAGACGGATCGCAGTGAAGCAACTTATCGCTTTGGCTGTCATGTACAAACAATACTTCTATGTTATTATCCTTATCACGAACACCGGAGTCGAGTGCCAGATAAGAAGCCCACTCTTCTACATAAATATTCTGCAACGGACGCCCCAGCTGCAACTCAAAATATCTCTTCAAATCTTTAACTACGTCATTAAAATATGCTACGTCCACCAGTACCACATTCTCTGCAAGCTTTACATTTTCTGCCATAATCTATTTTATTTTTGAGGGATAAAGATACAATATTCCTTTCAGCCCTGCACTAGTTTTACTCAAAATTTACACATTATACGAATCTGGAGTTGAATCTGATTTATAACCGTACAGAAAGACATTAAACAAAAACTTAGCTAACATTATGAATATTAGCCACATACATCAAATATACAACATCTATATATCAGATGTGTCGCAACTATATATCGGACGTGCAATATCTATATATCCAACGCCACCGATATATAAACGCTGAAAGAACGGGATGAAAGAAGGGTGCCTGACTATTCGTCCTATCAATCATACGGTTCATGCAGTGTAAGAAAACCGGAAAATTCGTTATTTCTCCTTTTACAGGAAGTTAGGAGTTTGTCGACAAGAAGTTAACTTCCTGTCGACAAACTCCTAACTTCCTGTAAACAAGAATTTGATACCTTGTAGCACCTTGATAATCAGCAATTAGCTCCCCTTATACAAAAAGAACATTTGCATATATATATTACTTTCTTTTACAAAATTCCTACGCATTCTGATCGCAGAATCAGGCTTGTCTGAAATTACATCAGAGCCTAATTCAACTACTGATCCGCATACATTAATATATTTTAGTCTCGACAAAGTTTATATAAAGACCGTGGCACAATAAAGACATTTTGGCATTATCTTTCATCTTTTAACTGTAAAATTGTCAGGTACAGGCTATTGGCAAATCTTTTGCGCCCATTCAAGTGTTATTGAAAATGAAAAATAGAAAGGAGATATAAGATATGAACTTTAACAACTTTACCATTAAATCGCAAGAGGCGGTGCAAGAAGCGCTGAACCTGGCCAAGAGCCGTGGACAGCAGGCTATCGAGCCGGTTCATGTTATGCAGGGGGTGATGAAGGTGGGCGAAAACGTCACTAACTTCATTTTCCAGAAACTGGGCATGAACGGACAGCAGATCGCACTCGTCCTTGACAAACAAACTGATTCATTACCCAAAGTTTCGGGCGGAGAGCCTTACCTGAGTCGTGAAACGAACGAAGTATTCCAGAAGGCTACCCAGTATTCCAAAGAGATGGGTGACGAATTTGTTTCACTGGAACATTTGCTGTTGGCATTGCTGACTGTAAAAAGCACAGTTGCCACCATCCTGAAAGATGCGGGAATGACGGAGCACGAGCTTCGAGGAGCCATCACAGAACTGCGCAAAGGAGAAAAAGTTACTTCACAATCCAGCGAGGATACTTATCAGTCACTGGAAAAGTATGCCATCAACCTGAATGAAGCCGCCCGAAGCGGAAAGCTCGACCCGGTTATCGGCCGTGATGAAGAAATCCGTCGTGTATTGCAAATCCTGAGTCGCCGTACCAAAAACAATCCTATATTAATAGGTGAACCGGGTACCGGTAAGACTGCCATTGTGGAAGGACTTGCCCACCGTATCCTGCGTGGTGACGTGCCGGAGAATCTGAAGAACAAGCAAGTTTACTCATTGGATATGGGTGCGCTGGTTGCCGGAGCAAAGTATAAAGGTGAATTTGAAGAACGTCTGAAAGCCGTTATCAATGAGGTGAAGAAATCAGAAGGGGATATCATTCTCTTCATTGATGAAATTCACACGCTGGTTGGTGCCGGAAAGGGTGAAGGTGCCATGGATGCTGCCAATATTCTGAAACCTGCATTAGCGCGCGGTGAGTTAAGAAGCATCGGTGCAACAACTCTTGACGAGTATCAAAAATACTTCGAAAAAGATAAGGCACTGGAGCGTCGTTTCCAGATTGTATACGTGAACGAACCGGATACATTGAGCACCATCTCCATCTTGCGTGGATTGAAGGAGCGTTACGAGAATCATCATCATGTACGGATTAAAGATGACGCCATCATAGCTGCCGTAGAGCTGAGCAATCGCTATATTACAGATCGTTTCTTGCCGGATAAGGCTATCGACCTGATGGATGAAGCCGCTGCCAAGTTACGTATGGAAGTAGACTCCGTACCGGAGGAACTGGATGAAATTTCACGTAAGATCAAACAACTGGAGATTGAGCGCGAAGCCATCAAACGCGAAAACGATAAACCGAAGTTGGAACAAATCGGTAAGGAACTTGCCGAACTGAAAGAACAGGAAAAATCGTACAAAGCCAAATGGCAAAGTGAAAAGACATTGGTCAACAGAATCCAGCAGAATAAGGTTGAAATAGAAAACCTTAAATTCGAAGCTGACAAAGCTGAACGTGAGGGAGATTACGGTAAAGTTGCCGAAATCCGTTACGGTAAGTTGCAGGCTTTGAATCAGGAAATTGAGGATACTCAAAAGGAGCTCCATGCCATGCAGGGCGACAAAGCCATGATTAAGGAAGAAGTAGATGCCGAAGACATTGCAGATGTAGTATCCCGTTGGACAGGCATCCCCGTCAGCAAGATGCTGCAAAGCGAAAAGGATAAACTGTTGCATCTGGAAGATGAACTTCACCAGCGTGTCATCGGACAGGATGAAGCCATTGAAGCTGTTGCCGATGCCGTACGTCGTAGTCGTGCAGGTCTGCAAGATCCGAAACGTCCGATTGGTTCGTTTATCTTCCTCGGTACCACCGGTGTGGGTAAGACGGAACTTGCCAAGGCACTCGCTGAATTCCTATTTGATGATGAAAGCATGATGACGCGTATCGACATGAGTGAATATCAGGAAAAGCATAGTGTGTCACGCCTGGTTGGAGCGCCTCCGGGATATGTAGGCTATGATGAAGGTGGACAATTGACTGAAGCTATTCGCCGAAAACCATACTCAGTCGTATTATTCGACGAAATAGAAAAGGCGCACCCGGATGTATTCAACATCTTGCTGCAAGTATTGGATGACGGACGATTGACAGACAATAAGGGACGTGTGGTAAACTTCAAGAACACCATCATCATTATGACGTCCAACATGGGAAGCGCTTACATTCAGAGTCAGATGGAAAAGCTGAATGGTACTAACAAGGAACAAGTGATTGAAGAAACGAAGAAGGAAGTGATGAATATGTTGAAAAAGACAATTCGCCCGGAATTCCTAAACCGTATTGATGAGGCAATCATGTTCCTGCCCTTGAATGAAAGCGAAATCAAGCAGATTGTAGTACTCCAGATAAAAGGTGTACAAAAGATGCTGGCCCAGAATGGTGTGGAACTGATATTGACGGATGGAGCTATAGAGTTCTTAACAAAGGTCGGATATGATCCGGAATTTGGTGCCCGTCCGGTGAAACGAGCCATCCAACATTACTTACTGAATGACTTGTCGAAAAAGCTGCTCGCTCAGGAAGTAGACCGCAGTAAACCAATTATAGTAGACGCCGGTGGTGAAGGACTGGTATTCAAAAACTAAACTAAAATATCCGCAAATAAAAAAGCTGTCTTGCCGCTGAAAGCAAGGCAGCTTTTTTATTATTCTATAACGAGCTGCTTAACAACTGGTACGGACAACGCATGCGTTACAACCAACACATACTCTCCAGAACATGGCAAATCAAACGAAGCGTTCTCTTCCCTCGCCTGTTTTACCTCAATCACCTTCCCCCGGATATGATATAAACAAAGCGTAGCGTTCGGCAACACTCCATCCACATATATCTTACCAGCGGCTTTATCCACCTGTACTGTTACGCTCTTATGCTCTTCCATCTTAATTAATGCCAGCCTCAAGTCCCCCTTAAAGGCAATAAATTCATATAAAAAAAGCGTGGGAACTGCTGTTATTACTGTACCTGGGGCTCTGGACTGCCACTATTCAAATAATATACAACAGCCCACGCTCCGTACTATACATTTGAATATGCATATACAACAGAGCATGAGCGTTTGTTGTCTATCATCCTTGAATAGCATGAAATTGTCCAGATCTCAAGTACAAGATAATATTAAACGCTTTTATCCATAATTATCCTTCAATCTTTGTGAGAGAGGCCACCGCCCACTCCGCATCTCAGGATGGCAACAAAGGTATAAAAAAAGTAATCAAAATTAAAGATACCGCATAAAAAAAAGCGGATTATCCGGGATGACCCTGATAATCCGCCTTTTCTGTTAAAAGAACAGTTTATTTTAAATTTATTCTTCCGTCTTTTCTTCTTCTGTAACTTCTGCTTCCGCAGTATTTTCAAAATCAGTTATTCCACAAGCAACTAACAGATTGTACCAGGAAATAAGCTTTTTGATATCAGCCAGATATACACGATCGCGATCAAAAGTCGGCAAAACTTCACCCAGATAAGCACGAAGTTCATCAGCGGTAGCTTTCTTTAAATCCATTACTACGGCAGCACCGTTTTCTTTCTCTTTCATAGCAGTCAACACATCCTTCAAAGGTACGTCGTCCGTATCCGTATACATGGCAATATCACCCAAAGAGATTATTTTCTCGTTACCATAAGCGGGGAAGCGTTTCTTGTCCGTGAGAGACTCTACGATCAACATATTTCTACCTTGTGAAATGAGTTTATACAATCCCGGTTTACCGGAAATAGACAAAATAGTCTTCAACATAGTATGTTCTATTTTTTATTAGTAATATTTTATTTTTTTCGGTGGGCAAAGATAGTGCAAACCGAGAGTAAAAGCAAATTTATTTGTTTTTACCGAGGTGCAGCCTATTTTCGCTTAAGCAAAGGTAAGCAATATTTTTAGATAGAGAAGTTATTACCTCTAAAACCTGCGGAATTAACGGAGCTTCACCGTCGTTTACAATTACAAAATCAGCCTGAGTACGCTTCTCTTCATCACTCATTTGGCTACGAACACGGCGTTCTATCAATTCGCGAGGAGCGGTGTCACGCTGCATGGCACGCATGATGCGAACTTCTTCGGGCGCATAAACCAGAACCACAGCATCTACTTCGCCTGCAAATCCTGCTTCAATCAGAATTGCAGACTCCATGCCTACTACCGGATAGGTAGTATGATGCTCTACCCACTGACGGAAATCGTCCCGTACCCGCGGATGGATAATACTGTTTACTGTACGGATATGCTCAGGATCTCCAAAAATATAGGAAGCAAGCAAAGGTTTGTTTAGTTCATCACCGGCATACACCTCTTCACCCAGTAAAGCAATCAATTCACGACGGATCAAAGCATCCGAATTCGTCAACCGCTTCGACTCAATATCTGAAATATAAACAGGAATCCCCATTACTTCCAGCAAACGGGAAACAAGGCTTTTCCCACTGCCAATACCACCGGTTATTCCTATTTTAATCGCCATATTCGAAGGATACTTGCTCGATAAGAAAGTCGACCTGTTCCGGATTGATACGTATCTGATTAACTCCTTTGGGTACTGACTTCAGTTTTACTGTGTACTTCTTATCCGAACCCAGTTTCAAGAGTTCTTCATAAGAAACATTGATATGGAAATCACTTTCCGTTATCTTATTGAAACGGCTTAAACCAACCTGAAAGGTGACACTGACTTTCGAAGGGAACGCACGCAGCACTTTTCCTGCCGGAAAGTTAACTCCCCGTAAGGGAACTTCCACCGTTTTCTCAGTATAAATATCTACCGGAAAAACCATTTCTACCGAAGCGGGCACAAACTTAATTCCTCTTGGAGCCAACAGAGGAACCTGTTGCCTCAATGTATCGGAAATATCCTCGAATTTCACTTTTTGCGTATAAGCAACGGTTATGGTATCCAATGCTCCCTCCGGCGCATAAGCCAACACAGAATCAGGCTTGCAAACAGTATCGGATATATAATATTGCCGACCTGCACTCACCGTGCCCTGAAGCTTTACCGGAACCAGTTTGGAAGCGCCTGTAGAATAAATATACTCCAAAGTATCAGGTTTTACAGAAAGCAGTTTTGTAGATACATTCAACTGATTAAGCAACCTCTTCTCAAACTGTGAAGAGTAGATACGTACATGATTATCAGTCCCTTTATAATCAGAAAAATCCAGAGTAATAGGAAAAAAACTCTTTCCAAGCATGTAGTTGAGCAGCACCGTGCCCTTGTCTTTCACCCGGATATGCAGTTCAGAAGGTGGTTCGGAAGTTATAACCACATTATTGGGCACTCCCTTCAAACGTACCGGAATGGAGAATTCCGTTTCATAATCATTGTTCAGCGTCTGAAGTAGCCAGAAACCACTGGCTATAAAAAAGAAGAATAAAAAAATTAAGAACTCTCTGCTCTTATCACTGAGCAGAAAGTCCTTAACTTTTCTCGCTGTTTTTAAATATATGCGTTTTATGTTCCTACGATCAATCATAGGCTCACTTATTCAAAATTATTTAGCAGCCTGATTGCTGTTAGCATCAGCAGCAGCCGCAAATATAGAATTTTTATCTATTCTAATCTTAACGTTAGAAGCGATTTCAAGTACTATATCATTGTCATTAATTTCTTTAATCACACCATGAATACCGCCGGCAGTAATCACCTTTTGGTTTACTTGAAGTGATTTACGGAAGTTTGCAATTTCTTTCTGCTTTTTGTTTTGCGGACGAATCATGAAAAAATACATGATAGCAAACATAGCAATCAAAAGAATCCACATCATGCTACCACCACCAGGGGCTGCGGCAGGAGCTTGCAAGAATACGGTCATTAAATTCATAAAATATTCGTTTTTAGTTTTTAATACTCAACAAAGGTATCAGTTTTTCGCTAACTTACCTTCTTTTTTTAATTGATTAACTATTCCGTCCAATGTACCGTTTACGAAACTTCCGCTCTTTATAGTACTATAGACTTTAGCGATCTCAACATACTCATTTAACGAAACACTTACCGGAATGTTCGGAAAACTTAGAATTTCCGCCAATGCGCATTGCATTATTATCACATCCATAAAGGCTACACGATCCAAATCCCAGTTGCGTGTATTTTCACTGATCAGATGACGGTAATAGTCACAGTTCAGTATAGCGCGACGGAACAAGCGACGGGCAAACTCCTGGTCTTCCTCATCCTTAAATTCCGGCAACAAAGTCTGGTTAGCACCATTTTTTGCCTCAAAACGTTTAATTGTCTTCAGCACGAAAGTGTCTACTATTTCTTTGTCATCATTCCAATAAAGGCTCTGATCTTCCAGCAAAACATCCAACTCTTCGTTATTGAAAACAAATGCCTTATAGAGCTTTCTCCATAGTTCACGGTCAACTTCATAAGATTTATCAGACGAAGCCATATATTCCTTATATATATCAGAAACTATAATCTTGTCATACAAACCCTTGATAAAGTCTTCGTCATTTGCCCACGAACGTTTCTGGTTGGCAGCAAACTCCATTAACTGCTTATTCACTTCCAGTTGTGAAACGAACTTGTTTTCTACGAATTTCATGTTGGGATACAACTCCTCCGCGGTCGGAGCTAACTTGGACTTTGCCGCATCAATGCGTTTTTGTGCGTAAGTCGTCAGAGCTACCATCAGCATCAGCAAATAATTATAAAGGTCATACGCTTTTGAAAGACTAAAGAATAATTCTTTCTCCGCTGAGTCTAAATTTTTACTGCCATTCTGATAATAAGCATATACAATCTGTATAATCTTAAGACGAATAAGAACTCTGTTGATCATAATTCTAAAGTAAATACTAGTGTTTTAACAAGGCGCAAAAGTAGGCATTTTTAATGAGTTTACATAAATAAATCACATTTTTTAATGCAGATATTGATTATCCGGTCTTTTTCTTTTGACAGTTTAAAAAAAATCGTCAATTTTGAGCCCGATAAAGAGCTAAAAGCTACGAGATACAAGTTTTAAGGTGATAATATCAAAATTGAGACCTATTATAATATGGAAGACTTTAAGAAGAAAAACGCAGCGGACATGAACGACAAGGAGATTGTATTCTCCCAATCCATCAAAGCAGGTAAGCGCATCTACTATTTAGACGTCAAGAAAAACAGAAAAGACGAAATGTTTCTCGCCATCACGGAAAGCAAGAAGATTGTGATGGGCGAAGGAGACGACTCGCAGGTAAGTTTCGAAAAGCACAAAATCTTTCTATACAAAGAGGATTTTGAAAAGTTCATGAACGGACTCCAGCAAGCCATCGGCTTCATCCAGGAGCAGCAGGGTTGCTATACAAGTCCCGTTTCGGGACTTTCAGCCTCTTCGTCAGCGGTATGTCTTGTATCTGTCTCTTATACACATCTCCGAGCCCACGAGACATGCGCAGATCT
>ENA-OZHC01000468-OZHC01000468.1-human-gut-metagenome-genome-assembly--contig:-NODE-468-length-17372-cov-4.812785_pt1 | contig 17372 bp, 8 predicted proteins | sample MGYA00244043_ERZ653680 | MGnify/ENA primary metagenome ERZ653680 (study PRJEB26926, sample SAMN06165323) | human gut metagenome | biome: ENVO:00009003; feature: ENVO:2100002; material: ENVO:00002003...
AGCGTCAGATGTGTATAAGAGACAGCTTCCAAGGCAGCGGAGCATACTTGGATTTGGGCAGGTTCTCAAAATGAGACTCTTCACGGCCAAAGGCTCCCTCGGGATTCTGATTCTGGTAGTAACCGTAGGTCATATAGTCCACAATGTCACCTACCTTCATACCCTCTACCTCACCGTCTGGAGAGTCGAGCGAACCATATTCATACACACCAATCAACTTGTTGCCAAATACCTGGCGGCACTCATAAACCAAACGCGCGAAGTTGGCACGTGAGCGTGTTTCGAAGCCGGGGCTGGGATTGGAGTTGTTGTAGCTGGTGTACTCATCATCAAAGTCAATACCATCCAAACCATAAATATCCAAGTAGGCTTTCAGTTCCTTGGCAAAGTCTTTGGCAGCAGCTTCCGAAAGGTTACCCATACCAGCCTCGTCATGGTTGCCAAGAATAGTCATAGCCACCTTAATGCCCTTAGCCTGCAAAGGACGGATGAACTTATCCGCATTTCTCAGCAAGAAGGAAACCTGGTCATTGCAGAAAACATGTACGCGACCGGTCTTGCTATCCACATTGATGTTGGCAGCAAAAATGCTGACTACATCAAAGAAAGGCTTTCCGTTGCTCTTCATGGTATATTCACCCATATTCAAGATGTTCTCGTCATTTACTTCCACAAAGCAATGTGTAAGTATATCACCCTTACTGATACTCTCAGGAATAGCAGCCAAAGGCTTTACCAAGTAAATATATTCCTGATTGTTTGTAGAAACTTCCACACCGTTATTGGCAGATGCAGAAACGGCAACAGCATAAGTCTGTCCGATTGTGCCTCCGGCATTGATATTCAGTTCCACAGAAGCCGACTTCTGTTCGCCCGCCTTGATAGTGGCAGTTCCACCGTTCGCCAGGCTCAGCTTATCGGCGGGATACATTTTATAGCTTGTTCCATTCTTCTTATTGTAAGCCTCCAAAACGTCTTCGTCCACTTTGAAGGTCACCGTAACATCCTGCTCTGCAGCTTTGCTCAGTTCAAAATAGAGATGTCCGGTAGCAACCTTGTCGCCAAAAACAGAAATCGGAGTAAGTTCACGTGCACCGGCGGCAGACTTTACATAGCCATACACGCCATCCACAGTATCCAGCTTGTCACTGTTGCCGGTGTTGATGACAACATCATCTTCACAACCGGTGAAGCATATTCCTGCACATGCAAAAGCCATTGCCAGCAATCCTGATTTTACATGATTCATATATTTCATAATCAATATCTTTTTATTTGAATTAAGGTATAACTAAATTATTTAGCGGGCAGTTCCACAGCAGTCCAAGTCAATGATTCCACTGCAGTAGCATTGTTCTCATTTCCGCTATAATCGTGAATGGCAGTACCGGCGCCCTCATCGAACTTCCAGTAAGAAACCAGTCCGTCAGCATCCGGCTCTACCTGGTAGAAGTGGTCCTTTGCATTGATTTCTGCTGATGTCAACACCTTGTTCCAGATACGCACCTCTGAGATATTACCTTCCAACCAACGGTCACGATTGTATGAATGGCCAATCCAGAATCCGTTACCTTCATCGGTCATGGTCTGGCCCCAGTTCACGACTCCGCAGTCCAAAGTAGTCTCCAGCATATTCTTACCATTGATGTAGATTATAACTGTTTTTGCATCCGCATCGTAGGTCACAGCGATATGTGTCCATTCGTTTGTCGGAATAACCAGACTCTCATCGGTCACATTGCCGCTACTTGTAGCCACCTGCAACTGGTTTTGAGGAATTCCGGCATCACCGATGCGGAGCAGGAACTTACCTTCGATACCCATAATGGAAGTCAGCATCTTGTCAAACTTGCTTACACGAATCAACGCTTCTGCCGTCAGCTTATTCATATTATTGGCTACATCTGGATTGGTCCAAGTTACGTAAACCAGATTCTTGGTAATATCAGGAACCGTATTAATCAATGCGGCACCCTTCAGCACGTAGTACATGGTACCGGAGCTCTTCAAGACTCCGATGCTTGCCTGGTCTACCGTAACCGGCAATACATATACCTTCTCACGGTCCAGCTCCGTCAAGTTCTTGAAGCTGACAGTGATGTCGTCTGAAATGACAGCACCGGCCAAAATGGTAGCCTGCGGAGTTTCTACCGTATAATAGTTTTCCGGCAGAGCCTCGGCTGTGTCATAATAGGTAGCGTTATAAGTAGCTACCAGTGAAGGGTCCGCCTTCAAGGCAATAGTTATATCCTGCGATTCAGGACGGGCCATTGAAATCCGGAATGAACCTTCCGTATCGGAAACAGTGTTTTTCAACAACACAGTACTGGTCATCGCCGAGCCGTTGATATACACCTGATTATCGAAATTCTCAACGTCATTATCATTACAAGCAGCAAATACACCTGCCAATAATGCCATCGATACTAAATATATACTTTTCAGTTTCATGATATTCTTTTATTTTTTAGGAGCAGGATTCATAATATTGATAGCTTCTCTCACGTATTGATAGGTATTGGTAGCATTGTAATAATCATTCTGCATGTTCTCAATAGCCAGACCAGCTTTTGTAAACTCTGCAGACGGTTCTGTCACCCAATAAGCAGCTTCCGACAGAGCTCTCAAAGCATTGTAATATCCGGTAGTCTTATCTGTTGTATCCAGAGAGACGGTAGATGCCGATACAATGAAGCGGTCAGCCGGAACACCGTCTGCCATCAAGGCCTGAAGCGCTTCTATCCCCAGTTGGGCAACATCCGTGACATCATTTGTAATCAAGATGATATGGTCACAAGAAGAGAGCACAGACTGGCCTATCAGGTTGGCAGGATACCCCTGGAACACCAGTTGCTTACCTGAATTGGCACTCTTCCAGTTGGATATCACACCGAAGAAAGTATCCTGATTTGCCTTTGCTTCAGCCTTGTCGGCTTCGGACATGTAGATAGGATTGCTACCACGATACTCGGCTACAATACCGTCGAAAGGTGCTTCAAGAGCTATCAGTCTGTTCAGCTCAGCCGACAGATAAGCCGAGAATGCAGATGTTTCTGTTCCTTCTTTCACCTTGTCGGTATGTTCCTTCAAGATATTGTCATAGCTGATGGAATAGAATACTTTCGTTCCCTTCTCATGTACATTTGCAATATCTTCCAATTCGAATTCCGCCAAATCGGGAGTAGTTGCGATAATTACGTCCAGGCTGTCGGGAACATCCGACATGTGCTGCCCGCGGCTGAAAGGAACTTTCTCACTATTATCAAACCAGCCGTATACAATCTTATGGTCAGAATTCTTGTATTCCTGCAAGTTCTTCAGATACTTGGCATACAGTTCGGGAGACTGTTCGTCGATTCCGGGTTCTTTCAGTTTAATACTCTCTGAATCCGTCCAGTCGGAGCAGGCAGACAATGCCAATACGGAAAAAGCTGCCAGCGCGATTCCTTTGAATGATTTCTTATATAATTTCATAATTATTCAGCATTTATTGTTATTATTTGCGTGCCCACCATACGTCAGTAGCCATGTTGTCCGGTCCACCCAGATAGCTGTTTACTGCCTCTTGCACGTTTTCAGTATTACTTGTATATTCTTCAGAAGGATAAGGCATACGGCGTGCACCTTTCTCGCTATCAACAATTCCACCACTCAAGTTACCTTCACTGGTTGCAGGCAACAGTTTGGGATAGCCTGTACGGCGATAGTCAGCCCAAGCTTCGTTACCTAACGGCCAATTCGCAATCCACTTCTGGGTAATGATACGTTCCTGTTTTTCTTCCTTGGATGCCCCTTCATTCCACTTGACAGTAATGGCTGAAAGGTTCTTTTCATAAGTATTAAGACCGGCGGGATCTTTGTAAAGAGCAGGTACACTGCTTTCATCAGCCAGATAGCTGTCTACACCGGTAGCTCCCCACTGTTCGAAAGAGAGACGGACACCTTGTTCATAAAAATCAGCAGCGGTTCCTTTCATGTTGAAACCATAGATTGCAGTGGCTTCAGCACGCAAAAAAGCAACTTCTGCCGCATTCATCCAAAGCACGGGATCAGAAGAGGAAATCTTCACACGTGAATAATTGATGAAATACTCCTTCATCTTACTGAGGTTGATACCGCGACGTAATCCTACATAAGTCTCTCCAGGCCATTTTGATTCCTCAAAATAGCTGGCACGACGATTGTCGTTGTAACCGTTCATGTAGCAGATGATGTCGGCAGCAGGATGGGTATCACCACCTGAAGCTTCTTCATTGTAACGTACTGCCACAAACAACGGATTGCTGATTGTACCGAAATATTTCCATGTGGCATTGTCTGCATTTGTTTCAATCAGACCCAATTCGTGATTCACCGCACTTTCAGCCATTTCTTTAGCCTTAGCAGGGCTTACATTGGCAATACGGATAGCCAAACGCAGTTTCAATGAATTGGCAAACTTCACCCACTTCTGTACATTACCACTGTACACGAAATCTGCAGAAGCAACCAACGCCGCATTTCTGTTTTCAGTCAGCACCTCGATGGATTCGTCCAGTTCCTTGAAGAATGCGTTATATACTTCTTCCTGCGTATCATAAGGAATGGTAATCTTGCCATCCTGACCGATTTTAGAATAAGGAATAGGACCATACGCATCAGTCACGCGACTCATGGCAGCAACCTTTATGATTTGAGCAATGGCATAAGGAACCGGATTATTGGTATTCTCCGATACTTGTTTCACTGTGCTCAAGTTACCGTAAAGTGTTGAAATGATACGGTCACTTATCAAGAACACACGCGTCCAGTCATTTGTAGCATTAAAATTGGATATTGTATTGGACCAGCCGGCATTTGAATCGGCAAAATAACCTCCCAACGGTCCACCCAACAAACAATCAGTAAACTGTGCCGTATTGACATCTGATGAGATAACCGTACTTGCCAAGTTACTCATGGCAGAACCCAGTGCATAATCATCCGGAGTCAAATCACCCGGTTGATAAGGATTGGAGTTGATATCCATATAATTGCCGGTACAGGACATAAAGCCCATAACCAACGGAGCAACAATCAATTTATTTATAATATTTTTCTTTTTCATATCGTTTGGTATTAAAATTTAAAGCTCAAGCTAAAGCCGATGTTACGCAAAGCCGGCATCATGAAATAGTCTATTCCCTGATAAAAGTTATCGGTAGAAGCTACACTTTCGGGATCGAAAGGAGCCTTGCTGTAAATCATCCACAAGTTGCGGCCTACCAACGAAACCTTGATATCGCACACATCATTCAACAACTTTCTGGGGATGGTGTAACCCAAAGATACTTCCTGCAGACGAACATTGGTAGCAGAATAAGTGTAGTATTGGGGAACAGACGTGCCGCTACCTACTACACCGTACCATGTTTCGGGGTTTACCTTATCTCTACCATTCACCAACACGTAACCTAAATCACGTGCATCGGCAGAAGCCTCGGACACACCGTAATAGTCCAACATAGCTTGTGTACGTGAGTAAACCACACCACCCAAACGGGCTGAAATCAAGAAACCTGCTGTGAAATTCTTCCAAATGAAGTTATTACGCCAAGCCAAATTACCTTTAGGAAGTACGCTTCCCAACTTGATGTATTTATCCGGGTCCGTTATGGCTTCCGTAGCAACCGTTCCATTTTGGTCCACAAAAATCTGTCCATTGGCATCACGTTTCATATCTCGCAGTGAGTAAAGGTCACCCATGCTCCCACCTTCTTTCAGCAAGAAGCGGGCATCACCTAAGCCACCCATATTCAACGTGCTCAAAGAGAACAGCTCACCGGTAACGGGATTGATGGCATTGTCTGCCAAAGTCAGGATTTTATTCTTGTTACTGGAGAAGGTTATACCGGTATCCCATGTAAAATCTTTCCAGGTATTCTTGTAATTCAGCGACAACTCAATACCGGAGTTACGTACGGCACCAGTCTGGATATACATAGCCGACCAACCGCTGACAGGCAACTGCGGGTTGAATGTCTGGTTCATAGTCTTGGCATTGTAATATGTCACGTCCAATTCAAAGTTCTTGAGGAAACGCATGTTCAAACCGATTTCCCAAGAATTGGTACGTTCAGGTTTCAAATTGTACAACGGATATTGGGTCGTGATACTCCACTGGCCGGAACTTGAATTCCATTCATAGTGAGGATTAGCCAAATATCTGGAGAAAGCACTACCAACAGATGCCCATGAACCACGAACCTTTATAAAAGAAAGATAATCTTTGTTCAAGTTAGGCATTAGCTCAGACAGTACAACAGAACCACCGACTGAAGGATAGAAGAATGATTTGCTGTTGGAGTTGGGACCTGCCAACTGTGAAGGCCAGTCATTACGTCCGGTCAACGTCAAGAAGTAAGTATTCTTGTAGCCAAGCTCAGCCGAAGCGAAAAGAGACTGGGTCTGTTCACGCCATCCCTCCTGCAAACGCTGTGTCTTGCTGGCACTCAGGTTCTGAATGGCAAAGTAGTTGGTCAAACCTACCGGTTCGCCGTTGAAAGCATCGCCCCCGTCGGCAATCGGACCACGGGTCTTCATTGCATCCGAACGTATATCGGAGAATGAACCACCGACATTGGCCTGAAGTGACCAGTCTTCACCGAAATATTTGTTGATACTCACCAGGAAGTCAGCATACAACTGTTTGTCCTGCGTCTTGGTAATACCATAAAGGCCGCGTGAAGAGCTCTCGGTGAGCTGGGTATTGGTAGAAGCATAGAACTTTTCTGTATAGTCATTGTTGGAGTTATCCAAACGTACACGTCCTGAAACAGTCAGCCAGTCCAGAATCTTATAGCTCAAACCGGCATTCAGCATATAGCGGTCCTTCTTGTTCTGGCGCAGATTGCGGTAGTTAATCCAATAAGGATTCTGCATTACCATACCTTCGTCACCTACCGGCCAGTATTGCGTATAAATCTTACGGGCAGCGTCATAGCGCTCATACATGCTGATATCAGACCAGTCGTTGCTGCGCGGGAACAAATAAGCACCCACCAACGGGTTGTTGTAAGTACCCTGGTTCGTCATGTTCTGGTCATTCTGCAGAATATAGCTTGCACCGAAGTCCAGAGTCATCTTGTCGTCCAGGAAAGTAGTGGTGTTACGTACCGTGAAGTTGTAACGGTTGTATTTGTTGTTGGGAACAATCCCCTTGGAGTTTACTGCAGCAGCCGATGCATACGTCTGATTTTTCTCTGTACCGGTTGACAAAGAAATACTTTCCGTACCTATAATACCCGTCTGGAAATAATCATCTTTCGGGCTGTAATTGTAATTATTGGCAGCAGACAAAGGTGCTCCCCAGCTCATGGCTCCTGAAGTACTCATCACACCACCGGTTCCCGTACCGTAACGGTTTTGGAAGCTCGGCATCACAAACGGATTGGTGAATTCGGTATTGCTGCTGACAGTAAGGCTCACCTTACCTTCTTTACCTTTCTTTGTAGTAATGACAATGGCACCGTTGGCAGCTTCCGAACCATACAAGGCGGCAGCGGCAGCACCGGTCAAGACTGACATAGACTCGATGTCTTCCGGGTTGATGTCGGCAATCGGTTCTGAAGAACCCTGAGAGTCGAACTCCTTACCTCCGGCAGTACCACGTCCGGAGAAAATAGGCACACCGTCAATAACATAAAGTGCATTGGAAGACTGCATGATGGATTTCGTACCACGCATCACTACCTTTGATACGCCACCCACACCGGATGAAGAAGCATTGATATTCACACCCGCTACCTTGCCACTCAATGAATTTACAAAGTTGGCGTCTTTATTGGAAGTAATGGCATCCGTATTCACCTGCTGTACATTGTAGGACAATGCCTTTTCCGATCGCTTGATACCGAGGGCAGTGACCACCACTTCTTCAATCATCTGCGTGTCATTCTGCATCAGTACATTAATGGAAGCTGAACCGGTCGCCGAAATTTCCTGCGACTTATAACCGATATAAGAGAATACAAGTACCGGATTCGCTTCTGTAGTGGTCAACGTAAAGTTACCGTCCAGGTCTGTAATACAACCATTGCTGGTACCTTTTACCAATACGTTCACACCAATCAGAGGCCCCATATCATCTGATACGACTCCGGTAATAGTCCTCTCTTTCCCCTGTTGCTTACCTTCTTGTGAAGTAGCGGTCTTTTCTGAAAGATAAACGATGTTGTCCTCCACTTTATACGAAATGTTCTTCCCCTTGAGAATAACATTCAAAGCATCTTCAATGGATACATTGTTCACTTTAACGTTTTCTACTGACAGCGCAGCCAGCTTGTCGTCATAAAAAAATTGATACTTGGATTGAGACTTGATTTGTTCAATGACTGTCCCCAATGTGCCACGAGACACATTCAGGTTTAACTGGGCAAAGCCCCACTGGATAGAAACTGCCATGAACAACAAAACTAATAAAGCCCGCATGAACGTCGAACTCCGAAAAGCATAATTGTCTTTCATAAACACAATTTATAGGTTATACAATAAATTACTTCGAGAGATTCATTCTCTCGCATTCCTATATAAAACAACAGACAATGAAAATACACTTACTGAAAAAGTATCTTTTTTATCATTAATCCTAAAAAAAAGAGTTACCCCGAAAACAAGTTGATATATCATTTTGCTCAATATTACTAACGAAGCAAATAATTATTTCCACCTGATTCAAGAAAAACACCTATAATACAGATAGTAAATAACAAAATGATATATCAACTTATTTTCGAGGCAACCCTTTTCTTACTATATTATTACTATTCTTTACTTCTTCAGTTCATTCGAGAAAGAATAAGGATAATCTTCCGGCTGCGTACCTCTCTTCATATTAGGCTGGCTGCCCATATCAAACCTCAAGGTACCGCCATTCAGCAAATCGCCATGCGTCAGATAATTCCTGGAATAATCCACGCCGTTCACCTTGAGAGACTCGATATACATGTTCTCCGGTGAGTTATCCGGAGCGTCAATTGTCAGGGACTTACCGTTCTCGAAATGGAGGGTAGCCTTACGGAACAGAGGGGCGCCCAATACATACTCGTCCGTACCAGGGCAAACCGGATAGAAACCAAGTGCAGAGAAGACATACCACGCGGAAGTCTGACCGTTGTCCTCGTCACCGCAATAACCGTCGGGACCGGCAGTATACATGCGGTTCATTACCTGACGAAGCCAATATTGGGCCTTCCAAGGTTCCCCGGCGTAGTTATAAAGGTAAATCATGTGCTGGATGGGCTGGTTGCCATGGGCATAGTTACCCATATTCATCACTGTCATCTCACGGATTTCATGGATTACCTGGCCGTAGTAGCTGTCATCGAACAAGGGCGGGACAATAAATACAGAGTCAAGCATCTCTACGAAAGACTCTTTTCCACCCATCAGGTCTATCAGACCTTGAGGGTCGTGGAATACAGACCAGGAATAGTGCCAGCTGTTACCTTCAGTAAAGGCGTCACCCCACTTCAAAGGAGAGAAAGGAGACTGGAACTGGCCGTCTTGATTACGACCACGCATCAGCTTGCTTTCCTTATCAAATACATTCCTATAGTTCATGGCACGTTCCGCAAAGAGTTTCTGCTCCTTCTTCGGACGGTTCAGTTCTTTTGCCATGCGGTAGATGCACCAGTCATTATAAGCATACTCCAAAGTACGGGCAGTGTTCTCGTTGATTTTCACATCGTAGGGAACATAACCAAGCTTGTTGTAATACTCATAGCCGAGGCGACCCGTAGAAGAGACCTCGGGATGGACATTCTTTGTACCGTTGATGAGACCTTCGTACAACGTCTGCACATCCTCCACCTTCACACCTTTCAGATAGGCATCTGCCAGTACGGAAGCAGAGTTGTTGCCAATCATACAGCCACGGTGACCCGGACTTGCCCATTCGGGGAAGAAACCGCTTTCCTTATAGGTGTTGACAAGACCTTCCTGAATCTGCCTGTTCACCGACGGATACATCAGGTTGAGGAATGGGAAAAGACAGCGGAAAGTGTCCCAGAAACCGGTATCCGTATACATATAGCCGGGCAACACTTGCCCATTGTAGGGACTGTAATGAATCGGATTTCCCGCCTCATCCAGTTCATAGAATGCACGCGGGAACAACAAGGAACGATACAAACATGAGTAGAAAGTACGGTACTGGTCAAGGGTTCCGCCTTCCACATCAATACGTCCCAGCACCTTGTTCCAGGCATCCTGACCTTTCTGAACCAGTGTTTCCAAATTGTCATTGCCAAGCTCCTTCAAGTTACGGTCAGCCTGCTCAAAACCGATGAAAGAAGAGGCTACACGGGCATGTACCACTTCACCCTTACGGGTTTTGAAACCGATAACAGCACCGGCATGTCCGGCTTCCTGCTCAACCTTATTCTCGGTCAAGACGCCATCGGCTACAGACGCCTTATAAGTAAAAGGCTTGTCGAACTCTATCACGAAATAGTTCTTGAAGTTCTCGGGAACACCGCCGCTGTTACGGGTAGTATAACCGATAATACGATTCTGTTCCGGAAGTATCTTCACATAAGAGCCCTTGTCAAAGGCATCGACAACAATGTATGAATGATCATTTTCAGGGAAAGTGAAACGGAACAATACGGCACGGTCGGTAGGGGTGAACTCGGTAACCACATCGTGTTCGGCAAGATATACCTTATAATAATGAGGAAGTGCTACTTCGCCCTTGTGGGAGAACCAGCTTGCACGCTTCTCTTCATCAAACTCGGGTTTGCCAACCACCGGCATAATGGAGAACTGCCCGTAGTCGTTAATCCAGGGACTGGGCTGGTGTGTCTGCTTGAAACCACGGATCTTGTTCGCGGTATAGACGTATTGCCAGCCGTCACCCATCTTACCTGTCTGAGGAGTCCAGAAGTTCATACCCCAGGGACGTGCGATCGCAGGATAGGTATTACCGGTGGAAAGCTCGAAAGTAGACTGCGTGCCGACAAGAGGACTGACATACCGGGTAAAGTCTTTGGCATGCAGCCATAAAGCACTGCTCACAAAAAAAAACAATAGGATTAATTTTCGCATAATATTAGAAAGTTGTTAGTATTAAATAAATTCTTCTCGTCATATCTCGAATTTGTGCGGCCTTCCTACTTCATTGAGGAGAGGAAAACACTGTTCCCCACAATTTTATACTCCAATGGAATGGCATTCTTTATCAGATTCAGCACAGCCCCTACACTCTCTTTTTTCTTCAGTGTACCCGAGTAAGTCTTGCTTACATCTATGTTCGGTGCCAGAATTACCCTCACCCCATACGAATTCTCCAATGTACGCGCAATGGTGTATAGGTCAGCCTTCTCAAAGACAAACTCATTATTGTGCCAGTTTTCGATTCCCGTATCCACCTGCTTCACCACCAGACGCCTAGTCATTCCGTTCAGCTCGGCTTTCTGTCCGGGGGCAAGGATAATCATACCCTCGCCATGATTACCTTTCACCTCTACTTCGCCTTTCAAAAGGGTAGCTACTGCAGACATCTTAGCCTTGTCAGACTTGAGGTTGAAAACAGTTCCCAATACTCTGACCTGCATGACCTCACTCTGTACGACAAACGGTTTTTCCGGATTCCTCATCACCTCAAAATATCCTTCTCCTTCCAGATAAACCTTTCTTCCCTTCCCTGCAAACTCATGTGGATATTTCAGGGTAGTGTTTTTATTCAGCCAGACTTTGGTTCCATCCGGCAGTTTCAGTTCCTTAATCTTATCATGAGTGGTGACAGCCAGTAATGTTTCCGGCTGGCTATAAGTCTGATAAAAAAGATAGCCGAAAGTACCCAAAAGGAAGAAGCCCACAAATACGGCCGCATACCGTATCCACCCAACCATCCTCCGTACCTTGTATTGTTTCGTCTTCTCTTGTTCCAGCCTTTTAAACAATCGCTTTTCGGCCTTTTCTATGTCTTGTGTATTCGAAGTATCCCCCAGTCTCCCCAAGTGGTAAATCTCCTCCAGCCTGAACAATTCGCGTGCATTCTCACCCGACTCTTCCAGCCAGGCGTTCACCTCACGAAGTTCATCTTCCGTACATTCACCCATAAGGAACTTGGCCAATATCTCCTCATTCAACTTATTCATTCTTTCCTTCATTATGATAATAAAACAACGCTGCTCGCAAAAACACTTACTTTCCCGATGAAAAACAGAGCCAACATCAGGTTCAGATACCCCAGTTTATCACGCAACAACTTCAAAGCTTTGTACATGTGGGCCTCCACCGTACGCAATGACACTCCCATTGTATCAGCTATCTCCTTATTCTTCATATCATGCAGATAGCTGAGTTTGAATACCATCCGGCACTTGTCCGGCAATTCATTGATGGCATCGGACAGCTTCCTCCTGAGTTCGGCATCCTCTATCCGTTTCACCACATCATTGCTGTCAGGTTGATAGAACTCAACCCTCTTTTTATGGATTTCGAGCATGACAGCCTCATAGCCACTCACAATGTCCCGATGCTTCAGAACGTTCAAGGCACGGGTATACACCGCCCTATACAGAAAAGCCTGAATCTGCTCTCCCACCTTCATGGTATCTTTCCGCTTCCACAGCTCCACGAAAACATCCTGTACCACATCTTCCGCATCTTCTTCCCCCACAATGCGTGTGGCATAGAACAGCAGGTTGGTATAATACCTGCGGAAAAGGGATTTATATGTCAAGTCGAAATGTTCATTCATATGTTAGCCGGTTATCGGGGACTGTACCATGCCTGACCTGGCTTATCCCCCATTTCAAATTCGAAAACACTTCCATCCATTATCTGTTCATGCGTAATATAACTTTTGTCATAGTTCTTACCGTTGAGTTTGACAGATTGAATGTAGCAATTTTCCTTGCTCACCGCCGGCGCCAGTACCGTAAAGGTCTTTCCACCGGGCAGGTGCATCTTCATTTCCGGATATAGGGGGGTACCGATTTCATATTTTCCACCAACCGGGTCTACCGGATAAAAGCCCATCGCACTGAACACATACCAGGCGGACATCTGTCCGCAATCCTCGTTGCCGCACAAACCGGCAGGAGTGTTCAGGTAGAGTTCACGCATCACCCGGGCTGCATATTTCTGGGTTTTCCAAGGTTGATCCACAGCATTGAACAGATAGATGACGTGATGGCTAGGCTCATTTCCATGCGCATACTGGCCAATCATCCCGGTGCTGAAAATAGGCAACTCATCATCTGCAGAAGGATTGTAAGTAAACATACTGTCCAGCTTCTGGGCAAACCGTTCCTTACCTCCGGTCAAAACTATCAAACCGTCAATATCCTGCTGCACAGACCAGAAGTATTGCCAGCCGTTGCTCTCGCAGATGTGCGGAGTATAGTCGTCCGGCGAGAAGTTCCGGATAAACTCTCCCTTGTCATCACGGGGCTGCATGAAAGAACTTACCGGATTGTAGACATTCCGGTAATTACGGGAACGCTTATAAAACTCGTCCGCAACCTCCTTATCGCCCAGCTTCTCTGCCATACGGGCTATACAATAGTCATCATATGCATATTCCAGTGTTTTAGAAAGTGACCAGTTTTCCGAATTATACTGATCCGTCACATTATAAGGAACATAGCCATATTTCTTATATAACCCAATGCCACGATAGGAATCGATATTGGCAGTAGCTACACAAGCCTCCAAGGCCTTTTTCGCATCGAAGTCCCCAATACCTTTCAGATAGGCATCTACAATAACCGGCACAGAGTGGTAACCTATCATCATATCTGTCTCGCCCCCCTGAAAATTCCATACGGGAAGGCGGCCGTTCTGTTCGAAGAAGGCGAGGAAGGACTTCACCATATCATTCACCCGTTCCGGCTCAATAAAAGTATAGAGAGGATGAGCCGCACGGTAAGTGTCCCACAAGGAGAAAGTACTGTAATTTGTCCAGCCCTCTACCCGGTGCACTTGCTTGTCGGGACCGTAATAGGCGCTGTCCACATCACTGTAAATGGTAGGAGCAATCATCGAATGATATAAAGCTGTATAGAACTTGACTTTCTCATCGCGGTCATCGCATTTTATTTCTATCCGGGACAATTGTTCGTTCCAATCATCCTGCACAGCAGCCAGGTATTTGTCGAAATCATCATCAGGTACTTCTACTGCTAGATTACGTGCCGCCCCTTCCATACTTACACCGGAGATGGCAGTACTGACAAGAATCTGTTCTCCTTCCTTAGTCTGAAAGTCGAATCGTGCAATGACAGATGTCCCTATCCGCTTGCCTTCTTTCTCTATGGCAGCTGTATCGAGCTGCATCGCAGCAAACGGTTTGGAGAAACGTGTACGGAAGTAGAGGCGCTGGTCGCGTGCCCAACCGTCAGAGTAACGGTAACCTTGCACCGTTACCGAATCGACGGCTTCTATGTGAGAATCATTGGTAAAATCCCAATTCATGGCTTTCCGCAAATTCAGGAAAACGGCAGCATCGGCTTTTGGGAAAGTATACCGCTGAATGCCACAACGCTCGGTGGCCGTCAACTCTACATTTATATTATAATCTTTCAGACGCACCTGATAATATCCAGCGCTTGCCGATTCTTCCGAATGAGAGAACAAAGAGTGAATGCCGAGCGGAGCTTCCGCCTCCTTATAAGGCAATGTCACCGGCATAAAAGAGATGTCATACAAGTCACCAGCGCCGGTTCCGGAGAGATGGGTATGGCTGAAGCCTGCAATGGTACTGTCCGGATAAAAATATCCGGAAATACGGTCCCAGCCCGGCAGTCCGTTGTCAGGACTGAGCTGCACCATGCCAAACGGCGCCTGGGCACCCGGATAGGTGTTTCCAGTAAAATCTGTACCGATAAAGGGATTCACAAACTCTGTATAAGACACACTCTTCACATCCGACACCTGCGAGGTGCATGCCAGAAAGGATGAAAAGACCACAAACAAACAACAAGATTTTATCAAATTCATAACATTATAGGGTTAACGTGTATAGTATAACAACCTAACCGGATAAAACACTTACACATCTTGTCACTTTTCTACAGAATTCATGCAAACAAAAGTAATACAAAATTCCGATTAATCCTCTTTTTTATTTTGTAAAAATATACTTTACACTATCTTTGTCACAAAAAGTCACAATGAATTACACGACCTATCTTTTCGACTTTGATTATACGCTTGCTGATTCTTCCCGCGGAATCGTCACTTGTTTCCACAACGTACTGACCCGTCACGGATATACAGAGGTGACGGATGACGACATCAAACGTACTATCGGCAAGACTCTGGAAGACTCTTTTTCCATCCTCACCGGCGTGACAGATGCCGGACAACTGGCAGGATTCAAGGCAGAATACCGAAAAGAGGCCGATACGCATATGACTGTCAACACGGTGCTTTTCCTGGAAACCAAGTCCGTACTGACTGCACTGAAGGACTCCGGCGCCCGCATCGGAATCATCTCGACCAAATACCGATTCCGCATCAAGGAACTCCTCGACCAGCATTTTCCTGAAGATTTTATGGACATCATCGTGGGTGGTGAAGACGTGAAAGCCGCCAAGCCATCTCCCGAAGGGCTACTCCTTGCCATTAAGCGGCTACATGTCAGCAAAGCCGAGACCCTCTATATAGGCGACAGCACGGTAGATGCGGAAACAGCCCAAGCGGCCGGAGTAGACTTTGCTGGAGTCACCCACGGAGTAACCACTGCCAAAGAATTGGAGAAGTACCCACACCGGAAAATAATGAACACCTTGGAAGAACTGCTGGCAGTTCAGGAGGAGCATCCTTCCATATTCAAGATTGAAAATCCCATCCGGCCGGAAAATGCGCATGCCACTTCTCCCCGGAAACAGAAAAGGATAAGCGTCTGGCAAATCCTCCTTCTAGTGACACTCTTCTGGCTGGCTATTGAAGAGCTGGACATGACCGACGACAGCAACTTCTTCCCGGTTGTTTTCATACTGACATTGTGGGGTATCCTCCAAAAAAGAAGGATACTACCCAACAAAGCAAGAACTTTCATCGACTCATGGTGGCACCCCTGCGCAGTACGCTTACGCGCATTTCACATCAAGCTGATACAAGGGAGAAAAACTCCTCCCGCTGGCAACGAAACCTGCACCTGTCTGAATTGTGGCACCACCTATACCGGCAACTACTGTAACCGTTGCGGACAAAGCCGTAACACTCCACGCTATCGGTTGAGTAACGCGCTTAAAAACATTGCCGGAGGCTTCTTCAATATAGATAATGGCTTTGGACGTACCCTTCTGGAACTCCTCTACCGTCCGGGGTACATGATTAGAGACTTCATCGGTGGTAAGCGTGTAGAGTATTTTCGCCCGTTCCAGACACTCTTCATTCTTGCAGCCCTTTATATCATGGCTGTGCAACTGGTAGACCCGGAAGCCCTAAGCAAAAAAGAAAAGACGGAAAAGACAGAGCAGACAGACAAAGAAGAAATCATTGCCGCTAAAGAGAAGCTTACCAAAAAGATGGAGAAAACCTATAGCAAAGAGGAAAAGCGAGCCCTCGCCATCACTATAAAAAGCCTGGAGAAAAGCTTGAACAAACTGGAAGAGAAGAACGACTCCACTTCTGCCACACAGGTGTCCGAACAGAACAGCGATGATGGCGACCTCATCGATGAATTTGTAAACGACACCTCGGAAGTGGAAGACAGACTGGAAAAAGTCTTACAGAACTCTCCTTTCCTAATGAAAGTATGGAATCTGATGAAGAGCTGGGGACACGGAAACAAGGCATTCCGCATCATTGCCACACTGCCTTTGTTTGCACTTGCCACCCAACTTGCCTTCCGACGCCGGAAATATAAGTTAAACTACAATACCACGGAGCATGTGTTCATACAAGCCTACATAGCTTGCCAGATACTCCTGCTGAGCATCATCGTGCTGCCTTTCAACGGGTACGCAAAGGTAGACGATTTGTATGAGCTGCCTTTATGGCTTATTTTCGTCCTATTCTGTTGGGATTACAAACAATTGTACCGCTGCACCTGGTGGAGAAGCTTTTGGCGCACTATCCTCATGCTGACTTACAGTCTTGTGCTACTCGTCATATTCGCGTGTCTTGTAATGGCGCTGATGCTGGCCGGTATCTATGTTCTGAAATTCATTTTGTAACAGAAACCATCCCTACACGGACTGTTTCTCCTTGATGAAACAGTTTTTCTCCAATAATCTAAAAGTACAATCTGCATTAAAAGAACAAAAAAGCAAAAGAACATTTGTCCATTTAGAATAAAAAGAGTACTTTTGTGCCCGATTATTCCGCACCGGGTTCGACCAAGTGCTTTCTAAGTGATTAGAGACCACCCGACGGAGCTAACTTATACATTATAT
>ENA-OZHC01000475-OZHC01000475.1-human-gut-metagenome-genome-assembly--contig:-NODE-475-length-17311-cov-6.934458_pt1 | contig 17311 bp, 8 predicted proteins | sample MGYA00244043_ERZ653680 | MGnify/ENA primary metagenome ERZ653680 (study PRJEB26926, sample SAMN06165323) | human gut metagenome | biome: ENVO:00009003; feature: ENVO:2100002; material: ENVO:00002003...
CTTATTATATTTTTCATAATCCAATTTATTTATCAGTTTTTATAATATGGATTTTGAACCAATGCATGATTGGTCTCTATCTCGTGAATATTAATTGGCAAAAACCAAGCATAGTTATCCTGCAATGTAGATTCAATCCACACATCTTGTTCAGTAATATTACGTTCTACAACAATTTCAATAAAACGTTTTTTATAGCGATAATCTTGACTCTTACCCAGACGAACTAAATCATACCAACGTTTTCCTTCAGCTGCCAATTCGATATCACGTTCTTTTAATACTCCTTCAAGTAGTGTCAACTCATCTATAGCATCTAAATTAGGTTCCCAATCACTCAATTTCGCACGTGAACGAATTTTATTTACTAAATTCACTGCTTCTTCCCAATTTTCACGACCTCCTTTCCAAACGAGTGCTTCAGCTTTCATCAGAATAACATCAGACATACGATAAATAATAAAATTTGCTGGTTCGTCAGTAAAATTACGTTGATATGCATAGTCTAAAGTAGAACCTGCTGTCCGATATTTCCAGATAAGACATGGGGGAACTGTCCCGTCAGTAGAACCATCTGTCGATTTATAGTAACAATACGTACGATAAAAACCGCGAACTGAATTTTCTTCTATACTGGTTCCTCCTGTGCCATCATCAAATTCTTCATCTTCTGCCATCAACTGAGTACACATCACTGGAGTAAACTGATATGTACTGGAACTAATAGCCGCTGATCCACCAGACGGATCAACTGTCCCAAAAAAGACAGAAGGAGCATTCACACCTTGTCCATTTGTCACATCATAGTAAATTTCAAATATAGATTCATTGCTAAACCCTTCATAAAAGATTTTAGAAGCCCATTGCTCGGAATCAGCAATAAATACAGGATGAATTCCAGATGTTACTTCACCTGCCGTAAGTAACTTATTCGCATTTTCAATACAAGCATCATAATCACCAGACCATAAACAAACATCCGCCATTAATGCATAAAAAGCCCAACGTGTAGCACGTCCTTTATTTGCCCAACTATCAGTATAGGATCCACGAATATACGGATTGTTCAATGCTACAGTAATATCCGCCTTGATCTGTGCAATGATTTCTTCCTCTGATGATTTTGGGTAATCATAAGGAGTCGAATCATCTACATAAGACTTCAAAATCAAAGGAGCTTCCTTAAAATTACGTACCATATAAAAATAGGCAAGTGCACGTTGAAAATAAGCTTCACATAAATGAGCATTCATGTCTCTTTCCAAGTAAGTTTCATCTTCTGCCATCACCCCGGGAGCAAATTCAATTACAGAATTAGCTATTCCTATTATTTTATACAATGTTGCCCAACTACAAATTCCCAATTCGGGTGTTAATTTAAAATTTTCCAAAGCCAATTCCTGGCTCCCTCTATATGCATAAACAGATCCTCCGCGCAATTCTCCCCAATTGATAAGAGTAGGCACCATATCACGAATGTATGCATAACCAGTACCTAACAATGCTTCTACATCTGACTTCTTTTTCCAGTAGTCTTCGGAGAGCTGCTGGTTTTTAGGTAAAATCTCCAACCAGTCACTACAAGCACTCAAAATCATCACAAGTGCAATTATCATACATAGAAAATATTTTTTCATATCTCACAAAGATTTAAAAGTTCAAATTAATACCAAACGAGAAGCGTATCGAGCAAGGGGTATCAGCTGTATCTTTAGCAGCCCCGGAAGACGGAGTTCGTACCTCCGGATCCTGTCCTGTATAATTTGTCCACGTGAACAGATTGTAGGCTGTTATAAAAGTACTCAATCCATTTACTCCCCACCTATTACAGACTGATGTCGGAAAAGCATAACTTAGCGATAAAGATTTCAGACGTAAAAAGGATCCGTCTTCCACAAAACGATCTGAAGGTAGATAGTTATAACCTTCTGCATATAAAGCGCGGGGTATATTGGTATCATCACCTTCCTGCCTCCATCTCCTCAATACAGCAGTACTCTGATTCTTACGTCCATCCATGCATTCATTATACATCCGAGTCGTATTAGCTATCTTTTGCCCGAAACGTCCATGGAATGAACAGTTGAGGGTTACCCGTTTATAACGGATGCCAAAACCACCACCCCCTGTAATAATAGGTTGTGAATTCCCCATATATACTAAATCATAAGCATTAATAACACCATCATGATTAATATCTTCATATTTAGCATCACCCGGATAAACAAGTTTGTCTTTATTCTTCATTACAATCGGATTTCCTTTCAAATCTTTCATTACAGCACCTTCCGCATCACGTGCATAAGTCTCCTCAACATTCTGAAAAACTCCTTGGTAACGAAAACCGAAGAAAGCTCCCAACGGACGATTCGCTTCCATAATTCCAATATATCCTCCGCCTTTCGGCTCGCCATTTCCCACAACATAATCTTCCGGTTTCGCCTGCGACACATTAGCAGGAAATTCTAAAATTTCATTCTTATTACGACTTATATTAACATAGCCGGTCACTTGCCAGTCTTTGGTTTTCAATGCGGTAAAGTCTGTACGGAATTCCCATCCTCTATTACGCATTTTACCATCATTAAACCATCCTACTGACGAATATCCAGTAGAATAAGGAATCGCATAATTCTTCTGCAACATATCTGTCGTTGTGCGGGTATAATAGTCAAAAGTAAAATTCAAACGTCCCCGCAAAAGAGATAAGTCCAAACCGTAATTATATTCAGTGGAAGTTTCCCATTTTAAATTATTCAATTGCATCGTTTTAGGCTCTACAGTAGACATCGAACCATAATTAAGCGGACTATTATCATAAGTAAGCGGTCCGAATGTCCCAAAATAAACCAGCGTTCTAGGCGCTGCGCCAGTCTGTCCATAACTAAAACGGAATTTTGCTTCATGAAGCCAATTTTCATGTATAGTTTCCATAAAAGGTTCATTCTGTAAATGCCACGCAAAGCCCACTCCCGGGAAACGTCCGAAACGGTTAGACTTACCCAACATGGAATTCCCTTCCACATTCAAAGAACCATGAAATACATATCGATCAAGTAATGTATAATTAGCCAAAAAAGTCATCGCGGCATTACGTGATTCCGATTCTCCCGAATATAAATTCTCCACAGTAGATCCCATTATAGGATCGGACAAATCTGAAGATGCATTTCCTGAAGTTTCACTCGAATAACTGGAGCCCCAATACTGACTGGCACGCAGCAGACCCGTCAAAATGATCTTATGTTGATTGTTCCAGTCTTTAATGTACGTCAATTTATGTTCTGTACCGACTGTCAATCCTTCAGAGTTCGCATCCAAACTACGATTAGCCCAAATACTATTCCATTGCACTCCTGTAGCTTCTTGAGGTAAGAACTTTCGATTTTTCGAAGAATTCATATTTATATTAACATATCCCGTATAAGTCAATCCCGGAATTGGATTATAAGTGGCCCGAATGGTGACACGTCCTTCCCGTGCAGAAGTTTTATTAAAACTTTCTTTCGCCATTGCTACCGGATTATAATTGGACGCTGCAGACTGAGCACTGTTTACACTAAATTCTCCCTCCCAATCCGCAGTCTGATAACTAAAATATTGTGGTATACGTTTACCTGTTTCATCACTAATATAATAAGGTGATTTATTAGGCATCTTCGCAAAAGCCTCACCACGAACTCCAATCCAGTTTGCATCCTTATTCGTTTGACTATAATAGAAGTCTGAACCAAACCTCAACTTATTGGAGAAATTATAATCTACTGCCATAGAAGCTGTCAAACGATCCATGCCAGTACCAATCGTAGTACCCACATCTTTAGAATATCCTAATGAAAGTCTGTAAGTAGCCTTATCACCACCGCCGCTCATAGAGAAATTGTTATCAAGCGTATAACCAGTCTGACGCACTTCGTCCAACCAATCTGTATTTTGATTAAACTCATCAAAGTATTTCCATGTAGGGTTATAATTGATTTCCGGCGTATTATACAACAATTCCAGATAAGAATTGGCTGTTGTTGAACCAAGTCCTACATAATTTGCCGCATTCCAAATTTCATCTTGCATTAAAGCAGTGTATTGATTACCATCTAGCATAGGTATGGTAGAAGGTTCAATACGTCCGGATAGTTTTGTAGAAAAATTGAAACGTGTTTTACCAATATGGCCGCGTTTTGTTTTAATTACTAACACGCCATTAGCTCCTGATGTTCCCCAAATAGCTGTAGCAGAGGCATCCTTCAGCACTTCCACCGATTCGATATCAGTCGGTGAAATATTCAGCAGGGCACCTAAATCTTCATTATTCGCATTCTGGAAATCAAACTCATCACTTACTTTTTCAGGATAAGGCACACCATCAATCACAATGAGAGGGTCAGCAGAACCATTTAATGTATTCATACCACGAATACGGATATCAGCCTTCGTACCGGGATCTCCTCCTAACACCATGTCAACACCTCCCAATTGTCCCTGCAATGCTTCCTCAATTGTAGCTACCGGCGAAAAGGCTATCAAATCATCCATTTTTACCTTCTGAGTTGCTGAAACCGATTCTTTATGCGAAATCCCCATGTCATTACGTTCCACACGACGAGCTGAAATCACCACATCGTCAAGCTCCTGACTATTTGACTCTAAACGGATATTCAAATTTTTCTGCCCTGTATATCTGATTGTTTTTGTTTTCATTCCAATATATGAAAAAACTAAAGACAGTTTGTTTTCTCCTACCGGAACCTTCAACGTATACATACCATTCAAATCACTTATCGCTCCTCCCAAAGAACGATTTTCCGCATTTACAACGTTAATATTTACACCGACTAGGGGTTCAGCCGTTGTCCCCAGAATTTCTGTAACTTTACCAGTTACTATATTACTTCTTTGCTGGGCAAATGCTCCTCTTGTTCCTAACAAAAGGAATACAATTACTAATATATACTTTACTTGTTTCATAATCATAGTATAGATTTAGAAGACATCTTCAATAAAATGCATACATCCGTCATTGAATGCAAACGGAAAATAGTGATAGTCAGAAATAACGTTAATCACTTTACCTGTACTAGTCCCACTTTTTTCACCATCCTTCAAACTTAATGAGAATCCACTATCATAATAATATACATCTTCTCCATTCATAGCCCACAGTTTTAACCCTGTTTTATAACTTGAACCAATATAAGGATAGCCGGATATAACATTCATATTAGAGGAAAAGAAATATTTCTGTAAATACTTCTTCAACATATTCTTGTCACAAGTCGCACACTCAAATAAGCCATTCGATCCATAAAGCGTACCTCCGGTCACTCCCGGAATAGCATCCTCTTTCAACGCCTTTTCAATAGCTTCATTGGTCGGGGCAAAGAGTATATAATGAAGACCTTTAACTGTAGGAATAGTACCGGTGTTGCTATCAACCATGCCAGCTGCTATCAATAATTGAGCTATACCATAATACTTATATTTACTACTATTACCTGCAACTAAACGACTTTGTAGGCCATTATCGGTATTTTCGGCTATAAAGATATTACTACCCTCATAAGCATAGGCAAAACCATTACTCCATGCCTGCCCTTTATTGGTTATTTCACTAAACTTCACAAACGGATTACCTTTATAGTCTGGGTTCAAATACTGATTATACATTCCACTAGTAGTAATCCCGTTATCTAATGTATACCAATAATTATAGCCCACTTTTGTAGGAATCACATGTGCGCCGGAAGTAGGCAAGTCTACTCCTTCCAAAGCAGTATGCATGTTTACAACAGGAAGTGCAGTAGCGGCAGAAACCTCTACTTCTGAATTTACCGGATCCGTTGAAAAAGGATCATCGTACATCAAAACATTACCCGTAACTTTATTCAACAGCCAATAATCATTGGCAATCAACTGTTCATCATTTGGCATCAACACTGTAAATTTCGTCTGTTGAGAAGCAAAAGATTTCAACATATCAGAAAGATCAAGCATATAAAGATACATACGATAGTTCTTAGAAATAAACGCTTCACCAATAACAGAAGAAAATAAAAGAGGGGTACTAATCTTATTCAATCCGTAAAAGTTTCCATTAATACAAATAGCCTTATCCTGAACATCCGAATACGGATTAAAGTCAAACGGCATACCATAATCATTGGCTATATCTCCCTTTTCTATTTCCTCCGGAAAAACAGCAGATCCGCTATAAAAGAACTGTCCAAGAAAATGTTTCATAACTAAAGTATCTATCTCTGTAACTGATTCATAGCCTTGTCCTTTCCAATATTCATTATAAAAATTACTCAATCCCTCATTGGTCGGTGCAAATAAACTATAAGATTCTTTTGATAACTTCTTCACATCACGATAGTCACTTGTAGGCCATTCCAAAGCTATAGGTGCCATCGCCTTTCCATTATAGGCGTGTTTATGTAAAAATAAAGATTCCGAATTGACTGAAGCTCCATAGTCTTTACTTAATTGTTCATCATATTCATAAACACTAAACACATTATATAACTTCAAGAAATCAGAATACTCCTTACGTCCTTCCAACTCTACATAAAGTGTTTCTAACGGTTTCAAGACCTTATCTATTATATAAATATACCCATTATCCGTAACTACTCCATACTCATTTACACTCGCATTAGATACATTAAAACCGTTATCACCTTCCCAAGTAGAGTTCGGGTAAAAATATTCATAATTCTTCTTCGCATCTATTTTCTTTGTTTTAAAAAAATAGTGAGAAAATACCGGTACAAAACGTTCAAGATGGTAAACCATTACATTACTTTCCCATGCCGGATTGTATTCCAAAGTCGGAAGATTGGAACTTTTAGTACGATGTTTATAATACAAGCCGGCTCCAATAGCTGCATCCTCTTCAGTTGCAGCATCTCCTTCGGGGCGGAAATTCTCTAATTTTGTCTTATTATAAGAATAATATAGTAAATGAAAACCAATAAGTTTTTTCACCTCATCTATTGGCATATCACTTATACTTCCATAACCATTTTCCTCTAAATAAGCAGTAAATGCCTCATCATCCGGAGCCATTACCGTTAAAAGACTCTTACCTTCCATCATAGGACGAAAGCCCGCAAGTTCAACTCCACGTAAAAAGATTGAAAACTTACCATGTTCTCCCGTTTCCAAAACTTCCCAAGCATTACCTCTCAACCAATCTGGTATTTCATAATGTTCGCTCATCTTGTCTTCACAGGAAAACAATAAAAAGGGGAAAAGCACTAACCATAATAATCGTTGTGCATTCATCGCATTTTTCATTGTAATATAATTTAAAGTTTAAAAATTACAAATTTCAAAGTACCTACAAAAGTAACATTTGTTATTATTTTCTTTCAAGATCTGATCCTAAATAAAAACCTGTATGGGTAGGTTGGTTATAACCAATGTTTTGATGCGCCGCACTAAGACGATAGACATGATCATCCATCAAAGGATGGAAACGATAATTCGTCTCAAAGTCTGTAGTAAAAATACGCAACTCTTTATATTCCCAATCAACAAATACAATCTCTTCACGCCAATCTCCCCAAATATCACCATAAAAACACGGATTGGCCTTAGTTCCATTAATCTCTATTGATCCGAAATTCTGTGGACCAGTCAATAACCGTCCCTTCAGATAAGATGTAACCATAGCATGATCCAAGACCTGACGGTTCAATGTTCCATCCCACCATATAGCCATATTAGCAGATTCTGCACCCGCTTTGCTTGTTGGTAAAGGTTTATTTAAAGGAGTACCTTTACAAGAGTACAAATCACTTCCTAAAGTCCATACTTCACAGCCGGGAGATTCAGGATCAATATCACCTACCATGCAACGCGCCACATCACCATTTCCTGGTATATACCAAAGAACTATACCTGTAGCAGCATCACGGAAAGTTACTCCCCGCCCTTTATGTGAAGGTTCTCCTTCGTGGCAAGCCACAACCTGCAAACCAGACAAACTCGGATCAAATTTTCCCAAATGCAAAGCATCACCATGTCCCAACAATGTATTATACAATCCTTTTCCATCATGATCAAGGCAACATGAACCGTAAACGATCTCATCCTTACCATCATGGTCTACATCACCTACAGCCAGATTATGATTTCCTTGATATGTATAATCTGGATAGTCGGGATATGTATTGAATTTCCAACGAGTCTTCAGTTCACCATCTGTGAAATGAAGCGCCCAAGCCTGCCAATTACTATAATAGCCACGACAAATAACCAGACTAGCTCTTCCATCTTGAGACCCAAAGTGTCCGACAGCCATTAAAAAACGATCTATACGATTTCCCCAGTTATCCCCCCAATAATCAAACCAAGTACTTTCATCACCACGCGGAATATACTCGGAACGAGCTATTTCTTTTCCAGTTTCTCCATCTACCAAAGATATAAACTCCGGACCGGCTAATACCATTCCTGAACTCGGATCCCTATAATCAGTCTTTCCGTCTCCATCTACATCACCTATTTGTGTACCATCCCCGAAAACTGTGCCTTCAGATGAACGAAAAGCCAATTCCGCTTTCCCATCCCCATCCAGATCATACACAATAAATGGAGTGTAATGAGGCCCTTGACGAATATTAATTCCCATATCAATCTGCCACATCAGTGTGCCATCCAGTTTATAAGCCTGAAAGAAACCACTCCCTGGCTGTATGCCATCTCCTGTGTTATCTTGATTGGTGCACAGACGCTTTAAAACTATTTCATATTCACCATCACCATCCAAATCGCCTATAGCAGCATCATTAGCATCACAATTTTCAGGAAGTCCTGTATTTTTCAAAGGAATAGAACGGTAAAATGTTTTTGCCATTTCCGGTGTAAATGTATAAGAACAAAGTTCTTCACCCGTCCGAGCATCACAAACTTTATACTCATTTGATTTACTGACATCAGCTGTCAAGTCTTTATAATTTGAGCTATTTACAATCGGAGCTTCATTCAATTTTACATAGTCCCCTCCAGTAACTTTTCTATATATATCAAAAGTGATATCTTCAGGATCGGAACTTAGCCAGCGCCAGCTTACCAATACGCCCAGTCGTTCTATTGCCCCTATATCTTTATTCTGAAAAACTGTATTGTAACTCGCTATCATAGCACGATTTGTAAGAGTAGCAGAAGGAACGGCACTCTCATCCCAATTAACGTTTTCGTTACCATCTTCCCCCGCGGAATTAGTCTCGTCGTTTACTAACGAAGTGCTATCTTTGCATGCTATCGTAACTGATAATAGAGACAAACACGCATAAGTCCATAATCTTTTCATAAATCCGTATTATTTAAAGTTAAACATAAAATTTCCATCAATAAATCTACCGCTATTAATGAGGTATGATTTCTTTTATGCTACCATCCTCATTAAATTCTATCCTATCCATACACACCTCACGGTGGTAGCCGGCAGCACGCCCCATCTTGATTCCATCCGGACGACAAAAACGGTGATAAACTATATACCATTCATCCTTGCCGGGTATTTGTAAAACAGAATTATGTCCCGTACCATAAATGTCTTTTTCCGGTACTTTGGAAAGAATCAAATTATTCTCCGGTATCTCAAGCGGGCCGACAGGAGACGTGGACATTCCATAACGCACTCTATAATCTTCATGTCTCGTGTCATTTTCAGACCACAAAAAATAATAAATGCCTTTCCTGTAAAACACATAAAGTCCTTCACGAAAATGAGTTGGATTCAGTAGCTTTAATGTTTCTTTTCTTATAGATAACATATCTTTATTCAATTCAGCAACCGCTGCATATCCATTCCCCCAATACAAAAAATCTTTTCCTGACACAGGATCATGAAATACATCCGGGTCAATCTCCGCACCTCTATTTATACCTTCAGGTTTCCAATCAATCAAAGGTGCTCCAGTATCAATGAAAGGTCCAGTTGGATCATCAGCCACAGCAACACCAATCTTTCCTGCCCCGGTATAATAAAAATAATATTTATATGTCCCTTTTTTCTTTCCTTCTTTTTCTATAATGCAAGGAGCCCATGCATTCCGACCTGCCCATGGTACATCTTTCTTCAAATCAAGGATAACCCCTTCGTCTTTCCAATTTATTAAGTCTGCTGACGAAAAAGTTTTAAAATAGTACCCTCCCCAATCTTTAAATCCATCACTTGTAGGATATATATAATATTTCTTCGTTTTATAAGAATACATTATCTCCGGGTCCGCATAATATCCTTTTAAAATAGGATTACCAGCGTATAAAAACGTAGGCAGTAGCATACTGAAAAAAAGTACAACAGTAAATGATTTACTTTCCATAATAGACTATATAAGTTAACATTAGATATTTACTCAACTCCCTCTCTTCGCTTTTTCAGGAACCCCACGCCATTTTTTATCCAACCGGATTGCCTCTTCCCGGGTGATTCCTATCACAGAGCCGTGACGAGGATGAAAGTTTTTTGTAAACGATTCTGTTTTTTTAGTGAATTTATAAAGGTCATGGCTACGCTGAAACTCATAACGTCCGCTACTATACAAGTCATACATAAGAATATACTCATTCGAATTATTTAACTTAAACACGCTTGAACCTTCTACATTCGTACGTGTCCCGGCATAGACATCCAGATAAACAAAGTCTTCTTTCCAAGGTCCTTTTAAAGATTTGCTGGTCGCCTGCTGTATCCCATTATTTATTTCTTTCCCATTCTCATCTTTTGTATTTCCTTTATAGAAAAAATGATACGTCCCATCCTTATAAATGATATCTCCATCAATCGCTCCATATTTTGCACTAAACATCAATTCCGGTTCATTCTCAAATGCCGTAAAATCATCATTGGCATACGCGCAATAAAAATCCAGTTTCTCATTATAATTAAATCTGACTGTAAAATAAACTAAGTATTTCTTTGCTTCGGGATCATAAATAGTTTGAGGAGCCCATACCCATTTCACATCCGCAAATTTCTCCGGATAAGCTTTCTCCAGTTCAATAATTCCATGCGTCCAGTCAATAAGATCCGTTGACTTCAACATCACAATTCCTGGATTGGTATTCCAACCGTTTTTTCTGGTATACATATCCGTAGCTACCATATAAAATGTCTTTTTGTCTTCTCCACGTAATATGTGCGGATCTCTGATGCCTCCGGTTCGTGATATCTTTGCCGAAGAAATCACAGGTCGGTTATCATTCAAAGCGTTCCAATTAACCGCATCTGCACTTACTGCGAATCGTAATTGCTCTTGAGTTGAAAGTTCCCCGGAACCCTCAAAATAAGCGAATAAATAACCGGTGTACTTCAGTTCCTTTTGCGAAGAACATCCACTGTTTATTACACTCAAAAACAAAATAATAATAAATAGGTATCGTTTCATCATAATATATAAATTACATTTTATGAAACAAAGGTAGGTGTTCACATTCTCAACTCGTGGCTCACATGTTACATCTTATGCAACAGATGTTACAATCGATTTATCGGGCATGGAAATATGTACACTTTCCCCCCCTATCAGTTCACCTTAGCAAAAAATAAAGAATTAATAAAGATACAATTCATTTAATTTCGTACTTTTGTTACACTATGTAAACGCACAATCTTATATTTCTTACAAATATGATTAAACTGTTATCTTTATTCGCTGCCCTTTTTTTGTTTGGAAATCATTCGGCAGCCCAAAACATAATTCTATCGGAATTGTCTACTCAAAGCCAATTACCGTCAGGAGAAATCTATTGTAGCTTTCAAGACTCGGAAGGGTATATGTGGTATGGTACGGAAGAAGGCTTGTGTCGCGATGACGGATATGCTATCAAAACATTCCGTTCGGATTTCCATACGCCGGAACTAATAAGAAGTAATATCGTAACATGTATCACAGAAGATAAAAAGAAACGAATCTGGTTCGGAACAAAAAGAGGAGTATACATTTTAGATAAAACCCAGTATCATATATTTCCTTTGGCAGATGACGAAATAAAAGAATGGTCTATCGCCAATATCATTAGCACTTCCGATAGTACCATCTGGATATCCGGCAACAACTCTATTTTACGTTATGATATGCATCAAAAAAGAATAGGAACCTATGAGGAATGGGAAGGCAATCCTAAAAAAATAGAGTACTTTTATGAGGATACTGACTTGAATACATTGTGGATTATTCAGTGGAATGGGAGAATTTTTCACTTCGATAACAAAACAAATCAATTTATTTCTCATCCCTGGCCATTTCGCGAATTTCCTACCAGCATTATAAAAGATAGATACAGCTCTGCTTATTGGGTTACTACTTGGGGAAAAGGAGTTGTCCGTTTCGACCCATTCGCAAAAGAAACGGAGAAAATGTTCGCACTTCAGCCCACAACCATAAGTACTGAAAATTATTTTCAGGGAGAGACATTCAGAATCCTCCAAGACAGCATTCTGAATTACCTTTGGGTTATTTCCACCGATAATTTATATGCTTACAACATTTCACAGGACAATACATTATCCCCTGTCGATACGTCTTCTTTTTTAAGCACTGAAAAGAAAATTCTATCAAGTATTATATCCGACCGCCTGGGTAACTTATGGATATCGGGGTATTCTCCCCATTCATTCACCATTTCTTTTCAGGAAAATCACATTGAGCACGACCGCGTTTCCGTATTGAAGAGGATGCTCAAATACCCAGTTTCTATTTGCATATTAGTTCATGATAACGGAAGCTTTTGGTTTTGGCCTAAAAGAGGCGGTTTATGCCTTTATAATCCACAAAACAATCATATTGAATTTTCAAAACTAGGTAAACGCAAATTATCTCCTTTTCTGGAAAAATCAAATCTAAATAACGGCATATTTTGTGTGCTAAAAGACAAAATTGTTTTGCTCTTACAACATAAAGAAGATAAAATCTATGAATCTGAAATTGTAGATATCACTCCCAATACAGAACCGGGCGAACGAATCCGCACGCTGCATGAAGATATATCCGGCTATTTGTGGATCGGCACTTCTAATAATCTGTTCAGATATAACCAGAAAACGAAAGAACTTCACAAAATATGGGAAAACACCGGGTTCATCAACGACATTACCTCCTTTAACAATCAAAATATCTATTTGGCAACAGAAACAAACGGCCTTCTTTGCCTTTCAAAAAATAATAAGAAAACAACTTGTAAAGTAAACGAAAATTGCTCTCATATCACCATATCACCAGATCAGAAGGTTTGGATAGGAACACAACAAGGCAACATATACTGTTACAGCCCACAAACGAATGAATTGATCTCAAAGGCTGAAGAATGTGGCTTGGAGGGAAGTGCTATCATAGATATAGAGGCAAGCCATTCAGGAAAGATTTGGATGATGACAACTCAAAAAATCATCATATATGATCCTGATAAAAACACATTCCATACCATTCATTCTTCCGACCCAACGATTTTTATGAATAAATTCAACTGTTTGTATAAAGAAAAGAGCGGCATTTTCTATATTGGAGGCACTGAAGGGTTTCTTACCTATCCTTCATTATTATCACAGGAAAATACGATAAAAACGTCTAAAGAATCATCTTTAACACTAACCGCGATGAAAGTAAACGGTCATTTAAGGGTGTTCAATTATAAAAACGAGGTTATCAAATTGAAGCCAAATGAACGTAACATAGAGTTATTCCTTTCGACGTTCAATCCTTTGAACGCAGAAAAGATCCACTATGCCTTCAAATATAAAAACGAAGGTTCTAACTGGAATTATCTTCTCCAAGGCCAAAATAACATCTATCTGCCACAAATTCCCAAAGGCTATAATGAAATAGAGGTGAAAGCTACAGACAAAGACGGGTATTGGACAAACAACAGTATGACTATCCGACTCTATCTTTCTCCACAATGGTATGAAACATGGTTCGCTTATACCATATATATCCTTATTGTCTTGACTGCCACCTTATACCTTATACATATCTATATCAAACGACAAAAAGATAAAAACAGAATTCTTATGGAAGAACGGATAGCTCAAATGAAATACCGTTTTTTTACCAATATAAGTCACGAGCTTCGCACCCCTCTGACCTTGATTATTACACCGTTAGATACAATCATAAAAAAGGTCTCGGATAAAGATGTGAAAAAACAATTAGGTATTATACACAAAAATGCACAGGGCTTATTGGAATTGGTTAATCAATTGCTCGATTTCAGAAGAATAGAAATGAAAGGGGAAACTTTAGTATTAAGCCGTGGAGAGTTGAAAAGTATCCTAGCCTTAATCCATGAGAACTTCCAACCAATAGCTATACAAAAAAAGATAGCATTCAACTACGATTGTGAGCCGGATTCAATCTACATGAATATTGATTATCTTAAAATACAGAAAATAGTCAACAATTTACTCTCAAATGCTTTCAAATTCACAGAAGAGGGTGAAATCACTTTGTCTCTAAAAGCAGAAATAGTAGACAACAGACAATACGCTGTAATAAAGGTAGAAGATACCGGAATCGGAATTCCTGAAAAGGAGTTGAATAGCATATTCGAACGTTTTCATCAGGTAAACTCAAAAAAGGAAAACGCCGGAAGTGGTATTGGTTTGCATTTAGTCAAAGAATACACAGAAATGCATCAAGGATATATAACCGTAGAAAGTACCGTCAATATAGGGAGTATTTTCCATATATATATTCCCACTGACTTAGTCGTATCCAAAGAAGCTGAAATGATGGAAAACGAAGAAGAGGATGTAGAAAAAAAAGATATAAACGTTCATGATAAAAAAATCCTAATTGTAGAAGATAATCCGGAATTTCGCGCATACTTGAAAAATGAGTTAAGCCATTATTTCACTGTTTACGAAGCATCTGATGGAGAAGAAGGCGAAAAAGAAGCATTAGAAAAAAAACCAGATATAGTCATCACCGATTTAATGATGCCAAAAGTAAATGGTTTGGAATTATGCCGCCGTATCAAAAACAATCTAGAAATATCTCACATTCCTATTATATTATTAACAGCCAGCAATAACATTGAAAACGAGAAAACCGGATATAAGGAAGGCGCTGACGCATACATATCCAAGCCTTTCAACTGGGATATTCTACTAGCCCGTATACAAAATCTGATCAAACAAAACGTACAACGCCAACAAGCTTTTAAAATAGATATTGAAGCGACTCCAAAGAGCGTTACAATTTCCGCCCTTGACGAAGAGTTATTGGGAAAAGCTATAAATCTAGTGGAAGCAAACATCAATAATTCCGAATACTCTATTGAAGACTTGAGTAGTGATATGGCAATGAGCAGAGTGAATTTATTTAGAAAAATACGTTCAATAACAGGAATGTCGCCCAGTGAATTTGTAAAAAGTGCCCGTCTAAAACGAGCAGCCAAACTACTTTCAGAGGGCGAATTAAATGTAGTAGAGGTAGCATACAGTGTCGGGTTTAATACTCCGAGCTATTTCACAAAATCTTTTAAAAAGATGTTTGGAGTACTCCCTACTGAATATAATACAAGACTAAAGGAACGTTAACTATTTGTTACTCAAGTTTCGGATTTAGAATGGCCTCGTAATAATTGACATAAACAAGAATTTGATACATTTTCTCTGCAATTCACCACCACTGATCATAGTTTTAATCCCCTTCACCTTTCTTTCAAACTTCCGATGAATAGGGCGTTTATAGGTGAAGGGTAACCCTTTCACCACCTCTTTCACTTTGCTTGGGAATGCTATATCATTATAGCTAATAGGGATATACTAATGGCAAAAACAAATATGCTGATAGATTATTTTTTCATTGGGATGATTAAAAAAAACATCGCAGTGATTGGAAGAAAACATCGCAGTGTTTGTTTTAAATCACTCTATGATTTTAGCAAGTACTATAATGACCTTCTTTCGGAATGAATGCAATGGTGAAGATGCCCCCTTCACCCGTGAACGCCCTATTTATCGGGTATTCGGAAGAAAGGTGAAGGGGGATGGACAAAATGATATATCTGTAGAAAGAACGAATGCACCTCTTGTTAACTCTCAAAAGCATAGCTTTAGCCAGGCTAAAGCTATGCTTTTTATTCCCTAAAGCTGTGCTTTAGGAAGGTCGATGTTACTCTCGGAGTGTTCTACAGATATATGCTCAAACAGCATAATTTCTAAACTTAAAAAGGGATACTTTGCATATCTGCAATATATCCCTTTCTCCAAGTTATTATTGAAAACTAATCCCTACCTGAAAAACCAAAACAGATGTTATTTCATTTGAAATGAATTAAAAGAGTGAGCAGCTAAAGAAACATTCAAATAGCGTTCCCCTAGTTTTATTGTCAGAGGTTGAGATTCTCCTTTAAAATTCCCTGCAATAACGATATATTTCTTTTCCGGTGTACGAAAAACCAATACCGGTTTTTTATCATCACCGGTAGCTTTGCTAGCAACAAGCACAGAACCCGGCACCACATATTGGGCATAATGCTTCACCGCATAATACTCCGGAGTATAAGTTGCGGTTCTTGCTTTCGAATCCACCCTTATCAGCGCATTCTGTTTCCATCCCCAAGGACTTATACCATCATCACACAGAATCACATTCCAAAAAGTATATTCTTCACAACCATTTCCTAAATAATGATTGATTAAATGAAATGTGTGTTCGCCCGCTCTCCAGTCAAATGTTCCACGTCCACACTCACTTTCCGTCTGAACATATTTGTATTGCGGATACTTATCCCGAAGCCGTGACAGTAACTGTCCTCCTTCCCACTGGACTCCTACGCCTTGAATAGCTTGAGACATACACGAATCAGAAAGTATCTGATCAATAATATCATAGCGATTCGTATTGATAGTTCCCAAATAGAGAGAAACATTCGGATGAGCAGCTTTCAGTACAGGTGCCAGATATTCGGCATTAAAACGGATGATACCTTCAGGAGTCCACGCACACCCCGGATAAGGCGTATAACTCCAAGACTCATTCTGAAACATAACCATATCAATAGGAATACCTTGTTCTTGATAAGCAGAAATGAACTTGCTAAAATAATTGGCATACGTCTTCAAATAACGTGCATCCTGTATCATAAAATCATTCAGTGCAAGCGCACGTGGAAAAAGATTGCCGGATCTGGGTCCCATATTTCCATTCAGATAATTATCTTTTTCTTCCGGAAGTTTATTATGCTTTTTGTCGCTACGCACAGGATAATCCTGATTAATCTTCATCCAGCTTGGAGGAGACCATGGCTGTCTCTTATACACATCTCCGAGCCCACGAGACATGCGCAGATCTCG
>ENA-OZHC01000520-OZHC01000520.1-human-gut-metagenome-genome-assembly--contig:-NODE-520-length-16627-cov-5.876901_pt1 | contig 16627 bp, 19 predicted proteins | sample MGYA00244043_ERZ653680 | MGnify/ENA primary metagenome ERZ653680 (study PRJEB26926, sample SAMN06165323) | human gut metagenome | biome: ENVO:00009003; feature: ENVO:2100002; material: ENVO:00002003...
GTATTCTTTTATTTTTTCTTTCGCATAGTGATAATTCACTTTGAGAGTATCGACCTTACTATCCAGTATACGGCTGATTTCTTCATAATCGAGCTCATCGTAATAGCGTAGGTTGAATATTAGCCGTTGTTTTTCGGGCAAACTCAGTATGGCTTCCTGAAACTTGACTGCCAGTTCATTTTCGTAATCAATATAATCGGAAGCCCTCAGTTTACCTATCAGTTCCTCTTGTACTTCTTCGGCAGGAATTGCTTCTTCATCCTTTCGTGTATTCAGCAAGCGCAAACTTTCATTGGTTGCAATCCTGTATATCCAGGTACTCAGCGAGCTTTCACCACGAAACTGGTCCAAATTACGGTACACCCGGATAAAGACTTCCTGAAGAACATCTTCTGCATCCTCGTGCGACACAACCAAACGCCGTATATAATTATATATAGGTACCTGGAAGTTATCCATCAGCATTTTAAACCCTTTCTTCGGGTCGGAAGCATATACCTGCCGGATCTTATCCTCGTTTATCATCAATTCAGTTTCTTAGCTTTATTAGGTTAGAAACAGAAAGAAGGATGAAGTTAAATCGGGAAGTTCACATTTTGCATTTATTAAATAAGTGGTTAAAAATAAAGTTTCTTATCTTTGCCGGCAACTCTCCCGTTTCAGATTAATTAAAAAAGAAGGATATCGATATGAAATGTAAAATCAGAAAATGGAAAATAGACGATGCCGCCGAACTTGCAGCAACCTTAAATAACAAAAACATTCAGGACAACCTTCGGGACGGTCTGCCTTATCCCTACACTGAAGACGATGCAAAATATTATATCAATGAAATGCTGAAGGCCGATAAGAACAGTATTTTCGCCTTCGCCATCACCGCTGATGACAGAGTAGTGGGAAGCATTGGTGTGTTTCGCAAAGATAACATCCACTCGCTGACTGCCGAAATAGGCTATTATATAGCAGAACCTTTTTGGGGCAAAGGCTTGGGAACCTGCGCCATCAAACAGACCTGCCAGTATGTTTTTAGTAACACTGATATCCTCCGTATTTTTGCAGAGCCGTTTAGCTATAATATCGCCTCCTGCCGGATTCTTGAAAAAAGCGGATTCAAAAATGAAGGAACACTCAGAAGTAATGCAGTCAAGAACGGGCAGATTCTGGATATGAAGATGTATTCACTCCTCAAGACTGATAACGAATCATATATTCTGCATAAACAAAATTCATTATGAGAGATCAAGCAGTATTAGTACGCAATGCAGTAAAGAATGAAATTCCTGCATTTGCCCTGATTGGGAAAGATAAGTTTGCATTGCAAACTTTGGAATACTACTATTCCCTGGCAAAAGAAGAGTGTAGCGAAGAGTTTCTTAAAGATTTGAGAGACTTGATAGAGAATGATTTCAAAAGATATCGGGAAGAAAATCCGGAAAAGATAAAGGTACCCGATATGTAGTTCACTTATATCTATAAAAAAAGGCTATCTATCCCAGACAGCCAATCTTTTGTTAACCTTAAATCTAATACTATGAAAAACACATTTCAAAGATACGGACTTTGAGGATATCTCCAAATTTTCAAGGTGATCTACAACATATTACAACATGTTTTAATAGACACTATATTTTTGTTAACTATTAAAGATTCGTTGTGTTAATAATTAACACAACGAATCTTTGACTGATGCAATATTGGTAAGTGTAGTAATAACCTATTGCTAACACTGTATCTCCTTTCTCTGCATTATCTGTCCGATTATATTAACCTCTGCATTTTCTGATTTGTTTCATTGCTTGAAACTCATAGTTTCATGCCGAGAAACAAAGTGTTTTTAAAAGATGCGCAAAGATAACGCAACCATGCTAAAAATCAAACAGTTATAAAACATATTTTTTAGCGAGGTCGGAAAAGAAAGCAAGAAAAAGCACATTTGGGCGAGAGTTACGTTACTTAATCGTAACTCGCCCTAAAATGTCTCAATATCAGATGTAACGTATTATATTACAGCCAGTTGCCTGCTTTTGCATAACGCCAAATAACTCAACAGTAATTAAATTTGTAACTAAAAAAAGTTGAGTTATGAGAAGTACGTATCGTGTATTATTTTACACTAAGAATCAGGCAGTTAAGAATGGTAAGGCACCGATTATGGGCCGCATCACCATCAATGGAACCCAGGCAGGTTTCAGTTGTAAGAAAGAAGTGTCCCTTGCTTTGTGGGACGTTAAAGCTAACCGGGCTAAAGGTAAATCCGAAGAAGCCCGGACACTCAATCAGGAGCTTGATAATATCAAGGCCCAAATCACCAAGCATTACCAGTATATCTGTGACCATGATAATTTTGTTACAGCCAAGAAAGTCTACAACCGTTACTCCGGCTTTGATGATGATAACCATACCCTTATGGGGCTTTTCAGAGAACAGCTTGAATCATATAAAGAAAAAATAGGTAAAGGTAAGGCAGAAAGTACCTATCGTGGGCTGGTTGCTGATTACAAAAGTCTTTTACTTTTCATGAAAAGTAAGAAAAATATAGAGGATATTGTCATTGAAGAACTTGAAAAAAACTTCATAGAAGATTATTATACATGGATGCTCGGAACAACATCATGTGCAAACTCTACAGCCTTCAACCGTGTCAATACCTTAAAATGGCTGATGTATATTGCGCAAGAAAGAGGCTGGATAAGAGTTCATCCATTCGTTTCTTTTGAGTGTCAGCCCGAATACAAACGTCGTTCTTTTCTTTCCGAGGATGAATTACAAAGAATGATTCATATCGAACTGAACCATAAACGTCAGCGTGCCAATCGCGATATGTTTCTTTTCATGTGCTTTACCGGACTTGCCTATGCTGACCTGAAAGCCATTACCTATATGAATATCCATACGGATTCTGACGGAGGCACATGGCTGATGGGCAACCGTATAAAGACCGGTGTCGCCTATGTAGTGAAACTGCTCCCTATTGCCATTGAACTTGTGGAAAAGTATAAAGGAGTAAATGAAAAGAAAATTTCTCCCGACCGTGTTTTTCCTGTAGGAGAATATCAGACAATGCTGGGCAGCCTCAAATATATCGGTAAGAAATGTGGTTGCAAGGTCGAAGTTACTCCGCACCTGGGACGCCACACATTCGCTGTTCTGGCTATCCTCAAGGGGATGCCGCTGGAAACCCTCCAAAAAGTGTTAGGGCATAACTCCATACTCTCCACGCAAATATATGCTGAACTTATCAATCCGAAAGTTGGTGAGGATACCGATAAATTATGTGAAAGAATTGGTAAAGTCTTCAAACTTGCCATATAATCTTCCTGCAAAAAGAAACGTCCCCAAGCCTTCATTCATTGAGGCCGGAGGACGTTTCTTTTTATTTCTTATTTTCTGAACCGCCTGAAATCCCGGTAATTCTTTTTCAGCACCTCATACAGTCCGCTTTCCGGGTAAAGCAGTTTCCCTCCGATAGTGGTATAGGGTACCAGCTTCTCATCCCTCAATGTTTGCAGCGTGCGCCGTGAAACGTGCAGCATGGCACACACGCTATCCCCCGTCAGATAATGCTCATCCGCAATCGTCGGACGTATCCGTGCCGTTGCCTCTTCTACCGCTTTTCCGGTTCTCCTGATCCATCCGGTCAGTTCCTTGAACTCTTCCGAATCTTTCGTGATAATGTCTGCCATACTCTTATTTCCTTTTTTTGATTAGTCCTTCTTCCAGGATCTGCTGGATGTCCACTTCTTTATAATAGAATTTTCCCCCGACATTTGAATAAGGGATCAATCCGTTGTCCCGGTAGTTTTGCAGGCACCGCTTCGATATGCCCAGAGCCAGGCACACGTCCTGCGCATCCAGTCATTTGTCCGGTGTTGCCGGAGCTATTTTCTTTTGCAGATCCGTCATCTGTACGGCCAGTGTACTGAGTTGCCTCTTCAATTCCTGGTAGGCACTCGTTTCCATGATTGTCAGTTCCATAATTTATTTTTTATTGTGAATGATGAAATCGGGTGCAATATAGAGGGAATATGGCAATAAACCAATCCTTTAATCGCCGGTGTCATGGATAGTCATGGATAGTCTTTTTTTGTCGTCGGCCTTTTCTCCTTTCTTTTGCTTGATTTTGGGGGAGTCGTGAAATCCGACGTCCCCTCTGTGAGTTGTCACTTGCTCTTCTTTCTCTTTTTTGCTCTGCACCATCTCTTTATGATACGTTTTTTTCCGAGAAATCAGAAATATGAGTATATTTGAAACGAAATAAAGATTTAAACGGTAAAGGTAATGTTTGCCTTTCCGCTTATATATAGACATAAGTTTCGCAAATGTTTCTAACAGGAATCTGGTAAATTCAAAAAACAGAGACTATTGCGTGGTGCTTATGCTATGCGTTTGTCATAGCGTGGGATCATGTTATACTCTGTTTTGGGCTTACCAGAGCCTCTGTTAGAATGTAGCTTGACTCCCACGTTTTTTCGTGGCTGCAAGCGATTTTAAAAGCAGTTCAATTATGGCAAAACTCCAATTACTTGCAATCATTACCCTCGACGGATACCTTTTCGACAGGGCTGTCTCTTCCCCTTTGTGGGATACTCCGGATAAATATGGCCTCACCAGAATACGGGACCGGGCCACCCAAACCCTCGGACCGGATGTGTCTTTCATTTCGCTTATACAATGGAAAAAGGAATATGAGGGTATCTATCTCGTAGAAGCGGTTCCGGATACAATCTCCGTCATAGGCAGCATGTTCAGATACTGGCTGGTGGATGAAGTCATTCTTTTTGTAATCCCCTATATCCAAGGGGACGGCACACGTCTGTTTACAGAAATTCCCGGCCCTTCCTCATGGGAAATGACCGGGAACAAATGTTTCAAATCCGATATTTGCAGGCTGACCTACAAACGGATTGAATAACTTGTGCTTATCTTCTTATCCTGATTGACTTGGTCTTGGCAGGCTTGTTATATTTCTCCCAATATTTTCTTGCCTTGTCCGGTCCTATCCAGTTCCGTTGGTCGTCGATTCCCCTGTCAGAGAGTTGCTTCCTGACCAGCTTCTGGATATCTACCTCCCCTTTGGCTACCTTGATCAGTAATTCGGAGGCTGTCATATTCAACATCAAGTCCGGGTTCAGTTCATCCGGTATCTCGTCTATTTCTCTTTTCATAAGCCGATTCTTTATTTCTTAGGTTTATTATCCTTGAAAGTCATGTCAATCCTGTAATTGTCATCCAGCTCCAGCGAGGCTTCATACTTCTTCCCTTTCTTGCTGGTAAATTTCAGGTATCCGGTACGCTTGCCTTGTAACAGTAGGAGCATCTGGTTGTCCGTCAGTTCCCTGCCATTGAACAGCCGGAATAACAGGAAACCACAATCGGGATCGCTACATTTGGCAACCTTGTTAAAGATGGTAATCGCTTCTGCTCCGCATTTGGGGCAGTTGCAATGCGGCAAGTCCGGGTGGATAAGTTTCAGAGCGAGCAGTTCCGAAACGATTCGTCGGGTATAGGAGTTGATATTCTCCGTAAATGTTTCCGTGGATATTTTGCCGGTTTCAATCTCATGCAACGCACATTCCCACTGTCCGGTCATACTCACATCAGCGATCATCTTATCCTTTATGATACCATATACTTCCAGCCCTTTTGGGGTGGGAATCAGTGACCGCCCGTTTCTTTCCACATAGTGTCTGGCAAGCAGCAGTTCGATAATTCCGGCACGCGTAGCCGGTGTACCCAGGCCGGAGTCTTTCATCGCCTCTTTTTCTTTTTCATCATCCAACTCTCGACCGCACCCTTCCATCGCAGCAAGTAGGCTCGCCTCTGTGAATATAGGCTGTGGCTTGGTTTTCTTAGCCAATGTATCAACGCCGAGAACGGGTAATGTTTCACCTTCCTGAAATTCGGGCAGGAGGCTTCCTTCTTCTTTCTCACCGGGTTCGTTATAGATGCCTCTCCATCCCGGAACCTTGATTTGGCACCCTTTTATTCCGAAGAGAACGCCGTTACAGTCTGCCTGTACAGAAACCGTTTCTTTCAGGCATTTACTGGAGAAAGCCTCCAGCATACGTCCTGCAATCATGGAATAGATATTCTGCTCGCCAAGGGAAAGATTCTGAGGATAGTTCTCCGTGATGATCAACGCATGATGGTCCGTCATCTTGCTGTCGTCCACACAGTGCTTGTTCAAAGCCTGGTTGCTTAGATTCTCCGCATGCCATGCAAAACGGGGATGTTGCTTCAGCAGGGCGATCAGAGAAGGAAGCTGCTCAAAGATGTCCTCCGTGATATAACGGCATCCGGTACGAGGATACGAGATGTAGCCGAATTCATATAACTTTTGGGCAATGTTCAGTGTCTGTTCTGCAGTCAGTCCGAGTTTGGTGTTGGCACTCCGTTGCAGGGCGGTTAAATCATAAAGCAGCGGAGCCTCTTCTGAAATCTCTTTCTTTTCTACTTGCACCACTTTGACTGTTTTCTCTTCATAGACCTTTCTACGGATCATGTCGAGTTTCTCTGTCGTATCATACTTCCCGGCGCAGGCCATTACGAGTTCTCCCCCGGCTTTCGTAGTCCGTAGTTGTAGCTGGTAATAGGGTTTGGCTATAAAGTCCCTGTTATCCAGGTATCGGCGGCAAATCATGGCCAGTGTCGGTGTCTGTACCCTTCCAAGAGAGTAGTTGCTCTTGCCTGCAGCCATACTCAAAGATAAACTGGCATTCATGCCCACTACCCAATCTGACTCTCTCCGAGCTTTGGCGGCACGGTACAGGTTGTCAAACTCACTACTCGGTTTCAGGTTATTAAAACCTGTGCGGATTGACTTTTCTGTGAGTGAGGATATCCACAGACGTTTGGTTTCTTTGGTGTATCCCAGATATTCAAGTACATATCTGGCGATTAATTCTCCCTCTCTTGCCGCATCCGTACAAATTATCACGCTACCGGCCTGTCCCAGCAGCTTACGGATTATTTCCAATTGTTTCAATGCTGACGGATCAGCTTTATAACCATCTTCCGTCTTTACCTGGCGGACGACCAGTTTGAACGGATCGGGAATAATCGGAAGCATCTCCTTTTCCGCACGTATGATACCGTAATCGGAAGGCAGGGCCAATGCCAGCAGATGGCCGTAAGTTCATGTAACGGCATATCCGTTTCCACTCAGGTATCCTTCCTGTTTCTCCGTTGCGCCCAGAACCTGGGCGATGCTGCGTGCCACCGATGGCTTCTCACAGATACAAATCGTTTTCATCTTACTTTCTTTTTTAATGTGAATGACTATTTAATTTTTACACTCTTGGTCTTTGCCTTTTCTTTCCGCACCCTCTTCTTCGGCTCTTTAGGTACGGAGAGCTTCTCTTTTTTCTCCGAGACCTGTATATTCTCCGTCAGATTCGGTATGGAGGTTTCCCTTGCCGGAAAACGGCTGGTTAAATCCATTGAGATTCCCGTCATCCCGGCATTCAGTTTCACCTGGTCTGCCGGTTGGAGATATTTCTCCCCGTTCTTTCTGGTTGCCAGCTCATACAGAACCGTTTCACGGCCTTGCAGGATTCCTTCATAATTCTGGTAAGGGAGGTTTGATTCGGACAGTCCGTTCTGCCGTAACATCCCGCAAATCTCATCGGGAGGCAATCCTCCGAACTTCCGGTCAAAAGGAGAAGAGAGGATATACCTGTATGTCGCCAGAAGCTGCTTTTCGTGGCTCATGTCGGGGCATCCTTCGTATCCCTGCAGTTGTTTTATCTTCTTTTCAATGCCGTTCAGACTCTTGAACGTATTCCTGTCTTTATCCTGAACCGGCGTTCTCCCAATCTGTATCAGCTCCATCTGAAGACGGTTCAGGTTGGACGTTTCCCATTTATTCAACAGGTTGCTGCGGTTGGTCCGGTAGTCATCCAAGAGGAGGGCGACCGGATTCCTGGTCCGGAAGAACAAGCCGGTTCGTTTTCCCCATGAGGGTTCGTGAAGGTTGGATGCGCTCCAGCGGATCGTATTGAAACGGTAAGTATCCATGAATCTTCTGAAAGGATTCCGGCTGGTGAACAGGTTCCTGAAAGTCTGCAGGAATGCTTTTCTTCCGGCATCCCTACGGCTGCGTGGTATCTCTTTTTCAGGAATGAATGTGTTATTTATCAGTTCCATAAGCTCTATCTATAATTTAGGCTTCGCCTGCTTTTGGGCGGAAGCGGTTTTCGTCTTGACTTTTTTCTTCTCATTGTCACGGGGCAGTCCGGGCTTGTCCTGCGGTTTCACGGCTGCTTGCGCCTGTCCGTCCTTAGAGGCTGCAACAGACGGGCTTGTCCGGTGATAATCCTTCCGGACTCCATCCCTGTTCAACAGCATTCCGGCCAATGACCTGGCAGCGGTTTGCAGGTCATCCATCTTCTGCTGGAAAGGATAATCCCGGCGCAATTCCTTCTGACGTGTAATCTCACGGATACCTTTTTCTACAGGTAAGAAATCCTTTTTATAGGCAAACGATTCGTCCACCGGTAAATGGGCGTATCCCCTGTCGGCTATATCCTGCAGAGTCATGATGTTCCAGTTGCGGGCAGAGAGTTCCAATGCGTTGGCCACAACAAACCGGTCGAGATTATCCCCGGTAGGATGCATGTCAAACGTAACGGAAGGTTTGTAATTTGCCAGAATTTCCATTCCGGCTTTCGGCATGGAGGTCTGGTTCTGATCGGATAGTTCCATCATCCGGCGCGAAACGGTTTCTATCCGGTAGATATTCAGCGATTCCACATCCTGCAAAGAACCGGAGTAGAAATTGTCCGCCGTCGATTGCAGGTAATCCCTGAATTTCATTGCTCCTGAAAGCCCGTCATTGAATACGCGGACACCCTGTTCCGTTTCAGCTATGGTATAGAACTGTCTGGCCTGTTTTCCGGCAGCTACCTTCTCCATCGCATCTTCGTATGCAATAAAACGCTTATACCCCGGCGAGTGGTCCAATGCCTGGATATTCTCTGCCGTCAGTTCCCTTTGGCATGCTCTCAGGTAGGCCGCTTTCCGTAGAGGGACGGAGTTGTTTTCAGTGATGCCTCCGTGAGAGACGATGAAACGGAGGGCCTTCTCACTGTCTTTTGCCGGTAGTTCACTGGTGAAAGGGATATCTTTCTTCGATATCCCTTCAAAATGCAGCAACTGGTTATCCGGTATTGTTTTCCGGTCCATAGCTATCCGGGCAGTCAGATCCATAAACACAGGAAAAGAATCCTTGTCCGTCGGTACATACGATACAACCATGACAGTGGAGACCCGGTTATCGGGCTGCAACTCTATGAAAAGGCTTTTTAAATCCGCCTTGGCGGAGAATGTGTCTTTTATTGTTTTCATCCATGTAGGCATGACAATCTGTTTTAGATGCGGGGATTATGTGACTTGTTCCGGCGGGGAGCCGCCTTTTTCTTTTCCGATGTTGCCGGTCCGGTCAGTTGCAACGGCGGACAGGCCAGTTTGTATTCTAGGCCGAGTATCTTGTCGGCGAGTTGCTGCTGCCTGTTTTGAATATGGTAGAATGTTTTCTCACTGTATCCCTTTTGGGATTGTAGCTCGGACATTTCTTTATCCAGCGGTTTGAAATCACCTTTGTGGGTGAACTCTTTGTAACTCTCATTGGTATTGAAATCTGCCGGTAAGCCGTATTCTCGGATAAAGAGCAGGGTGAATATCTCTGCATTTTTAGAATTCACCGAAAGCCGGTTATCTTCCGTGAACTGTTTGAAGGCATGATAAGCCGGCTCTGTGGGATAGCCTCCTTTTTTCAGCAGCTCGGATTGTTCAATGGGATACAAAGGAATCTTTTCCAACTGTTTATCCGATGGGTTGGACTGGAAGAATTCCAGATGCTTCTGCATATAATGTTCCGTACTATGGTTCGGACTGGAGATGTAGAATTCCCTGATCCGTCCCAGAGCCTGTACTTCCGGAGTGAAGAACCGGTCAGCCAAATTTTGAAGAAAACATTGTTTGTAGATGACTCCTTCATCTGTCACCGGCAGGTAGACGGCCCCTTTGGGAGTTTGTATGGAGATGATGGGGCCTATCTCTTTATTCTGCCGGTTATCCGGTGAAATTCCATAATCACGTTTTAAAATATAGGTTGCCTGATCACGGATCAGTGCTTTGATCTTTTCCTGTTCGCCTTTATTTTCTGCCGGAATATTCTGTAACGCATTAAACTGGGAGTTAAAAGAGTTCTTATGCATGAACGGAATTTGTCTGGTGGTATAATCTATTCCATAAATTCCAGCTGTTTCTTGTAAAGACAGTAGCCGGAGTATCTGGGCATTTGCAATACTCGTGACTATCCCATAGGAAGACGCGAATTTATCATAAGCGTCAAACGTCGGTTCTATGCGATGGCTCCTGTCCAGTCGGGCATTTCTCAGAATAGTCGCATCCAGATATTGCGCTTTATCCGGTATAAAGTCGTTTGTATATAATGAAAAGGGACTGGCGGATGTCTGAAATGCCTTTATCACTTCTGCATTCGGATTAGTCAGTTTGTACAGGTTGACAAACTCAGGTTTCTCTTCGCCCATAATAAAAAAATGGTCGGCTAAGTGTTGCATATAGGAATGGCAGCACGTCTTTCCGTAACCGGAATATTCAAATAGAAGTACTCCTTTGGCGGTTTCTAATGCAGTCAGTGTTTCTGACGGATCGTCGTGGAAAGTGGTCTGCGCAAGCGCGAAACGTTTAGCCTCTGGCTGTACAAGCAGATGGTTGGCAAGCCCGCAGGACACCAGCATGGGCAGGCCTTTTTCTTCATCGCGTGAATAAAGGTATTCCAACCCTCTGAGTGAGACATTATTCTGTATGCTTCCTCCGTTCTCGCTGATAAATTTCTGTACCAGACTATTGTCCTTATCAAAGGAACGGATATCGGGGTAGCTTATTTCTGACGGAAACTGATACCGGCACAGGTAGAAATCCGGCAGGTAACTCTGGGTCAGGGAGGATTTGTACATATCTCTTTGACGTTGCAAATATTCGGTAAATCTTTGATTTGCCATCGATACTTCTTTCTCCGGTATCAGGTGTATTTCCAGTTGCCGGGGTTTTCCTTTGGAGTCCTGGGCAACAAAAAAATGAAGGATGAGTTCGGGATTTTTCTGTTTCATGTTTTTTCTTTATTAATGATTATAATTTGATTGGTCCGGATTTCTTTTTTGCTTCTTTTTTTGCCTCCATCTTTTCCGGTTTGGAAGGCTCGTATCCCCGGACATTGTATTCTGTTTGCAGGATTCTTCCGGCCACATCCTTTGCTGTTTTTTGGAGGGCTCCGGAAAGAGGTGAATGTTCCGGATTTTTCAGGTAGGAGTACGTCAATATCTCCAGTATTTTCTCAAAACTGTTTTCATGGATGAACCCGTAGCGGAGTTTGGATATGTTAATGCCATTCTTGTAGATTTCATCCAAATGGGCTATATCCGTCATGATTTCGCTTCTATCCAGATTAAACTTGCTTAAGAAGTTATCATAATCGCTTTTGTCGGGTTTCATGGAACATCGGACGGATGGAGAATGGTCTTTCATGAAATCCTTTGGATAATAGATACCTTCTGAAGGAATAAAACAGTGGGGCATCTCCGGCGTGAACATAACGGCGCATTGTCTGGAATCTTCCACTATGATATTGTTGGCGGTACTGAAATAATAGATCTCAAGGGAGTCGACACCTCTCAATGCTGGTGAGAAATAATTGTCTGCCAGATATTGCAGATACCGTTCCATGCATTGGATTCCTCTTCCGGTATCATCGAATAAAAGTACACCGTTCTCGCTTTGTATGGCGGTAACGGTTCTCTCCCGGATATTGTCCATCTTTTCCGAATGATATTGTATGTATGCCTCCAGTACTTTTGCTGTGTCGGCATTATCATTTATCCTTTCCAGCAGAGCGACCGTATCAAACATGTGTCCAGGTAATCCCCTTGCAGAGATTTCATGAGCGAAAACAAGACTTCTGAGCGAAATAGAAGGGAGTTCTTCCAATTCCCCATTATACATGACTTCATGTATAACGGAAGGAGTATCCATTTCAATGTCTTTGTCTAATTGGAGACAATAGATGGTTTCTTCCGGAATATAGGTCCCACCCAGTGCGAGTTCCGCTTGCTCTCTCAGGTAATTACCGCACTGTATATCCTGGTTCTCTCCGGATATATGGCTGTAATCAACCACTTTGCCCAACTTGTCGTTTACATTAAAAAGAATAGTGTCGTTTGTATTCATAATTCTTCTGATTTATAAAGTGAATAATTAAGAGAGTTTACGCCCTTTCGGTGGGCCGGGAGCTTTTTCATTTTTTATCTTATGCTCCACCTTCTGCTTCTTCTCCAAATCTATGGCTCATGGGAAACAGATCATAATCTGGTCCGGGCAGCAAAGGGAGATTCTTTTTTGTTTCATGGATTCGTCATCCAGCTGAATGCGGACAAAGTAATCCATCTCCCCTTTTCCGGTTTCCTTGATGGCGATGACTTTCCCTTTATAGGGAACGGGAGCCTGTTCTTCCGGATCGTTCTCTACAATCCGTGCCCCGATGCGAATCTGACTTTTGGGTATCATATCGTTTTATTTTAAACGGTTATTATTACGTCTATTTTTACTCTCTGTCTTTTTAACGGTATTCTTCACTTCCGGTAGCGGATAGAGCAGCCCCTCTTTCATCATATACGTCTTGATGCCGAAAGATTTGGATGAGCTTTCAATCCTGCCTTGTTCGAAGTTGGCTTTACAATATTGCAGATGCCTTGTCGTTTCTTTGTCGTTTTCCGGTATATAAAGCGCATCCCCCGAGACCAGTACCCATTTTTGTATCTTATTCAATTTTTGGTTTCCGACAGTGAAAGTAACGGTGGAATCATTCAGCATGTTTTCAAGGGAACGGTGGCCTCTCACATCGAAATCCCTTTTCAAGATATCGCCTGCAGCCTTGCGGATTTCCAATGACCATTGTTTGAATTTCTCCCCGTCAAAGTCATCAGCCGACTTAACTTGAGTTGTTTTCTCCAGTTCATTAGCATACGGCAGCAGTTCATTGAAATAGGTAAACGGTTGTTCATGAATATTCATATAACCGTTACGTATGACAGTCAGCAACCGATAAATGTCATGGTTTCCCTGGCTGATAGAAACATGCGTATCCTTATTGAAGTGCCAGTCGGTAGCGAATTTTATAAAACTTTCCCCTGTCGCTTCCATCGAATGATAGTAGGAAGGTTTTAACCCGTCGATGAATCCTTCGGGCAGTTCGGATGCACGGACATAAGATGCCGGATAAAAATTGAAAAAATAATCCAGCTCCATCGGTTTACATGGTTGGAAGGATGCATCTATGAAAGGAACCAGTTTGTCCTGGACGGACATGCAGTCATATACGGCCAGATGGCCCATATTATAATGCGGATCGAAGTAGTGGTCAGTCAGATGCTGGAGGCATTCCCGAAATCCGTTCCTGCCGATTTCATTGCCAGAAAAAATAAGGTATCCGAAGTCATTCTCTACAACTTTCAATGGAAATACATACTGAGGCTGACATCGGTACAATGTTCTTTTTTCCAATTGCTGCAAACGGAACTCCAGATATGCGGATTCCTGCATGATATACTTCTTCAGTAAGCTGCCGTCCGGCTCATTCTTATGCCTGTAGGTATAGACCGCATCATGCAGGGAGATGCGTTTGGCTGGAGGGATGCAGTGTTCCTGGAAATACGGCAGCAGTTCCTTGCTGATATATTCCTCGAAAGGGACATGGGGATTTACCGGTGGGACTTGTTTCATGGTCGCCAGATCATACCGGAGAAGTTCCGTATCAGGAATATAGGGACTGCACTCCGCTTCCTTGACGTTGTTAATCAGAAAATTACGGAACAGGTTGTCTGCATCTCCATTCTGAATGAACGTGAGGGTATTCAGAGGCTGGCGGGAAGTAAAATGATGGTAACGGTCTACCGCGACAAAAATGCTACCCGGTTTTTCGGGATCGAATAACGGATTTTCCATTTGGTTTCTCTTGTCCATATTTCTACAGTTTAGGGTGGGTATTTTTTTTCTTTTTCACGTCCCGCTTTTTATCCAAAACCTTTTCGATTACCGCTTTCACTTTGAATACCTGCTTGTTTCCGGGCGGTTCTTTAGAGAATACGATCCGGGAGAAATCCCCGTTCACCCATGCATAGGAATGGGACGGATTGTTCTTTGCCTCCGCGGGCAGAAAGAGCACATGTCCCGCCTCCAGTACCTGCCGATGAGGAGTAAAAAGACGGACACCGTCTACCATGACACTGTCCATCGGGTCATTGAGAATCCTTTCGACCGTGCGGTGTCCACGTACGTCGTAGAATCGTTTGAGGAGTTTATCCAGCTCGTCCTTATCCCGGCTGTTTTCATCTATCTGTTCACGTATTTCCAGTGTCGCGGATCGACGGGAGAGCTCGGAAAGTGCGCGTTCCTTACCGGCTATCGCATCCAACGCATCAATAATATTACAGTTACGGTGGCTGATGTCACAATGGGCATTGTGGCAGAAACTGCGGAAATCTTCCGGGGTGGGTTTCATCTCATTCCGGTATGCCGGTTCCATCTCCGGGAGTCTGTTCATCTTCAGGTAAGGATATTCAGTGAACAGGTTCTCACCCGGATTGACAGACGGCCCCTGTCAGAGGATGCCTTCCGCCCCGTAAACATGGACCGGACCGAGGTTGAAATGGGGATCGAAGTAATGGTCCGCCACAAGCTGCAGGAATTTCTGCATGTTTGCCTGCCCTTCAGCCGTATGGGTGAAGAATAAAAAGCCGTCAGCGGTTTCTATGGCTGTATAGGATTGTTCGGGTTGCTTCATTATTTATAATTTAGGGGAATTGTTCTTTTTCGTTTTTACTTCTTTTTTCAAAGCGGCGGTATATGGGATGATTCTGCCGTTTTTCTCCTGATACACAGCGTTGTCTGCCGGAGGTTTGGAGTATGCCACTACCCGGTTACATTTCTTATCGGCATGAAGAAAGTGCAACCCGGGCATTGATTCGGATATTTTGGAAGAGTATATCCATTTGCCTTCCAGCAGGGCTTGTCTCATGGCTTGGCTGGCATCGGCTCCACCAATGAGAAACGGAACGCTCTTGTCATTCAGTGTCCTCTCCAATGTACGGTGTCCCCTTACATCAAATTCCGTTTGAAGGATATTTTCCGCTTTCCGGCGCATTTCATCCAGTACATCAGCCAAATTCAGACCGGAGGATTGTCCGTTGATGCAGTTGTCTATCCGGGTGACATATTCTTGAAATACATTTCGGTATCCGAAGTCAGTATCACATACTATATCCCGTTTGAATCCGTTTTCTATCAGATACAACAGTTTGCTGATATCCGCATTGTTACGGCTTGCAGGGCATCCGGCAAATTCAGTCAGACGAAGGAACTCAGAAGCGGTCGGCTCCATATTCGTTTCAAATGTCTGCCTCCACTGTTTCCGGTCACGGAAAGTATCTTTTGAGAATATGGTTTCATCAAAGTCATATTCCCCTTTCCCGTTTTGAGGATTCTTCCGGTAACAGGCATCCACCAAAGGACGGATATTGTCGGACAGGCTGTTGACCTGGTATTGTCTGACGGGGCCGGGTTCGCTGTGAACCCAGAAATAATTGCCGGATAGTTGTTGATAACAGATTTTCAACCCGTCCCGTCCTGTTTTGGTATCACTGAAAAACAGGATTCCTTTGGATGTTTCCACAGCATGCAAGGGTAATTTATGAACCGGATCATAATTATACCTGACAGCCAGTTCATCCTGCTTCCCGTGAAACTGGAGCAGTCCGTCCAATTGCTCTGCTGTCAACTTGGGCAGCTCGCCTGATTCCATGAATATGTCACTGCGTGACTGTGCAAACAGCACATTCCTCAGATTGGTGCTTATAAGGGGAACCAGCCCCTTTTCCCGGGTATAGGGCAGCAATATCCGGGAGATATATTCCTTTTTAGCAATATCCCCTGTGATGGCAGGTACATCCGTCATCTTCGGAAAAGAATAGATTTCCAGACGGGTATCCGGTACAAAAACGGCATTTTTAGCTTTTATCGTTTCCCGGCTGAACAGAGACATGAACGTATAAACAGGGTCTTGCCTGTCGGGATCGGCAGGATAGAGCATATAGGAGGATTCCGCATGAGGTTTCTCCTTGCCGGTTTCATAACCGACAAGAAGATAGCCTTCACCGTCTTTCCTGAAAAGCTCGTCCAATAACTTGGGGTCATCAGAAATATAGGCTGCCATATTGTTACATTTTAGGGGTTATGGACGGCTTGCGGGTGCGTGTTTTCTTTTCCGCTTGCCCGGAGGTTTCTTCTTTTTTCAGAGGCTTTCCGGCGGTTTGTACCGGTCCGTTAACCTGTGGCTCTCCGTTAGCGGCCCGCTGCTGTTCCTGTTTCTGCCCCTCTTCCAGCTTTTGGGTGCTTCTTTCCCAAAGGAATTCAACACCCCGCTCGGCGGCACTCATCTGGATGGAGGTAGTATAATATTTCCCATTATTGGACTTGAAACGGATCGGCACTTCCTCTCCACGCACGGCGGCTTCATATTCTTTTTTGGAAAGCGTATAATCTGTCTCTTATA
>ENA-OZHC01000521-OZHC01000521.1-human-gut-metagenome-genome-assembly--contig:-NODE-521-length-16625-cov-5.892879_pt1 | contig 16625 bp, 7 predicted proteins | sample MGYA00244043_ERZ653680 | MGnify/ENA primary metagenome ERZ653680 (study PRJEB26926, sample SAMN06165323) | human gut metagenome | biome: ENVO:00009003; feature: ENVO:2100002; material: ENVO:00002003...
ACCTAAGCCTTCGTCGGCAGCGTCAGATGTGTATAAGAGACAGCTTTAAAATAAGAGGACATCTCATCCTTTGACCATACGTGTGGATTAATAGATAATTCTTTCTCCACTATATATTCTATTGTTGGATCATAAGTTCTTACACTATAAAAAGATTTATATTTTCCATTCACACTTATAACATAGTGAACTTTAACTTTGACATCTTCAGTTAATATTGAAGTTTTTTGAGTCGTAATATCATGATAAGGTGCTCCATCTGATTGAGACCTATAAGAAGGAATAATACCAAACACAGGTTCAGTTACATATTCTACACGAGGATGCACATCCCAGGAAGTAGCCTCTATCCTAGTTTTAGTATCTTCATCCCAATACACAACTTCTGGCAACCGACTTGACTTATATTGCTTAGCAATTAAATGATATCCCAGTCCACTTTCAAACATTGTCCGAACAGGTGTTCTCGTATCCGAATAATAGTTTAAATTCTCCCCTTTCAAGTGCCCTGTAGATAAACTGTATTCTACAGATAAATGCCTAATACACGATCTAAAAATAGGATTTATCTGAATAGGGGAACGGCTAGGATCGACCTCTTTTTTTATTAAGAACTCCAATTGTGGATACAATTGATAAGCAGGATTCCATCTCGCAGACTGAACTTTGGCATATCTATTAATTGAAAGTACAGGAGCATTTGCAAGATTCCAAAATCCTAATCCTGGATAAAAGCCTTTAGTTAATCGAATAGAAGGTATAGAAGTGGTTGTAATTTGTCCTGTTGTTCCTTCGATTTTAATAGAACCCGTCGTTTTAAAATTAAGAGAAAAACTTGTAGGAGTAGCTGATTTAGAACCACCCAAAGAACCAAAGATTAGTCCCAACCCAGATGTCACCATAGAGGATATATCATTATTTGCCAAATTTTTTATTACATTTGCAGCAACGTTCTTTATAGGCTTCTTCGAACCATTAACACTAATATTACTAAGTAGCCATTGTTTCGCACTATCTTGCAGCATCGTAATATTACCCTTATTAAATAACCCCATTGACGGTTTTGATGAGGAAACAGACGGCGTATTACTAACAATACTACCAGAAGAGGATGCATTAAAATCCCCTTCTAAAGAAATAGTACCAATGTTCTGTTGATATACTGAAATACCTAATGAAAAATTAGGATTTGCAGAATATTGATATGATAGTTCAAACTGAAAACAATTCCAACCAATCGTTAATCCTTTTGTTTTATTAGTTGTAACATTCATAACGTCAATAGATGAAATATTAAGTTCCTGTGATACAGGATATGTAAAGAAGCCATCTTGACAATAAAAAACTTTTTTACGATCTGGGAATTCAATCTGCCAGTAGGCATTATTCCCAGCCGAAGCTTCTTCTAAATAATAGAAACCTTTCAAAACCCCTGTAAATTTATTATAAAATATCAAATAGTTCATTTTCGCTTCTTGTCTTGCTATAGAATTCTCTAATAAAATCCAACCATCTTCAGCTCTAATATCAAATCTCACTTCATTTGGTATCGAAGTAGCTACAAAAGACTTATTCCAAGGAACAGAAATAGAATCAGCCAAATCCACTATTTTTATCTTAGTCCAATCTTCCCATGCACCTTTGGGGATAGTAAATGAGCTTTCAAGTCTTGTTGATGCTACTTCAACATCATAACTACGCTCCTCCATAATATCCTCCAAAGAATCTGTACAGGACATTCCTATACAGAAAAATATAATAAGACACAAATAAATCTTCTTCATAATATATTTTTTTACATATCTTTTATTCTAAAATATAGGTCCCTTTTATCACATCTACCATTAAAGAAAATGTTCCGCGTATTGTACTGTCAAATTCTACATTAGCAGCATTATCATTTTTCCTATAGAATAATAGATTCTTACTACCACCAAATGAAACTTTCCACCCCATATCTAAGACTATCTGAAAACCTTTAGAAGTTTCAGTATCAACAGTAATATTAGCGGTAAACACACCTGGCATTTCTGTTGCCACCATAGGATGCAAATCCCAGTTATCATTGAATCCGCTATAATAAATCACATCTCCCACAGCTGTCAATGTATAAGTAAGGTTCTTCAACGACACATCAAAGAAGTAAAGACCGCCATCCGGTGCAGGAATATTGTTCTCTGCATTAAAAGCTAACGTTCCGGCATTGGCATCGCCTTCGCCCAATTTATAAACATCTCCCCAATTACCTTCTTCTATTGCAATCTGATATCCCCAGGAAGAATTAACATCCGCCACACCAGCATATCCCAGATTATCCTCATCATAAAGCCGCAGGTAGTTATTGAAGTTCCAGTCACCTTCTCCTTCACTGATACCCAGCATATAAAGAGTCTCTCTCACCGGTTCGGGCTCGGCACTGCCACTGGTTACTTCTACCGTCCACTGTTTCGGATTGCTCAAATCAATAACCAAAGTACATTCTCCCGCTGCCGGAACATTCACAGTGATATTACCCGCTTCTCCGCCAAAGATAAGATTTTCTCCGTTTTGCGCAAAACTTACAGGAGTTTCAATTCCTAAGTTGGCATCACTATCCGAACCATCGGTGCCCGTAGAAGAATCGTATAGACGACCGGTTCCGTTTACCTTGAATGTAATATTTCCCGCCTGTGCAGCACTAAATGCATACGTCCATTTCACATTCGGACGATCAAAAGTCATTGTACCTGCCACATCGCCTGTAAGCGTAAGAGACGGTATGTAAAGGGCCGACCAGGCTTTCTTGTTAGTGTTTGCATCCACATAATAACAACCGCCCATTCCGGGGAACCAGAAGTTCCAGGAGGATTCTTCCGAAGACATCAGAAAGGCCGTTCCTGTTACGCCATCATTACCCCAAACCGTTCCATCACCTTCTTTCATAAAGAAGTTGTACCAGGCAGTGGCTCCCATGAAACCCAGATATTGCCCGTCGGAAGCTGCCGAATAGAGTGTCACACCGGTTTCTGCCTTATCGGCATTAAGAATATATCCCAGACTCATGTCAATCGTATAGGGAGTGACCGCTACTGTAACTACATTAGAGTAAACAGGGGTCATATTCTTTCCCGTCTGCGCAGCAAGCCGGAAATAAACGTTATTCGCCACATCAGGATTGGCACCGATATTCTTGGCCAGTGCATTCAAGGCAGCACCGGTATAAGCCTTCGAGAGGGAAGTTTCTACATTTTCGCTCACCACACCCGAAAAATCCTGAGTAGTGGAAATCTGCAAGGTCTGGATGGTCACATCAATAGCCGACAAAGCAGGGTCGCTGATCTGCAAGGCATCTTTCGTCCATGCCAAAGACAGGACAATGTCATTACTGTTTTCCTGCGACAAGACGACTGTACTTTCCGTCGCAACCAGTTCACCGGATTCAATACTGCTCAGATATATTTTGTCTTCATCCTTTTCGCAAGAGGCAAAACTAAAGACTGCCGCAAGAAGGAGAAGGAAATTCTTCATTGTCTTCATATAGTATAGAATTAATAGTTTTCGTTATAAAGATTCGGGTTAGCCGTCAGCTCGGTGGACGGAATAGGATAAATGTTATATTTGTTGTCTACCGCCTGTCCGTTCATCACACCGCCTTTCCACTGCCACAGATAGCTGGAAGTAGTAAACTTGCCGTAACGTATCAGATCCGTGCGGCGGACACACTCCAGATAGAGTTCACGGGCACGCTCGTCAAGAATAAAGTCGGCGGTCAACTGTCCGTCGGTAATATTCCCCGAATCGTTACCAAAGGCACGTCTGCGCAAGTCGTTGACATAACCTAAAGCTGTGGAACGGCTGCTGCCTTCTCCCCCTCTCACTACAGCCTCAGCCAACATCAGATAGACATCCGCCAGACGGAAAACCGGGAAATCGGTATTCACACCACCGTCGTTGCTATTGGAAGCGGCTTCGCCCGCATCAGTCAGGTTAGTCCATTTCTCCGGGAGATAACCGTTGCTTTGGTTTTCCACCACATCTATTGTTTTGGTTTGTCCTTCAGTATAGAACATCCCCCGGCCATCACCATCACTGAAAAGATCGGGAAGTTCGCCTCGCAGGCGGAAATTGCCCCAACCGGAAGATACACCGTAATCGGCAGGTACCTGAGTATCGGAAGTGTTATTCACGCCTCCGCAGATGATATAAGTAGTTGCTCCCCACGATACGGTGTGTGTTGCATCCACCGGAAAAGCATAGATGATTTCATTGGTACGGTTATGGTTGTCGGCATTGAACAGTTTGGCATAATCACCTTCCAGCGTATAACCCGCTTTCAGGATTTCGTTGCAGTAGGTGATGCAATCCGTCCAATGGGCAGTACCCGTATAAACTTCCGCATTGAGATATAAGCGTGCCAACAGGGCATAAGCGGCTTGTTTGCAGGCACGGCCGTATTCACATTCTGTGCGGTCCAGCAAGTCTGCATCCACATCTTTCAATTCCGTCTCCAGATACTCGAACATTTGTGTAGCAGTGTAGCGTGGCGGCAGATAGCTGCCTACAGGATCATTCTCGGTGACGAGAGGTATGTTACGATAAAGATCGAGTGCATGATAGTATGCCAATGCACGGAGAAAACGGGCTTCAGCCCGATAATGGCGTATTTCCACCTGCTCACTCTCACTGAATTTTTCAATCTGCCCGTCAGTGGCATTACGCAGGAATTCATTGCAAAGCGCTATGGTATAGTAAATACGATAATACGTATCGGACACCCACGCATCATTGGCATCCCAACTCAGATAAGTAAGCCCACTCATTTTTTCACCTCCCAGCCAGGTGTAGACCACCTCGTCGGTGCCACATTCCTGCATATTGAAGTAACAGCGCATATAGTCGTAACCGAAGTTACTGTCGAGGTCTTTATCTCCGCCGCCTTTTTCTTGTCCGGCAATGACGAAAGACACATAAAGTTTTCCTAAGACGGCTTTATAGTTAGCTGCGGACGTATAAACATCAGCCGAAGTGGTTTCCGTATGCGGATACTGGTTGAGGTCGTCCAAACAGGAGGTTGTGAATAGTGTACCGGCAAAAAGCAGTACGGTATAGAATATCTTTTTCATACGATATGTCTTGTTTTTAATGGTAAAGATTAGAATTCAAGTCCCAGGCTGAGTGAGTAAGTACGCGGACGGGGATAGAAAGAAGAATCCATTCCACTCGGAACCTCCGGATCAACACCCGAATACTTGGTTATACAAAATACGTTTTGCACCATGACACTGGCATTCAAACTGAGCCAACGGCATACACGGCCAAAGTTGTAGGATAGTGACAGGTTATCCATTTTCAGGAATGAGCCGTTCTCTACATAATAGTCCGACAAGTGCTGGCGCCTCTGGAAGCCGGTTTCCAGATAACTGCTGTGCACGTTATTCAACTGGAACGCATTATAGCTCATCGTCTCCCAGGCACCGGTGTTCATAGCCATGCCGTTGTATACGTAGTTGCCCACATTGGCACGAAGGCTGGTGCTCAGCGTCCACTTCTTATAATTCAGCGAAGTACTGAAGCCGAAGATAAAGTCGGGTGTGGGTGATTTATAGCGATAGAGGTCACCTGAGTTTATCTCGCCGTCATTGTTCAGGTCGGCATAAGCTCCCTCGATGGGTTTGCCGGTTTCGGCATCGTAAAGCTGTTTATAGACGTAGAACATATAAGGTTCGTAGCCTTCGCTCAACACCTGCACATTTTGTCCGTCAATGGAGGCACCGGCCGAGATGTTGGTGGCAGCACCACCTTCTACCAGAGAGAGGTTCTTGACTTTCATCTTTTGCCAGGTCATGTTGAAGCTGACATCCCAGTTCCAGTTCTTGCTTTGAATGGGGCTGGCGTTCAGGGAAACTTCAATACCCTGACTATCTACATTACCCACATTGGTCAGGATATTCTTATCGAAATTAGTACCGGCGGGAGAGGCAACAGTAGCCAACAGGTCCTTGGTCTGGCGGGTATAGTAATCAAAGCTACCGGTAATACGGTCTTCAAGGAAGCCAAAATCAAAACCGGCATTCCAGGCGGTAGTAGTCTCCCATTTCAAATTAGAGACATAAGCCTCAGGGCGGTAGGTGGTGATGTACTGATTGCCGAACTGTGCTTCCGCCCCACTCTGGCTGGCTGTATAAACGGGCAGGTAATTATAGTTACCAATGCCATCCTGCTGACCGGTGACACCGTAACTGGCACGGAGTTTCAGGTTACTCAACACTGCATTGTCTTTCAGGAAAGCCTCTTCACTGACTCTCCAGGCCAGAGCTACAGAGGGGAAAGTTCCCCAACGGTTATCTTTGCTGAAACGAGAGGTACCATCACGACGCATGGTGGCCGTCAGCATATAACGCGAATCAAAAGTATAGTTCAGACGCGCATAGTAAGAGAGAAGCACATGGCGCTCGTCGGAAGCGGCAGTCGTACTTTGTATCTCGCCTAATGTGCTCAGTTCACTGTATTGAGGGGAAGTACTCTTCCAGTATTGATAATCATATCCCACAGTGGCATCAATGCTGCTCTTCCAGGAGTCGAGGTATTTATTGTAATTGAAATAAGTAGTCAGCAGGCGGTTGGTATTCTTTTGCGGGCCATATTTATAATCACGCCCATGAGTTGTCTCATACTGGGCTGCCTCAGCCGGAACATATATTTTGCCTTGTCCCTTGGCATAATCATACCCCAAAGTAGCATGAAATTTCAGTTCGGGCAGGAAGTGCATTTTGTAGTCCACATCAAAGTTACCGACCAGACGGGACACACGGCTGGTTGATTTATACTGCTTGAGAGCCCCCAGAGGATTGACCGTACCACCTGTAACCAACTGCCCTACATTGTCAGTAGCCTCAGTGTATCCGCCAAACGTATTGTTACCCGAATAAACCGGAATGGTAGGGTTCCAGGTTGCTGCATTCCAAATGGCATTTGAATTGGCGAAACGGTTGTCGTTACGCGAACCTTTCACATTGAAGTTCAGTTTCAGATGGTCGTCAAAGAAACTGGGAGATAAGGATACACTTCCTGTGATGCGCTCTGCATTGTCCGTCTTCACCAAACCATCCTGGTTATAATAACCTAAAGACACACGGATAGGAAAGTTCTTTGCCAGACGACCGGACAGGCTGAGATTATTGTCCGTACCGAAAGCGTTATGATAGATTTTGTCATTCCAATCCGTGTTGGCATTACCCAGCAAGGCTTTCTGTGCATCCGAACCCTGAGTATTGACCACATTGATGAACTCTTCGCGTGAGAGCATATCGTTCAATTTAGTACGGGTCTGTATGGAATTGGTAGTTGTGAAACTCACTTTCATACGGTCAGTACTTCCTTTCTTGGTAGTAATGATAATGACACCGTTTGACGCGCGCGAACCGTAGATGGCGGTGGACGAAGCATCTTTCAGGATAGTCATACTTTCTATATCGCTCGGATTGATTAATGCCAAAAAGTTACCGTCATTACCACTGATACCACCCGTTTCAAGGGGTACGCCATCCAACACGATAAGCGGGTCGTTACTGGCATTCAGCGAAGCGCCGCCACGGATACGGATGGTACTTCCGGCTGTGGGCGAGCCACTATTACTCATAATCTGTACACCCGATACTTTACCGTTAATCAGTTGTTCGGGCGAGGAAATCAGCCCGGAATTGAAATCCTTGCTGCTGACATTAGAGACAGATCCCGTCAGGTCACTTTTGCGGGTTGTTCCGTAACCGATAACAACCACATCACTCAGTACCTGAGAGTCACTTTTCATCTTTACATTCACGGTATTGTTGTCCGGAATGGGAACAGTCATAGTTTCATAGCCCACATAGGAGATTTGCAAAGTGGTAGCTCCCGAAGGAACAACAATGGAAAAGTTTCCGTCAAGATCGGTTATCACGCCGGTACTGGTGCCTACCACCAGGATACTGGCGCCGATAAGGGGTTCGTTCGTGTCGTCTACGACATGCCCGGTTACTTTTCTTCCGTCCTGAGCGGAAAGCGGGCTCGTAATTGCTGATAGTGCGATGCACAGCAGACATAGAAAAGCTGTGACGCGATGTCTTAAGGTTTTGTTTCTCATACTTGGTATTTAATTTAAAAGTGTTACTTATTCCAGCCAAATGCCGCCTATTTCTATTTCCGCCTGTTTCCCGGCAGTTCCTTCAAAGGACAGTTCAAGGCTTTCTATCTTTTCTACTTGGAAAGGTATCTCCGTTTGCGGACGGAAATAGTTGTCGAGGAAAACCGGATAGGCATGAGGCAACAGGGCGGTATTGGTCTGTCGCAGTTCCGTGAGAGGAATGCGAATGATATCATCCGTTGCAGCCGTACACGATGCGAGATAGGTATATCCGTCCGAAGTAATGAAACCTGCTTTAAGCCCCTCCGGCATCTTCTTCACGTGCAGACAGAGGTTACGGCCGGCTGCAAGGCGTTCGGGACGGCCGCTAATGTCATCTTTAATATAGCGGCGAAGGAAAAAGACCGGATTCGGGTCCTTGGATTCAAAAGTAATGCGGAGAGTCGGTCTCTCCGTCGGAGCATTCTCAATCAACTCACGATTGGTACGGCTCCACTCCGGCAAGGTATAGACTTCCAGGTTATTGTCGGTATCTCCCACTTCCAGTAAAGAAAGTGGCTTCGTAGAAGCAACTACATTCGTCTCCCACAGGGTAGCCGTAGTATAGTCCCAATCCAGCGGACTCTTGGCTACCCCGGAAGGGAATGTCTGTCGTTTATCTCCCCGACAAACAACGATGTTATACCTAAAACAACCTTCTTTTATATCTGAGGCAGGAACAATGGCACGGTATGTGTAACCACCTGCATAGTTCATCTTGATAGATGGATTCTTTTCATTCCAAAAGGAGATTTTATCAGTATAGATGATAACGGAGTCGGGCTGTTCATTGCCGGCTACAGTGGCTTGTATGGTCAGGTCTTTGCCGGCATCAACAGTTCCCACCGGAGAATGATTGACTATGAAGTCAAGGTCTGAAGGTTGAGAGTGGAGAGTTGGGGAGACGTATTCACCGAGAGTGATGTTTTGCCAATGGGTATCAGCAGTCCAGGTTCGGGAAGCGGATATGCCTTCGCGTTGCAAAAGATAAACACCGGGACGAAGGGCGGAAATGGTACCGTTCGTGGCGGCAGTATGTCGGGAGTTATCTTTATCTAATCCATTTATCTGGAAATATTTACCCAAGTCAGGCAAATCCAGCACCATATCCCATGCATTGGAAATGATATGCATCACTTCTTTATCCAAAGAAGGTTTGGCAAACGGATCGCTCACCTGCACTACATCGGGCATAACTTCCAGGCGCCAGACACCATCTTCCAACTTATCTATCCAATAAGCACCTGTACCCTCGTAACGGACAACGGGAGAACTGCCACATCCGGCAATGGCACGAAGCCGTGAAACATCTTTCGGAAGGGTCTGCGTCGTATTGGAATAGTAGAATTTCTCTCCATCGTTCAGTTCACTCAAATCCTGTACGTAGCTGACACGGAAGTCATTGAACAGCGTATCTGCCGGATAACCGCCAAAACTCTCTCCCCTGCCCACTTTTTGTGCCACTTCTGCGGCAATCATCAAGCCAAGAGCCTTGTTCGGAGTATAAGCCACATTCAGGTAATGAGTCTGATATTCGGTATTATATGCCGCCATATCAATAGGATCATACGCAAACTGTGTAATCCACTGGAAACCGGCAGAACGGAAAGTGCGGACAGTGGCAGGATAAAGATAGGAATAGAGATTGTCCGCAGGATCAAATTCATAAACCAGACGCGCCTTTTTATTGAAACCTTTCAAATTGGAGAAAGGAATATCGTATCGGTCTACCGCAGGCAGGAAGTTTCCTTTACGGGTATGTCCGGAAACAAGACCCACGGGATACCATTGATAAGTAGTACCCTGAACGGCAGTATCGTAGTAAGCCTCAACCACATGCTGATTGTGGCTGACATTATAGAATACCGGTTTCCGGTTGCCTGCACGTTTCAAGGCAGATAACATCTTGTTGATATAAGTACGCGTCTCGGCTACCGTACCCGGATGGCAGGGTTCGTTGTTGATTTCAAAACCTACGATGTAAGGATCGTCTTTATAGGCATAGCCTGTGTAAGAATTGACGTGGCGCACAAGGGCGGCAATATATTTTTCCTGCGCGGCAATGGCCTCTGCATCGCTATGAACAGCACATTTACCATAATTATAGGAAAAGCCGCCGGTAGGCTGGTTACGTTCGGGATAGCCATTGCCGAAGTTGGTTTGAGCAGTAATAACGATGCGAATGCCACGTTCCTGCAATTTAAAGATAAGATAATCCAGCAATTCCAAATGCTCGTTCTCCAGCAGGTTGCCTTCGCCATCGGAAATCTCAACGTCCCAGATGTGGATGCGATAAGCATTCAGTCCCAGACGTGCAAAGTGGTAGACATCACGGTCGATAGCAGCTTTGCGATCAATGCCCAGATAGCCCATTGCACGGTAAGCATGGGCAAAAGGCAGGGTATAATTCACACCAAAGAAAGAAGCCTCTTTCCGGGTATCGGACCAGCGCATGACGCCGTTGGCATCCACATAAACAGTAGGGATACTTTTTCGTACTTGGGGCTGTGCGCTTTTTTGTACTTTGTTCTGTGCCGGGGCAACTACCGCCAGCAAACAAGTAATCAAGATAAGAATGTGTCTCTGCATGTCATCAAATTCAAGTTGGTTTTTCTTGACGGCAAAAGTAATGGAGGGCAATTATTCATCAAAGCAGATATCGGACATAAAACAATACAAAAAGGACATCCACTGATTATCAACAATATACATATAACATTTATGAACAATAAGCATAATAACAGCCGGGAATTCTCAATCAAAAGACTACTACTTTTTCTCCATTTTCTTGTAATTATTAAGCATAAAAAAGTATCTTTGCCACATCCCTTTGCTAAAGATAAGATGAAAAGATACACTAACATACTAATTTTACTACTTCTTACAGGACTTTTTATCCCTGCCGGGGCACAAAACAACCCTTATAAGATAGATGACTCTTTATACCCCTTTTTTCAGCGCGCCACCAAATCACGAACTTATCCCCAAGGATTGCTTATCGCTGACACTCTTTATGCAGAAGCAACCAAAAAGAAAGACAAAAAAGCACAATGTTTGGCACTTACCATTCCGGTAAGTTTCTACTATAGTTCCGGCAATTATGAGAAACTGGAACAGGCAGCCACTAAATTAAAGGAAGAGGCACGCAAAAACAACTATCTGCAATATTACTATTCCGCATATACGAGCGAAATAAATTGGCTCCTTAACAACGGACATTCACTGCGTGCCCTGCACAAAGCCGAAGAAATGAAAGAACAGGCTTTCAAAGACCAGCACAACTACGGCATCTTTTCGTGTATTCGTACCTTGGGACACATCTACTATATGCGTCAGAATAGTGAGGTAGCAGCCGAGTACTACAAAAATGCCTTGGAATACATGCTGAAGCATTTGCCCGAACAAGATCCGTCATACCTTTACATGAACCTTGCTGAGTATTACCGAAAGAAAGACGAAGGTGAAGTAGCATTGGAATACAATGAGAAAGCCGTGAAAACTGCTAAAACCAATGAGAGCCGTGTAGCTTCCCTAATGGATAAATGCCAGACTCTGTATAGTATGGACCGAATCGATGACTTTAACACTTGCTATGAAGAATGCCTGCAACTGGTCGAACAATATGGTGTTATCCGCAAATCAGCTTTGTTGCGTTTACGTATCTGCAAACTTGTTCTGGATAAAAAATACGATCAGGCATATATAACCGCTGATTCGATAGGAAGCCCATTACAGATTTACCAGATACGCCATGAGTTATATCTGAAATCAGGAAACTATGAAAAAGCTTATATATATAATAAGTTGATTCACAGATATCAGGATTCAATCAATCGCCTGGTACAATCCGCAGACATCGCCGAACTGAATGCACAGATAGGCAACGAACGCATGAAACTGGATGCCAAGGCCCTGGAATATAAGAATGCAGCACTCAACCTGAGGAATACCCAACTGGAACTGGACCGGACAAAGTCACAATCTGAACTGGAAAAGATAAATGCTGAAAACAGCAGATTGGTATTGAAGAACCGAAATCTGGAACTGGCACGTCTCAATGTAGAAGCGGAAAAACAGAAAGCCATCTTAAAAGAGCAGCAAAGTGCTTCTCAACATTACATCGTAACTCTCAGCCTTGTACTCTCATTCTTATTTCTTTTCACCTGTTTCCTGATATTCTACCTATACAGACGCCGTAAAACAATGGCCATCTTACAAGAAAAAAATGGAGAGCTCACCATTGCACGCGACCATGCCGAGGAGTCGGATCGGATGAAAAGTTTCTTTATACAGAATATGAGCCACGAGATACGTACACCGCTCAATGCCATAGTCGGATTCTCACAAGTTTTATCCACTCCGGATATGGAGGTGGACGAGGAAGAGAAAGCAGAGTTCAGCATGCTTATCCAGCAGAATTCCGAGTTACTGACTACGCTAATTAATGATGTCCTCGACCTTGCCAGTTTGGAAAGTGGTAAATACACCATGCATCTGGCGCCTCATCGCTGCAATGAATTATGCCAGGTAGCAATGATTTCCGTTGTACATCGTAATCCGAAAGAAGTGAAGTCCTATTTCACTTCCGATGCACCAAATGACTTCTTGTTTGTGACGGATAAAGAACGCCTGCAACAGGTACTTATCAATTTCCTGACCAATGCGGAGAAACACACGGAACGGGGTGAGATTCACCTCCATTGCTCTCTCACAGAGAATCCGGGAAAGATAACCTTCTCCGTTGCAGATACAGGTCCGGGAGTTCCGGCAGACCAGGCAGACTATGTTTTCGACCGTTTCAGCAAACTGGATGAATTTAAACAGGGCACAGGACTCGGACTGAATATCTGTTCCATCATTGCCGAACGCCTGAAAGGTGAAGTGAAACTGGATAAGAGTTATACCAAAGGAGCACGTTTCCTGTTTATACTTCCACTGGACGGTGCTCCTGGTAACTAAACAAAACTCCCCACTCGTTGTTCTCTTCGGAGCGATAACAATCTAAATGAAGGAACAATGAAAAAGTTGACGTATTCTTTCCTGCTTCTGATGCTCCTGACATCAGTTCCGGCCCTGGCCGATTATGCGCCTGTCAATGTACAGACAGCACTGAAAAAGATGTACCCTGCCGCCAAGGATGTTGCCTGGTCACGGGATGAGGCTTACTATGTAGCGGACTTTATACAGAATGGTTACGCCACAAAGGTCTGGTTCAACTCCGAGGCACAATGGGAAATGAGACAGATTGACTGGGGAACAATGGACGAAGTGCCCAATGCCGTGTACAACGCTTTTGTTGCAAGCGAATATTCCGATGGAATGGTGCAGGGAGTCACATTGGTTCAATTCCCTAAGAAACAATCAGTAATTTCCGTAGTTGTGGGAATGGCGAATACACAAACCAGATACCAACTACTGTTCACCCCCGACGGAGGACTTGAGGATGAACGGAATGCCACTTACTTTAATAATCTGCTGGGAGCCGAGGTGTTCCTGAACACTTAACTTTGCCAATTCCGTGCCACCTTGTTGGCAAACTTTTGCCACCTTATTGGCAAACTGTTGCCACCCTATTGGCAAGACTCTGCCACCCTATTGGCAAAACCTTGCCAAGCCTATGGCAAAGAGTTGGCAAAGCCGAACTAAACATATTGCTTAGGCGTCACCCCGAACTCCGTCTGAAAGCACTTGGAAAAGTAAGAGTGATTGGAGAAACCGACCATGTACATCACCTCGGCAACCGTGAACTTCTGTTGCTTCAACAGCATGGCGGCTTTCTTCATGCGGATGGATTTAATGTATTCCACAGGTGTCATGCCCGTCAGTTGTTTTATCTTGCGGTACATCTGCTTGTTATTGGTGCCAGTCCATTCGCAAAGGGCATTCACATTCAGTTCGGAGTCTGAGATGTGTTCTTCAATCAGATGAATCACACTTGCCAGGAACTTTTCATCATAAGAAACCGCCTCTATCTCCTTCGGGGTGGAAAGAACTTCCATGCGGGCTTTCGCCTCATGCGTCTCCCGGCTATGAAGTAACTGCTCCACACGCGAAAGTAAAATATCTGGTTCAAAGGGTTTAGGAATGAAAGCATCTATATGCAACTGGATACTTTCAAGCTCTGTTTCCTTATCGCTTTTCGCCGTCAGCAAGATAATGGGAATAGTGGATGTAGGAACATGCTTCTTGATATGACGCACCATTTCAAGACCATCCATTACGGGCATCATGACATCAGCAATAATCAGATCGGGCATTAATTCCAGGGTAAGTTCCATACCTATCTTACCATTTTCCGCCAAACGGCAACGATATTTAGTATGCAGTATCTGATAAATAAACTCTGAAACCTCCGGAGTATCATCCACAATCAGAAGCAATGGAGCATCCGGAGCGGGCGTATCTGTATCTGGAACCACAACTGTAACTCCGGCAGCGACAGGTTCGATATCAGAAGATACAATTTCCGGAGAAACCTCTACGACAGGCTGTTCCATAGCAATCACCGGAAGGGTCAGCGTAATGGCAGTACCTTTATTCTCTTCTGAAGAAAGCTGAACTTTACCACCATGCAGTTCCGTATAAGTCTTTACCAAATACAGGCCGATACCTGTTCCCTCCTTCGTGCCTGCCGTCTTGGGAGACTGGAAGAAGCGCTGAAAAACATACGGTTGATCCTGACGGAGAACACCGATACCTGTATCGGATACAGAGATATGCACTTCTTTATCAGAAGCCTGCAAACAAAGCGTTATCTCACCCTCTTCCGGAGTATACTTCACGGCATTGGATAAAAGGTTATCCAAGATAGATTCCAGTTTTATGGCATCCATCTGTATGTATATCTTTTCACGGTCGGTATGGAAATGGAAAGTCAGCTTCTTCTCTTTCGCCTTCTCCTCTGCATACAAAGTGAATAAGCCACGCGCAAAAGACACCAGTTCGATTTGAGAAAGTATCAGTAATGTATTGTTTCCGCTATCCACCCGGTTGAAGTCCAGCCCCTGATGGATAAGCGAATTCAACTTCATGGCATTGCGATGCACCTGTTCCAGTTGTTTCTTCTCCTGCTGATCCTTGATGCCGGGCAGCAACTTGCTGATAGGCGCGATAATCATGCTCAACGGAGTTTTCAGGTCGTGGGAGAGATTCGTAAAGAACTCCATCTTAGCCTGAGACTGCTCCAGGATTTTCTCTTTCTCCAGACGCTCCAGTTTCAGACGGTTCTTCACGCGGAAGAAGTTGATTGTCCAGAGTATCAGGACAAGGCACAGCAAGACATAAACGGCCTTTGCCCACGGGGTGTAGTACCAGGGCGGAATGATGTGGATGTCCAATGCATACGTCTTTTCGGACGGTTTGCCATGCGCATCCAGTTTGCTCACTATCAGGCGGTAGTCACCGTAGTTCAGATTGTTGTAAGTAATCCGGTTCGTATTCGGTTTCAACAGGTTCCATTCACGGTCCACACCTTCCAGGCGATACAACAGTTTGCTTTTCTCTTCAAGGGAATAAGGCAGGTCGGAAAGTTCAAAAGCAAGATTGTTCTGGTCGTAGTCCAGATTTATACGCTGTGAGTAACGGATGCTTTGTGCGGATTGCACTGCATCAAGCGCCTGCCCCGCCCCAGACTGGTAAAGTTGATTATTGACGTAAAGGGCGGTTAATATCAAAGGCTGTTCAAGGTGTTCCGCCAGCAAGGCCTCGGGTGAGGAGATGGCAAAACCGTCTGCGGTGCCCAGATAGAGTTCTCCGCTTGTCTTATCAAAGAACATGCTGGTGAAACGCTTGTCGGTGATATTCAGGCGGCGGACTTCCAGAGTCTGTTGGTCGGCTACCCAGAAACCATCTGTGGTAGAGATCCAGATGCGGCCATCGGCTTCGGCCATGGAAAGCACTTCATAATGATTATAGGCATCAAAGGGCAACATGCGGATACTGTCGTTTTCGGGAGTCACGCGCATCACTCCGCCGGGGAAGCCTATCCAGATGTAGCCGTCTTCGGCACAAAGGATAAAGTTGGGAGTACGCTCGCCTTTCAGTTCACCGGCGGCAATATGGGTGACTTCGCCGGTACGGGGATTTATCTTTTCGATGCTGTTGGGACTGTTATAGAGCAATGCCCATACATTCCCTTCCCGGTCGGGAATCATCTGGTTGATGAACATGCCGGACAGGCCGTTGTGGATGGAATAAGTCTTCTCCGCCATGTAGAGTCCGCCGGAAGAACGCATGAGGTTTTCCTTATCTACAACGAAAATACCGCCGAGGCAGGTAGCTATCCAAAGTTGCCCGTCCCGGTCTTCAAAAAGGCTATACGTCCAATTGGCGTTGTAGCGGCGGGTGCTGTCCACTATGTTATAATGTATAAACTGGCGTTTTGCCGGGTCGTAACGACTGATGCTGCCATCCGTAGCCACCCAGAGTTGTTGTTCACGGTCTTCGTAAAGATGGCGTACCCGGTTGTGGGACAAAGGATATTTCC